>TARA_B100000674_G_scaffold496978_1_pt1 | contig 20980 bp, 17 predicted proteins | sample TARA_B100000674 | Tara Oceans TARA_B100000674 (sample SAMEA2622759) | marine metagenome | biome: marine biome (ENVO:00000447); feature: surface water layer (ENVO:00002042); material: "saline water (ENVO:00002010), including plankton (ENVO:xxxxxxxx)" | depth 5 m
CATCAGACCTTGCGGGCCAAGGTCGGGTGTTGCTGTCGGGCTATGGCCATCGGCCTTGCCGGTCAGTGCAAAGGCGGCCGGGACCATCAGCATGGCAATGGCGGCCAAAATCATAAGTGTTGTGACATAACCGAGCGAGCCATTGAGCATCTGCGCGGTCGGGGCCATGACAAACTGCCCGACGGAGCCGCCGGCCGAGGCAAGGCCAAGTGCAAAGCTGCGTTTATGGGGCGGGAAGACACGGCTGATGGCGGCCAGAATGACAGGGAAACTGGTGGAGCCAACGCCGGTACCAATCAGGAAGCCAGCCGTCAGGTGCAGTTCACCGGGCGAGCTTGAGGTGCCCATCATGTAAAGGCCTGCGGCATAGATTGCAGCCCCGCCAATCAGGGTTCGTGTGGTGCCAAAGCGGTCGGCAAGTGCGCCGGCAATCGGGGCGGAAACACCCCACATCAGATTCTGAATGGCAAAGGCCAGACCGAATGTCGCAGCACTCCAGCCGGTGTCATTGAGCATGTTTGGAATGAAAAGCCCGAGCGACTGGCGCACACCAAGGTTGAGCGACAGCACAAGGCCGCCACACAGCAATACGATCCAGGGAAACCATTTGGTGGCGCGCAAAAGCGCCATACGGGTGGGGCTTTGAGTGGGGCTCATGACGTTTTCTCCGGCGAGATACCTGTTTTGTTGTTGTGATAGTGAACGCGGTGGCGCTATGCGTCCAATTCATTCGGATTATGAAGCTGATAACATTTCTGCATGATCGATGTTGGATATTTTACCGGCCTCCATCACAAGCTCCCCGACCTTGTCGATAATGTCATCAAGATCGGAACTTGAAGCGCGGCGGATCAGCGTGATCGCCATACCCCAATTCATGCCGGGAATATCAAGGATTTTGATGCGATCGGCTGCCGGGCTGTGCAGGCAGAAACGTCGCGCCATGATGCCATATCCGGCCCCGGCAGCGACCATTTCGATCTGCAATTCAAGGGCGGACACCTCAAGGACCGAGGTAAATTCGACCCCGTTTTTATGCGCCCATGCATTGCCAAGTGCGCGGAAGGTGCAGCCTTCGGGCATCAGGATCATCGGGTTTTGGGCAAGCTCGGCAATATTGGCTGGATGATCGCGGCCGGATTTCGGGCCAATGGCGACGATATGATCATCAAGCAATGTTTGTGGTGACAGGCTTGCTGGCAAATCGCGGCTTTGCACCCCGCCAACAATGCCATTCGGCCCATCAAGCGAGAGCATGGCATCAATTTCGCCCCGGCGCAGAAGCGGAAGAAGCTCCGCCGACCAGCCCATCTTGATCGAAAGCGACATATCCGGGAACATCTGGTGCAGGGCGCGAAGTTCGCTGGCAGCAAGAAGCGGGGCTGCCCCGTGGCTCAGGCCAAGCCGGAACGGGCCGTGGCGTTTGGTGTTACCGGCAACCGAGTCACTGAACCCGTCAAGGCGTCGCAGAAGATCGCGGGCCTCGGTAAGCGCCCGGTGGCCGGCGATGGTCGGTTGCAGTGGCTTGGTCGTGCGATCAAACAGGCTTTTGCCGATGCGTTCTTCAAGGCGCTGGATCCGGCGGGTGACGGCGGGCTGTGTCAGGCCAAGGCGATCTGCGGCACCGTGAAAGGATTGCGCGTCGGCAACAGCGATAAGGGTTTCAAGCTCGCGGGTGTCCATGGGGCTGTCCTGATCATTCCGGGATCAGGGGAGTGTCCGCCAAACAGCAAGGTCATGCAAGGAATCTATTGTCTCGCAACAATTGATGCATTTCATGCATTGGCGGGTGTGAGGGCCGCATTCCTGTCGCGTTTGACCTTTGCCTTGAAGGCGGTTGCGGCTGCCGTATAGCCGCCTTCGCCACCATCAAGAAAATGGAAATGCGCATCATTGGTGATCGATGGCACGATGCAGGTCATGATCGCACTGCGTTGGCGATGGGTGCCGAAATGCACCGCACCGCTGAGCTCGGCGGCGTGCAGGTGTGCTTCGACCTCTTCGGCGCGCGCGGCACTGCACATCACCGTCATCCACAATCCATCGCCAAATTTACGAAAGTCGGTGTTATAGCCGGTGTAATCGCGATAGCGGCGCGGATCAAACGCGCCAAGCTTCCAGCCGGTTTTCATCAGGATGGCCGCGATCAGCGCGATATAAAGCGCCTTGAGCCAGGCTTTGACATAGCCGCCTTCCTTGTGTTTGGTCGCCTCGGCCTCAAGATGCAGGCCGGGCGGCGGAAAGGCGACGTCGGGGCCGCTTGCCGGGATCGGGCTGCTTTTGCGCGGGCTGTCATCAAGGATGGCAAACAGATTGCCCACGGTCTCATCAAACTGCGCTCGGTCATCGCGCGGGGCAACAATGATCGACAGGATCACATCTGATCCTTCGGCCCGGATCGGTGACCAGCGGCATGACAGCCCGGTCAGATCGGGGCGGCTGCCGGGTGGGGCAGGCGGGATCAGGTTGTTGCCCTGCTTCATCTGGTCTTCGGCCCATTGCATGCCGCGGCCGGCAAACATGGCATAGGATACAGGATTGGAGACAGCATAGCGGGCAACACGCACATCACGGTTTGCCGCGCGGATATCGGAAATCCTGACCAGCCCAACCCGCAATTCGAGATCAAGTGTTTCAACCGCCCAGGTCGCAGTTGCGGCCATGGCATCGCGCACGGCATCGATTTTATCAGGCGGGCAGGCGAAGCTTGCGCCATCACCGCCAAACAGGAATGGATAGTCGGAATGGCCAAGCGCGTTACTGACCGCGCAAATAACCGATGCGCCGACCATATTGACGTCCTTGTACCGCCCGGCTTCGACCGCCTTGGTCGATCCGATGACATCGGACGTGCCGACCCACCAGTCATCGGGCAGGGCATGATAAACCCCGCCATCGAGGACTTTTTCAAAGGCGTCAAAGGTGGGTATGTCGAGATAAAGGTTGGTCACATCGGTCTTTCAAATGCGCGGGATGGCAGCCGAAATCGACGGACCGCAATGCCATCAGTAATGCGGTGGTGGAGCGTCGTCTTCTGGTGCTGTACGCAGGAAATCGATCATGCGTTTAATATCAGATGACATTAATTTGTTCTGACGTTCTAGAACATCAATACGATCCCACTGCGATTTGATCATGTCGGACAGGTCGCTGACGACGGTTTCCATGTGGGTAAGCTGTGTTTCAAGCTCTGTGACGCGGCTGTCGATTTCTTCGTGGCTCATGACTTCGATCTTCTGCAAATGACTTTGTTTCGTGCTTTTAGCGCGGCTTGCGGTATATGCAAGCCTGTGGCACGACTGCCCGGAGCGGACCCTAACATATCTGGATGGTTGATGACTGATTTATCCGTACTGGCCCTTGTCGGGATTATTTTGGCGCTGATTGCGGTTTATGCAATCCGTCTGCGTGCTGTTCCGATGCCGACGTCACCCAAGGCGGCCGAAGAAATCATCGCCTATATCCCGAATGATACCAAGGTGGTGACCGATTTCGGATCGGGCTGGGGTGATCTTGCTTTGGCGATTGCGCGCGCAAGGACCGACGTCAAAGTATCGGGGATCGAGCTTTCGCCAATCCCTTATGCCATCAGTCGCATGCGTGCCGTGTTGGCGGCCAAGCCCAATCTTGATTTTATCCGGGCTGATTTTCGCACCCTTGATCGTGATCCAGGGGATGTTGTGGTCTGTTTCCTTGATCCGCGCGTGATGAGCGATGTGGGGGATGTTTTGGCCGAACGGATGGTAAACGGCGGGATCGTGATATCGCGCGCCTTTGCCATTCCGGGGTGGCAGGCCTTTGGCGAAGTGCCGATGAAAACCGGGTCGGATCGACTTTACCTGTATCGGATCGGCAGTCACAAGCCGGGCATTGTCGCCTGATCTTTCGGGGACCTAGGGTCCAAACTCATTCAAATAATCGTCCCGGTCTCCCGGATTTGTGCGGATACGCGAAGCAAAAACGCAGGAAGATATATATCTTTCAATGTTTTGCGACAAAGTAGCCCGTGCAAATCCGGGTGATCCGAAGGACAATTGATGTGAGAGAAAGCCTCTGCGTCAAATCCCTTGGTCGGGGATCACCCCGATCTGCGGGCTTTTCCTTGCCATTTCTCTCATATCAATTGCCGGGTCGGTCATTTGAATGAGTTTGGACCCTAGTTACCGTGTCCGCAACAGCCGCCATCTTTGCTCCGGCCATGCAACTGGATCGGCGGGCAGGGGACGGTGCCATAAGAACAGAAAACGCAGCAGTCGCCCGGTTTGGGTCGCAAAACAGCGCCGCAGCCCTTGCAGTCGTAGAAATACTGGCAGGCATCGGTCGGCATGGTTTCGGTTTCGATATGCCCGCATTCGGGGCAGGTCAAAACCGATGTCAGTTCGACGGAAACGGGATCAGTCTTCTTCATAGACTTTGATCAGGGCGGAGTGATCCAGATCGCCATCGCCCATTTCGATCAGTTCGTCATAAAGTTCCATGGCAAGGCGGGTGATCGGCAGTTCGACACCCAGTTCGCCTTCGGCAAATTCAAGCGCCTGGAACAGGTCCTTGCGTTGGGTAACGACCTTGCCGCCCGGCACGAAATTGCGTTCGATCATGCGTTCGCCGTGCTTTTGCAGGATGGCTGAATCGGCAAAACCACCCGTAAGTGCTGAACGCAGTTTTTCCAGATCGACATTGGCTTCATCGGCCATGGAAAAGGCTTCGGCAACTGCGCCAATGGTGATGCCGACAATCATCTGGTTGGCGGCCTTGGCGATCTGACCGGAACTGACGTCCCCAACATGGGTAACGCGTGCGCCCAGAACATCAAACACACGGCGTGCACGTTCGAAATCTTCCTTTTCCGCCCCAACCATGATCGAAAGTGTGCCGTTTTCAGCCCCGTGCGTGCCGCCCGATACCGGGGCATCAATCCAGGTGCCTCCAGCCTCATCAACCGCATCGGCAAAACGCCGGGTCGCCTCGACCGAGGTGGTGCCCATATCGATGACAATCGTGCCTTCTTCCATGCCATCAATAATGCCGTCTTCACCCAGAAGGACGTTTTCAAGCGCGACCGTGTTGGCTACACAGATGATGACAATATCAGCCTCGGCCGCGGCATCGGCCGGGGTTCCGGCTGTGGCGATGCCAAGGTCTTCAAAGGCATTAAGCGTCTCGGGATTGCGGGTATTGACGGTCAGAACCGCACCGGCCTTTTCAAGATTAAGCGCCATCGGACGCCCCATCAATCCAAGTCCGATGAAGGCAATGTTTTCCCCGGAAAGAGCGGTCATGACAGCAGTTCCTTTGTATGGCGATCGTATTTGGCGGTGGCAAAATCAGAACAGGCAACGCAACCCCGGCCAGCAATGGGTTCACGAAGTCGATAGAAGTTGTCGGTCAGGCCATATCACATTGCGGCATCCGTGAAAGCAGCGAGTTCTGGGCTAACGCCCCAAGCGCGCTTTTGGTTCCGCAATTTTGATCTTACAGGCCATCCAGTTTTTTGTGCTGATGACGCCAGACAAAATGCTGTGCTTAGAAATCACCCGGCCGGACATAGCGTGCCGCCATGGCGCGTTCAATCGCCGACCCGACCAAGCGGTCGATATCAAGGCGGTGGCGCAGCAATTCCAGAATGCGCAGTTCTTCCTGGCTGATTTCGCTGTCGGAAAGGACGATTTCGCAGGCAAAGACATAGGCCGTTTCGCGCAGTTTGCGCGGCAGGGCATCGCGGATCAGATCCAGCGCGCGGTCCATGCCGTCTTCTTCGCCCAGCAGCTTGGCACAATCACGCGCGACACTGGTCACGCCATCATTGTCAAACCCGGCAAAAATCGGAAGGTAACGGACCCGGCGGCCCATCGCGGAAAGTTCGGCATCGGTAATGTCATTATCGGCGGCCGAAACCATAACCATTGTGTAGATCAAGGCGTCCTGATGCGAAATCACGTTGGTTACTCCTTATCGAGAATGGTTCCCTGAAACGCTGTTCATCCAGACATTTGACGATCTTGTCCGGGCAGTGTGAAAACCACCGAGCAAGAAGATGGTATGCTGATAACCCTTCATGGGCAACAGTTAAGCAATGAAATTTCAGCGTTTTCATGGCGATTTTAAGGAATACGTAGTGAAATCGTTGGCATTCTGTTGTCATCGGTCGTGCGGGCCATATAAGCCGCGAAAAACGCGGTGCGCGCGATCCGGATAACAAAAATGAAGCCGCTATAAAAATGCAAGCGGAATGATTGGGGTTATTGGCTCTCGTCGGGGAAAATTTGGCTTTGCACTGCATGGGGTAGCAGTTATGGTCGCGCAGCGACAACAAACATGACGAATAAAGCCGCTATGGGAGACATCAACGCAATCGATTCCGTCGGTACGTTGACGGCGTTGATCAGCCACCTGTGTTTGCCGTCTGGAGCATATGATCCAGACGAAGGGCGAATGCTTGTAAACGCGGCCTGGCGCGACACCTATGATCATGGCGTGCAGGTTGGTCAGTGGGTTTCGCCTGATGTTGTCGAAGGCCTGTGCGATCCGATCAAGGAATTGTCCGAGCGCCTTCTTGAAAATCATGGATATCATCATGTCGCCTGCGGTTTCCGAGATACCGCGCGCATTATCTTTGGCTGGTCGCTGACCATCGGTCGCCGGACTTTTATCCGCTTTACGATTATTGATGCCAATGTGTCTTCGGGGATCGGATCGCTGATCTCCCCGCTGCCGGTCTTGCTGGTTGAACATAATGGTCGGCTCCGCAGTGCCAACCGCGCGGCCGAACAGCTCGCACTTGAGATGGGGCTTTCTTCGCCGCTTGATCTGACGCACCCGAATGACCAGCGCCCATTGGTCAGCGAAAATGGTCCGCAGTTTGATTCTGATAACACCCGGACCATGCATTACGGGCAGCGGTTCTTCTTCTGGCAATATATCACGCTTGATACATCGGGCTGTCTGGTGCTGTTCGGGCAGGAACGCACGCGCGAGGAAAGCTATCGCCGCGCGCTTGAACATGCCGTGCATGGCATTATCGAACTCAATGCCGAAGGCACCATTACCAGTGTGAACGAAGAAACCGCGTCACTGTTTAATTATGATTCCGTGCGCGAACTGACGCAGGCCTATTTCCGTCATCCGGAAACGTTTTATGCCAGCGACAACGACCGCGTTCAGCTCAGACGCGACCTTGCATCGGGCAAGGGGGTGCATGCCCGCGATCTTGAAATGCGCCGTGCCGATGGCAGCCAGCTCTGGGTGCGGGTGAATGCCACCGAAATTCGCGGCGAAGGCGGGGTGTTGCTGGGGTACAGTGTCACCATCACCGACATTACCAAAAGCCGGCAGGCAGAATATGATTTGCGCCGCCGTCAGGAACGCTATCGTGCACTGGTACAAACAGCTGGCAGCGTGATCATGTTCCTCGACGCCGAGGGACGCATTCTTGAATATAACCGCGAATGCGAATGGACATTTGGCTATTCCTGGATGGAGGCCGCCGGGCAGAACTTCTTTGACTTCCTGCTGGTCGAGGATGACCGTGCGCGGGTCCGCATGGCGGTGCGCCGGTTGCTGTCAGGCGAAATCATCAAGGACGAAGTCTTCTCGTTCAAGCGCCGTGATGGTGAAGTGCGTTTGTTGCAATGGAATGCACGCGCGCATTTCGGCGAGGATGGCGATGTTGCCGGTGTGATCTGCATCGGGCAGGACGTGACGGAAAAGCTTTCCGTCGAACGCGCATTGCGCCACGCCGAAGAAAAATTCCGCGGCATTTTCGAAAACTCGGCCGAGGGCCTGTTCCAGAGCATTCCGCTTGGTCGTGTGCATTCGGCCAACCCGGCATTCGCATCGATCCTTGGTTATGAAACGGTCGACGAGCTGATCAACAAGGAACAGGATTGGTCATTCCATTACCTGAACCCGGTCAGCCGTTTGCGCATCACCGGCCGGTTGCTGCGCGATGGGGCTGTGCACGGATTTGAAACCGAAATGCGCCGGGCCGATGGCAAGATCATCTGGGTCGAGGAAAATGCCCGACTGGTCCGTGATGATCAGGGACGCCCGGTTCTGATTGATGGATCGATCACCGACATTACCGATCGCAAACGCAGCGAAGCCCGCATTCAGTTCCTGGCCCATCATGATGGCCTGACGGGGCTTCCCAACCGCACCTTGTTCCAGGAACGTCTGGCAGCGGCAGTCGAGCGCAGCAAGCGCGAACGCAGCCACTTTGTCCTGATGATGTTTGATCTTGATAACTTCAAGGACATTAATGACACGCTGGGCCATCCGATCGGCGACCTACTCTTGCAGGGGGTGGGGGAGCGCATGCGGGTTTGCCTGCGTAATGAGGACGTGGTTGCGCGACTTGGTGGGGATGAATTTGCTGTCCTGATCCATGAACCCGGCTCGGTCGAGGAAGTGACCTTTGTTGCGCAGCGCTTGATCGAACGTGTTTCCGAGCGTTTCATGCTTGATGGCAACGAAGTGCAGGCATCGACGTCTGTTGGGATATGCATGTATCCGCAGGATGGTCGCGATGAAAAGGACCTGCTGCGTAATGCCGATCTGGCGCTTTATTGCTCCAAGGCCGAAGGGCGCAATCGCTATCACTTCTTTGAACCTAAGCTTCAGGTCGAGGTTCAGGAACGCAAGGCGATGGAACGCGACCTCAGCCATGCGATTGAAAATGACGAGCTCGAGCTTTTCTATCAGCCGATCATTGATATTGGCGGTCATCGTATCATCGGCATGGAAGCCCTGGTGCGCTGGTTCAGCCCATCCCGTGGGCAGGTCAGCCCGGTTGATTTCATCCCGGTGGCCGAACGCATGGGCATCATTGCCGATATCGGCAAATGGGTTTTGAACCGTGCCTGCGAACAGACCAAGGCATGGCGTGATGCTGGCTATGGCGATCTGACGATTTCGGTCAATCTGTCGCCGCTTGAGCTGGCCCGTCATGAAGACTTGATCGAAAGTGTCGGCGAAGTGCTTGCGCGCACCGAACTCGATCCCCATCAGTTGCAGTTCGAAGTAACCGAGGGGGCGGTTATGGACAACCCGCGCGAAGCGGCCATCACGCTGGGCATCCTGCGTAATCAGGGCATCCGGATTGCGATTGATGATTTCGGCACGGGCTATTCGTCACTCGCCTATCTCAAACGTTTCCCGGTGGACAAGATCAAGATCGACCGTTCGTTTATCATTGATATCGACAGTTCCGATGGCAATGCGGCCATCGTGCGTGCGGTGGTGTTCCTTGCACGATCATTTGGCATGGCGGTCAATGTCGAAGGCATTGAAACCGAAACCCAGCTTGAACATATCGCCTCCGAAGGTGTTGATGAGGTTCAGGGCTTCTATTTCAGCAAGCCGATCAATGCGGGCGATATGGAAAACCTGCTCAAGGCCAATCTGACCTCGCCAGCGCAGTTCCCGATCGCGCAGTCCTGATCAAGGCGTATAAGGCGCGCACAAACGCGGCTTGAAAGAAAAACGCACCGGAAATTGTCCCGGTGCGTTTTTGTCGTTTCAGGCCGCGGTTTGCTGTTGCGGCTCACCTGCGACCTTACACAGTTTGTCGCGATCAATACGCATGGTCGATGGCATGCGCGGATTGCGCACAATCGCCCCTTCGCGTTTCAGATTGGCGATCATGCGACTGGCCGTTTCGGTCGTGGTGGCGACAATATTGCCAAGCTTTTCGCGGTTGGGCAGTGCTACCAGATCATTATGGGCTGACCATAACAGGAACCGGCAAATCCGGCGCATGGCCGAACCTGTGCCAAAGCTGATCTTGAGCTGCTGGCCATCCATGACCTCGCTTGCCAGAAGCGACATCATTGCGGCTTGCGCGCGGGCGTCATTTTGCTGGGCAAGGCGGACCCGCTGGATCGGGATACGTTTGATCACCGACGGTGCGATGGTTTCAATCACCAATGACGGGTCGGTCACAGCCAGCATTTCAAGGCCGATCGCATCACCGGGACGATAGACGCGACAAACCTGTCTTTCGCCCTGTTCGGTGTATTTGCAGCGCAAAGCCAGTCCGGCCTGCACAATGTAAACATATGTGTGGTCCTCGGCGTGGTGGCCAATGCTGGCATCTGCCGGCAATGTTAAAACGGCGGGTTCAGCAAGTTTTTCCAATAGGTGCAAGGCGTCGTCTTTGTTCATGGGGATCTCCCATTGGCAAATTTACAGATACGCGGCAAAGCCGTCGCGTATCGACACCAGTCTGTGAACCGGGGAATGCCCGGTATGCGCCGGTTTTCGGCTGAAAAAAGGTTTCAGATCGGATGCAGGGCCACGCACTTTAGATACAGCTGTGGCGTCAAAGGACCATCAAGACCGCGGGATAGAGCAGCCGCAATCAGAAACCGGATCAGATCACCACAGGCGGTGCACGTGGCGACGCTGCAATCGGGCAAAAGTCATGCAGGCGTGCGGTGATGTGAAGGGCAGTGACCTTGTTCGATAGGCGCACCCGATGAACCAGCGGCAATTCCGGTTCAACCGGCATGCCAGCCGCATGGTTGCCAAGGCCGCAACTCGCACACTGGAAACCGTCAAAGGCGTCCGAGCTGTGCGGATTGGCAGCGCGATCTTCGGCAAGGTCGGCTGGAACCGAAATGGTCTTGATGCCATTCGCGGTGCAGATGATCAGTGGGACATAGGTTTGGGAAACTTCTGTGTTGGCTGTCGGCACCGCTTCAAGGGCGACCGGCGCATGCATGAAGCCGAAGAACAGCGCGTTAACCAGCAACAACCACGCCACACAAAGTGACAGCGTGCGTCTGGCAGCCAGGCAGTTTAACGGCGTGTAATACACGAGTTTCCATCCCGATTGGAAAGCTTGTGAATTTGAATAAACCCTTGAAAGCGCCCTGTCAAAGCCTGCGATAGTGAACCAGTTATCACCATTTTTTTATAATCGTTTCAGAAAAGGCCGCGGGCGCTTGCATTGCGGTCTTTTGGTTCGTCCGGTCAAGCCGAAACCGGGAACTTGTTCTATTCTCAAAGCGTTGGGTTTATACTTCGAAGCAATTTCAAGTTGATGTTGCTGCGCCCCATAGCAGTCAGGAGCACCTTACCATGACCTTGATCGTCAATGACGGAACGCCGGAAATGCGTGGCCTTTTGGAAAAGGGGCGCAAACGTTTGCGTACGGTCGGGATTGTGATGCTGATCCTGGGGGTGCTGGCAGTGGCCTTTCCCTTTGTGACGACAATTGCCTTTAAAACCGTGATTGGCTGGCTGTTTCTGATCGGGGCGCTTGGCCATTTTTATGGTGCCTGGAATGCCGATACGCCCACACGCCGCAGCCTTGATGTCATTCAGGGCGCTGTCTTTGCGCTGATCGGTGGGTGGCTTGCCTTCATGCCGGAAGGCGGCATTGTGACGCTGACGGTCCTTTTGGCGATTGCCTTTCTCTTGCATGGTCTTTTTGAAACCATGATGGCGCTTTGGCTCAAACAGTTCCCGGGATGGAAATGGATGCTGCTTTCGGGCGGGATTTCGGTTCTGGCCGGTATCCTGATCTTTGCCAAATTGCCAAGCTCGGCAACATGGGCAATCGGTTTGCTGCTGGGCATCAACCTGCTATCGTCAGGGTTCAGTTACCTGATGGTATCCATGGCGATGGGTACGGTTTCGCGCCCCTGATCTGTCGCGCATATGAGGGATAAGGCATGGCAAAGGCGGCACCTGTTGGTGTTAAGGCAGGCGTTCTTGAACGGTGTGACGATGCGCTTTCGACACCTGCCCTGAACCACGCCATTCTGATTGTCACCCTGCTTGCCATGGCGGCCCACTTCGTCCTGATGTTTGTCGGGCCCGAGGTGATGCTTGGCCAACGCACCGCTGATCTTCCGCTTTTCATTCTGTTTGCCTTGGGCGGGTTGCCCATTCTGGGGCAACTGGCGATCAAGCTTTTGCGCCGTGAAATGGGGGCGGATTTTCTTGCCGCAATTTCCTTTGTCACCGGTGTGGTGCTGGCGGAATATCTGGCTGCCAGCCTGATCATTCTGATGCTGACCGGCGGGCAGGTTTTGGAAAGCTATGCCATGCGCAAGGCATCCTCGGCACTCAATGCCCTTGCCAAGCGTATGCCAAGTGTCGCGCACCGCAAATCCGAGGATGGCGAGATTGCCGACATCGCGATTGACGATATCCAGATTGGCGATCTGATCGCGGTCTTTCCCCATGAAACGGCACCGGCGGATGGTGTGGTCGTTGATGGCCATGGCAGCATGGATGAGAGTTATCTGACCGGGGAGCCCTATGTGGTGGCCAAGGCGCCGGGCACCAATGTGCTGTCGGGGGCAATCAATGGCGAGGCGGTGCTGGTCATTCGGGCGGAAAAGCGCGCGAAAGATTCCCGCTATGCCCAGATCATGGATGTCATGGCCGAGGCGGAGCAAAAACGCCCGCGCATCCGCCGTCTTGGTGATCAGATCGGGGCGTGGTTTGCCCCGGCGGCCCTTTTGTTCGCGATCTTGGTCGGCTACATCAGCGGCGATTCATCGCGTTTTCTCGCGGTGCTGGTGGTGGCGACACCCTGTCCGCTTCTGATTGCCATTCCGATCACGGTGATGAGTGCGATTTCGATTGCCGCCCGGCGCGGCATTGTCGTGCGTGATCCGACCGTTCTGGAAAGCTTGCCGACCTGCCAGACGGCGATTTTCGATAAGACCGGCACGCTCACCTATGGCCGACCGGAACTGGTGGAGGTTCTGGCGGGGCCGGAATTTGATGGCGATCTTGTCTTGCGGTTGGCCGCCAGTCTGGAACGTTATTCCAAGCATCCGCTGGCCTCGGCCGTTTTGACCGCAGCACGTGACCGCAAACTTCCGCTTGATGAGGTCAATCACGCCTCGGAAAAGCCGGGGCAGGGGTTAAGCGGGCAGGTCGATGGCCACGAAGTCGCCGTTACCCATCGCAACAAACTGATGAAGTCCGATCCCGAGATCGCGCGGCTTTTGCCCGATACGGCGGCCGGGCTTGAATGCGTTGTGCTGGTCGATGGCAAATATGGCGCGACCTTCCGCTTCCGCGATACGCCGCGCGCCGAGGGCGAAAGCTTCGTCGGTCATCTGGGCGAAATCCATCACTTCAACAAGGTGATGCTGCTTTCCGGTGATCGCGAAAGCGAGGTCAGCTATCTTTCCGAACTGCTCGGCATTTCCGAAAGCCTGGCGTCACAAAGCCCGGAGCAGAAAGTCGCCATCGTCCGCGAAGAAACCGCCAAGGCCCCAACCCTTTTCATGGGCGATGGCATCAATGATGCCCCGGCACTGGCCGTTGCCACGGTCGGTATCGCCTTTGGCAAGGAAAGTGCCGTTACCGCCGATGCCGCCGGTGTGGTAATTCCCGAGGCATCACTGGTTACAGTCGATGAGCTGCTTCACATCAGCATGGCGATGCGCCGCATCCTTTTGCAAAGCGTGATCGGCGGCATGGTGCTGTCCATCGTCGCGATGGGCTTTGCCGCAGGCGGCTATATCACCCCGGTCGCAGGGGCGCTGCTTCAGGAAGGCATTGATGTGATCGCGATCCTCAATGCACTGAGGTTGGCAATTGCGCACGATATTGATGCCGATATTCACGAGGATACGTTTTAGGCGTCGTCATTCCGCAAAAACGCCCGCGTCTGCTCAATCGCTTCACGCAGGCCGACACGCTGGACTTCGACGTCTTCCGGGAAGGCGCCCAGAAGTCGTGATGGCATGCGGTTATCAAGCAGGACAAACACCCCGCGATCTTCTGCGCGCCGGACAAGGCGGCCAAATGCCTGCTTCATGCGAAGCCTTGTGAGCATGTCGTCATAGCGCGCACCGTGGAAGGCAGATTTTCGCGCACGGTGCAGGATATCGGGGCGCGGCCAGGGCACTCGGTCAAAGACGATCAGGCGCAAGCTATCACCCGGCACATCGACACCGTCACGCACCGCATCTGTCCCAAGCAAGCAGGCGTCGCGTTCGACCCGGAAAATGTCGATGAGTGTCGATACATCCATGCCATCAATATGCTGGGCCAGAAGCTGCAAACCCGCATCATCCATCGGCCCGGTCAGGCGTTCATAAATCGCCCGCAGACGTGTGATGGCGGTAAACAGTCCAAGTGCGCCGCCACCCGATGCCAGAAACAGCTCGCGATAGGCGGCTGCAACATGGTCCGGGTTGTCGCGACCAAGGTCATTGACGATGAATACGCGGGTCTGTTCGGCATAGTTATACGGGCTTTTCATTGCCGCCCGGATGGCAGGCAGCGGCATGTGCGATGCCCCCGTGCGGTCCTCGGCCACGGCCCAGTCGAAATCTTCGTCACCTGTGCCATCACGGAGCGTGGCGGATGTCACCACCATGCCATGTGCGGTGGGCGCAAGCGACGTGGTCAGTGGGATGGTTGGATCCAGGTAATGGCGATGCATGCCGACATCAAAATCCCGGCCAAACTGGCGTTCAATCGCAAACCAGTCGACAAAGGTTTTTGGTGTTTTCTCCACCAGCGATGCCAGCATTTCACGCCACGCGCCGACCTGCATGATCGCGCGGCGTTCAAGCGACCGGATGGCGGCGTCAAGGCGCTGGCGTTCGGCTGAATCAAGCTCATCGGCCTTTTCGTCCAACATATGGGCGATGATCTTGATCAGCGATTTGGCGGGTTTTTCCATGGCCTCCAGCGCGCGGTCGAGATCCGCCGCACTGGCAAGAACTTCGTTGATCGCCGGTTTGCAATCGGTTTCGATCGAGTAGCCGCGATCCCCCTCGGCGGACCTTGCCATCACCTGCGCGCGAACATGGGCAAGGAATGTTTCCGCCGGGCCCTTGGCATGTTGTGAGCCGTCGTGAATGCGCGACAGCCACCCCTGTTCGGGCAAGCATTGGGCGGCGACAATCACCGCATTGACCGCATCGCGTAGCTCGTCGCGATCAAGGATCAGGGTTTCAAGCCGCTGCTTGAGACCACGGGCACGCGATGATCCCTTTTGCTCGGCACCCAGCAGCCAGCGACGGAGTTCCTGCCCCTCCATCCCGGTCAGGTGCGATGAAAATGCCTTATCTGCCGCATCAAAAAGGTGATGGCCCTCGTCAAACACATAGCGTGTGGGCATAGAGGCATCATCAAGCCCACCGAGTGCTGCCTGCACCATGACAAGCGCATGGTTGGCGACCACGATCTCGGCCGAACGGGCACGGCGCACCGTCTTTTCAACAAAGCATTTGGAATAATGCGGGCAGGCGGCATAGATGCATTCGCCGCGCTGATCGGCCAGCGCCCCGGTAAAGCGGTTGCCGAGCAGTTCGGTCAGCCAGGCGGGGAAATCCCCCCCGACCATATCGCCATCGCGGGTATGCGAGGCCCAGCGGGCAATCAGGCCAAGCGGGGTGGCTTGATGCGGTTGTTGGGCAAGCGGCCTTTGCGCTTCTTCGAAATTAAGCAGGCAGAAATAGTTTTCCCGGCCCTTGCGCACGACGGCCTTCAGGCGCTTGTCCTTGGGGTCGTCATACAGGCGATCAAGTTCCTGATCGATCTGGCGTTGCAGGTTGCGGGTATAGGTCGAAATCCACACTGCACCGTCATTCTTCTGCGCCCAAAGGGATGCCGGGGCGACATAGCCCAATGTCTTGCCGGTACCCGTTCCGGCCTCGGCCAAGACGATATTGGGCGCGCCATCATGCAGACGCGGGCCAAAGGCGGAGCAAACAGAAGACGCATAGTCAGCCTGTTGCGGGCGCTCTTCCGCCCCTTCGCCAAGAAGCTCCTTCAGGCGTTTACGCGCATCCTTGGGATCAACCGGATGGTTGGCCGGTGGGGGTGGCGGGGCATGCTCGGCCCATTCGCCCAATTTCTTCCAGACCTTGAGCCCCTCATACACCGCATAGCGGTGCGGGCCATCGCCATCGGCACCGAGCGCCGCCAGAACCGACACACCCCACGGCCAATGACCGCGCGCCATCGGCCATGCGATGGATAGTGCCGGACCACGTTTGTTGCGATGAAGGGTGGCGAGTTCCTGCAAAAGGCGCTTCATGGCCTCTGCCAGTGCCTCTGCCTGACCAATCAGGTCATCTGCCGGTTTCTGTCCCGTCGCAAGGGCAATACCGCGCGGGGTCGGCACACAGAATTGTGCCGGGCGGACAAAGGCAAACAATTCCAACAGGTCATGGGCCGGAAACGGATCGGATTTCAGGCGTCGGGCACAGGCCGGGGTATGAACCAGAATGGGGCGCGATGACCGGGCGCGCTTGGCAGCAGCCCCGTGCGGGAGTTCCTCAATCTCGCCATCGGGCGATAAAAACACGGCATGACGCAATCCAACGACCATGACAGGGGCGTTGGGTGGCATGAAACGCGGTTGGGACTCTTCGGAACGATCATCGAACATTTGGGGCACTATAAGCAGACAGCGACAGTGGCGCCACCGGGGAAATTGACCTATCTTGGAATTTATAAAGCAAATACCCGATGACAAGAAGACGGACCGCAATGGCAACCCCCAATACCCGCAATCAGCATTTCTGGCGCGACGACGCCATGCCGTTCGTCGAGCTCAGGCGCGTGGTTGACGGGCATTCGGTTTGTTATGAACGCCACAGCCATGACACCTTTTCGATTGGCACGGTGAAGGGGGGCTTCAGCACCTATTGGAACCGGGGCAAGACCCATGAAACCCAAGCAGGATCGGTTGTGATCCTTAATCCCGAGGACGTGCATGGCTGCAACCCGGTCAAGGGGGCGGATTGGGTTTATGACATGCTGTTTGTCGATCCGGACTGGCTGCTTGATCTTCAGATTGAACTCGATGCCGATGCGGCCGGGAAGTTCGCGATGTTTTCCGACACGCTGAGCCATGATCCGCATCTTTATGACGGCTTGCTGGATCTCGCCGATACGCTGGCCAATCCGGATGTGGATATTCTCGGCAAGGAAACGGCGATGGTGTCGTTCTTTGGTGATCTGCATGTGAAGCTTGATCGGCGCGGGGTGCTGGATGGTGCGGCGGGTGTTACTGGCGCGCTCCATGATCGCAAGATGGCACGTGTGGGCGAATATATCCGCACCCATTGTGCGAAGAATATCGGGCTTGATGAACTGGCCGGGTTGGTTGGCTATTCGCGGTCGCACCTGGTGCGGGCGTTTAAAAAGGCCTTTGGCATGACGCCTTATGCCTATCTGATCAATTGCCGGGTCCAGCGCGCGCGTCATGCGCTTAGGCAGGGCGAAAAGATCGTTGATGTTGCCCTTGAAACCGGCTTTGCCGACCAGGCGCATTTCCAGCGCATTTTCAAACGACTGATGGCGACCACACCCCGGCAATATGCCCGCGCGCAAGCCGCGTAAGTTGGAGCTGTGGATGCCCGCTTTCGCGGGCATGACAGGTAAGGCTCAGTTATACTGTCATTCCCGCGAAGGCGGGAATCTCTCGCCGGATGTGGTGCAGGCGGATTTATCCCAAAACCAGATAAGCGGCACTGGCGATCAAAAGCACCGCCATCGCCCGGTTGAATGCCCGAATGCGTGATGGCTCGCCAAGGAAGCGCGACAAAAACGCGCCGGTATAGGCCCAGCACGCGACCGAAGCAAAACAGATCACGAAATAGATCGCGGTAAATTCCCAGATCAATGCGGGCGCGCCGGACGCAGCATAGGCGCCCATCCCGGCAATCGATGCCAGCCAGGCCTTGGGATTGACCCATTGCATGATGGCCCCGGTGATGGCCTTCGGCCCGGATGCCGCATCGCCCTTGCCCAGTTCGCCGTTCGAGGTCGCCAGTTTCCACGCCATGAAAAGCAGGAACGCCACGCCGGCCCATTGAATGACGGTGGTCAGTTGCGGGAAGGCGTCCAGCATTTCATGCAGACCTAATCCGATCAAAAGCAATAACAGGCAAAAGCCCGCTGTCGCGCCAAACACAAGGCGAAGTGATGGGCGAAAGCCATATTGCACACCCGAACTCAGCACCAGAATATTGACCGGTCCCGGCGTGATGGAGGCTGCCAAGGCAAAGGCTGCCATGGAAAGATAAAGGCTGAGTGTGGCGCTGAGCATGCGTGGTGTTTCCTCATTGATCGGCATTCTGTGGGGAAGGAGCCGTGTTTGTTATCAAGGAGGATGGCAAATGCGCGTCGGGAATTATTGAACGATATTGCTCAGGCAGTCTAAATGCCGAATGCCTCGGCCAGTGCAGATGCGCCACCGGCAATCATGGCATAGCGCGCCGCCTTGCCAATCGTCACCAGAATGATGAAGGGCACAAAGCGTACGCGCATCACCCCGGCAAACAGCGTCAGCGGATCACCAATGATCGGAAGCCAGGCGAGCAACAGCGACCAAAGCCCGTATTTGGCAAACCAGCGCGATGCCCGATCAAGGGCCTCTGCCGATACGGGAAACCAGCGCTTGTGTTTGAAATGCTCGGCATAAAGACCAAGCCACCAGTTCACCAAAGACCCCAAAACATTGCCAGCGGTTGCGATAACAACAAGCAGCCATACCGCATGATCACCAGACGCAATGAGGGCAGCCAAAGCCGCCTCGGAAGTGCCGGGCAGGATGGTTGCGGATGTCAGGGCCGAGAAAAAGAGGCCGGCATAAAGGGCTAGTTCGGTGCTCATCCCCATCAGTTAGCGTGCTTTTGGGGGCTGGTCCAGCAGGATCGGGCGCAAAGAAAAAGCCCGACCGTGAACGGCCGGGCTTTGAGATTAAGTCTTGGCAAGTTGCTGCTTAGGCAACCGGGCCAATTGCCCGATCCTGTGGGGCAAGCTGCACGCCATACCGGATGGCTGCCACCAGGCTTTCGTAGCTGGCGATGCCTTTACCGGCGATATCGAACGCTGTGCCGTGATCGACCGATGTGCGGATGATCCCTCCCTTCAGGCCGACGGTGATGTTGACACCCTCGTCAATCGACTGAACCTTGACCGGGCCGTGACCCTGATCGTGATAGCAGGCAACAATGACATCGAAGTCACCGCGGGTCGCACGGTAAAACAGGGTGTCGGCCGGAAGCGGTCCCTGAACATCGATGCCTTCCTTCTGGGCGCGTTCGATGCCGGGGATGAGTTTTTCCTCTTCCTCGCCTTCGCCAAACAGGCCGTTTTCACCGGCATGCGGATTGATGCCGCAAACCGCAATGCGCGGCGATGTCTGACCGGCCTTGGACAAGGTGTCGTGGGCCAGTTTGATGACCTGATAAGTGCGTTCGGGATTGATGCGACGGATCGCTTCAAGCAGACCGACATGAGTGGTCAGGTGAATGACCTTCATTTTCGGGGTCGCCAGCATCATCGAATAGCTGTCGGTCCCGGTCAGTTCTGCCAGAATTTCGGTATGACCAGGGAAGATATGCCCGCCGGCATGCAGGGCTTCCTTGTTGAGCGGAGCGGTGACAATCGCTGCCACGCGCTCTGCCTTGGCCATATCGATTGCAGCACTCAGATATTCAAAGGCGGCATGACCGGCCTTGGCATTGACCTTGCCAAATGGCAGATCGCCAAGATCAAAACCCGGATCAGCGCACAGAACGGTGCCCATTTCCGGTTCCTGCGGGACCGGGTCGGATGGCAGGAATGTCTTGATATCGAATTTTGCACCAACAATGTCGCGGGCGATGGCAAGTTTGGCCGCATCACCAATCACGATCGGACGGGCCATTTCATAGGTCTGCGGATCGTCCACTGTGCGGGCGACGATTTCCGGGCCTACACCACAAACATCGCCCATGGTGATTGCTACGATCGGTTTCATGTTAATACCTTCTTTTATCTGGGTGCCGGGGACTTAGGCGGTTGTTTCGCTTGTCCCGGCGGTGTCGTCTTCCTTGTCCTCGGTCAGGCCCGTCAGATCGGTGCGTTTGACCAGGAACGAAATATAGATGGGCAACAGGATGGCCGTTGTAACGGTCGAAGCAGCTACCTGAACCGTTGCAAGATCGGCCAGCTGACCAAACAGCGGGTTGGCCGCGGCAATTGCCATCGGGGTCGCAACAGCGTTTCCGGCGGTCGAGCCTTCGGATGCGCCGACGATCGGGTTCCATTTAAAGAAGCGGAAGACCAGATAGCCGACCGTACCGGTGATAAAGACCGTCATCAGGCCGATCAGGATACCGGCAAGACCACCTTCGATGATCGCCTGGAAATCGATGCCCATGCCCAGTGCAAAGGCAAAGAACGGGATCAGCATGTCGCTGCCCTTGGCAAGAAAGCGGCGCAATTCGTGATCAAGGTTGCCAAGAACCATACCGACTACGATCGGCAGCAGGACGGCAACAAAGGAGATGATCGAGAAGAAACCTTCGACAAAGCCCATGGCGCCAAACACGGTCAGTGCAATCATGGTCAGGAACGGGCCATCATTGAGCGCAAGGATCGAATAGGCCGCCTTGTCATCGGCTTTGCCGTACTGGCCAACAATCGCGACGTAAAGACCACCGTTGGAGTTGGTCATCGCTGCGATGATGGCAATCGGCACCATGCCAAAGAACAGACCGCCGCTATCGGCCATGGCATAGGCCAGAAGACCAACAGCGGCACCGGCAATCCATTTCACGACAAGAAGGGTAACACCCTTGGCGGCGGCTGTGCCGACATTGGAAAGGGTGATTTGCGCACCTGCACAGAGCAGGAACAGCGCGATCAGCGCGCTTGCGCTATTGACGAAAAGGGCTTCGGTGAAGTTGCCGATGCGCAAAAGGTCAGGAGCAAAGGTGTTGATGGTGGCGCCAAGCAAAAGCGGCACGATCATCATGCCACCTGGGATGCGTTCAAGGCTTTGTTTGATTCTCATGGTTTCCTCCCGGAGAACAGACTTTGGGGCGATTTGTTTTCCCGTTTGATTTTGATTTCGGGTGGGAGAAAATGACACTAAATGAAACTTATTGGAAGAAAATATTGCCAAAAAGTGGGCGACGTTGCGCTATTTGCACGTTTATGGAAGTTATTGGCTCGTCTTGGCGTGGGTAAATGTGCTATCACTCTGAAAAAATCGAGG
>TARA_B100000674_G_scaffold40465_1_pt1 | contig 20868 bp, 19 predicted proteins | sample TARA_B100000674 | Tara Oceans TARA_B100000674 (sample SAMEA2622759) | marine metagenome | biome: marine biome (ENVO:00000447); feature: surface water layer (ENVO:00002042); material: "saline water (ENVO:00002010), including plankton (ENVO:xxxxxxxx)" | depth 5 m
TTTTCGGTTTGCGTGAAGGCAAGCGAGAACTGGGACCCCGCAGGTAAAGCAGGTGAATTCGGCTGGGGTGGAGCGGCCAGCACCCACTACTGGATTCATCCCGAGGACAAACTGGTGGTGGTCACCATGGAGCAAGCCATGCCCTATTCCTTTTCCACGGAGTGGGCGATCAAGGGATTGATCTACGACGCAATCGAAAAATAGGCGCCTTGCGGCTGCCTAGTTCCCGAGGCTTTCGGAAAGAATGGGCGCAAGGCCGATTTCCCCCTCCGCTCCCTTCTCGGCAACGAAGTAAAGGAGGGGCTTCCCGGTATCATTGGTCACCAGCCAAGTTTGCCCGACGTACGAATTCATGTCCGAGCTTCCAAAGTCTTGCTCAAGATAGGAAGCGTGAGTCGAGCTACCGTTCGCATCAACCGAAAATACTCGAACGGGAAACTCCATCCGGTTGACGAACCTGATTTTAGTCTTTTCGCCATAAACCGCCGATACGGGAAAAGTGGAAGGCCCGGCTTCCAGGGTCGGAACGATCTTTCCGCCTGCGTCCGAAGACGTCCCAGATAGGTCGCTGGGATCAACGAAGATGGGGTAGCCCGTTAGCTCAATGGTCGGGGTGTAATCGTAATGGACCTCCTCCGGCCACTCATAAGTAGCAAAAAACATGATTAAAGAAAGGATTCCGCCCGACAGGAAGCCAGCCGACAAGCACCCCAAAGCCCTGCTCCCCTGCGTTTGTTCCTTGCTCTTGGGAAGGCTGCTCTTGAGCATCTCAAGATGAATGGGCAGGCATACCTTGAACCACAGAAGGAGCATAAAGGAGCCAAAGGAGGCAAATAACAAACTGTCTTCAGACCATTCCAAGGGGTTGAGCAGGCCGAAGACGAGCCACCCTGCGAAAAAGAATAGGAATGGGAGCAAAGGACTGCCCTTAAGGGTATGCGGCCTTGCGGCTCCGCAGTGCGGGCAGGTATGACTAGGCAGGCTGACCCCATCGTACTTGATGATTTCGCCGCACTTTTCGCACGGCAGCATCCAACCTTTCCTGTCCTGCATCGCTTCGGCCCCTATCAAGATCAGGCGTCGTCGAGGGAGTCCATGCCCTGCAGGTGCGCCACGTCGCCCCAGCTGATCAGGTTCCAGAAATCCCCCCTTTTCTCGACCCGGTTGAGGGAGCAGTTCAGAAGCACGAAGTTGCGTTCGGCCTCGAGGGAAAGATTCAGTACGTAACGGAAGACCGCCCCGAGGACTCCACCATGGGTAACGATTCCTATTCTCGCCCCCTGATGAGCCCCGGCAATATTTTCCAGAGCGCCGGCGCAACGTTTGCAGAATTGCCGGAAACTCTCGCCACCCGGGGGCTCATAATCGGGCCCATCGTTGCGGAAGGAACGATAGGCATCGGGTTCACGATCGATCATCTCCTCTGTGGTAAGGGCCTCCAGGACGCCCAAGTCCCTTTCCCGTAGATTTTGGTCGGGAATGGCCTCCCAACCGGAGTCCCCTCCGACCAGGCGAGAAGTATGAAGGGCCCGTTCCAGGTCGCTGGAATAGAAAAAGTCCAGGTCTTTGGGATTCATTCTTTTGCCCAGGGCCTCGGCCTGGGCAATTCCCCTCGCGCTCAAGGGCGAGTCCGCATGCCCCTGCCAGCGACCGGACAGGTTCCATTCCGTCTCACCGTGACGAATAAGGATGATTTCGGTTGAATCGTTCATTTTTCCCTTCCTAACGTCGCCCGATGGAATGGTCACCCAAAAACTCGGGCCGTTAAGGGGACGGGGATGGAGGGTTGCATAGCGGTGTCCATTTCCTCAAGCTAATCGATATTCAACTTCCAACCGACCGCCATGAAAAACCTCGTCTACCCCTTTCTCGCCCTTTTGGGCGCTTCCCCATCAACACCGGCCAAGGTGGAAGTTCATGAAATCTCCAAGAACAACGTCGAACTTCTCCCCGGTGGCAAGGAAGCCGACGGGATCATTGGAGACTTCGTCCTCAGGAACAACTTGATCGAGTGCGTGATCGGCGGATCGGCCGACAACCGCAAAGCAAACATGGGAGCATTCTGGGGCGCCGACGGGGTGACCCCCGGATGCCTCTACGACCTTTGCCTGCGGGGGAGCGACAACGACCAGCTGACGATATTCTCCCCATCCCGGCAGCAGGGAAGGGTTTCCTACGTCCGCCCTGCCCCGGGAGGAAAAGGGGTGGAAGTGGTCGTATCCTCCGCCCTTTCGGGAGCCATATACAGGCGCCACTTGTACGCACTGGAGGAAAACGAGGCCGGACTGACCATCGAGACCTTGCTCCGCAATGAAGGATCAAAGCCCGTGTCCGGACCTACGAGCGACCGTTGGACCCGCTTCAACTCATCCGGCAGATTCGGGGCGATCGAATGGGCCGACTCCGTCGACCCTTCCCACAAGGCGGGCTATGCCTTCGCCTGGTTGCCTGATGAGAACGGGAAGGTTCCACCGAGAAACGACACCTTCGCCCCCGGCCAGGAAACGAGGATCAAGCGCTTCTTGGCGGTAGGCAATTCGCCTGCCCATGCCCTTGGCGTAGTGGCCCGCAAGCTTGGAAAAACCGGGGGGGTGAGCCTGACCTTGCGCGATCCGGACGAGAAACCGGTGAGTTCCGCCTCGATCGACTTCAAGCTCGGGGATTCAACCGTGCGGGGATACCCGGATCAAGACGGCAAGTTGGAGCTCGAACTCCCACCGGGTTCATGGAAGGTTTCGGTATCGGATCACGGACGCGCCAGGCTCGAACTCTCCCTTAAGGTCGAGGATGGGAAATCCATCCGCAGGGAGCTTGCCATGGACCGTCAGTCCGGCGTCCGCTTTTCGGTGACGAAGCAGGACGGATCAAGCACCCCCTGCAAGGTCCAGTTCATCGGCGTCGAGGGAACGCCAAGCCCCAACCTGGGCCCGGGCGACCGAGCCCATGGCTGCAAGGACCAGTACCACTCGGAGAAGGGCAAGTTTTTCGTGGCCCTTGACCCTGGCAAGTACAAGCTGATCCTTACCCGCGGGATCGAGCACGACCACGTCGAGAAAACGATCACCGTGCCGAAAGGCCAATACGTCGAGGTCAAGTCCGCCCTCAAGCGCAGCGTCAAAACCCCCGGCTGGGTCAGTACGGACTTCCACAACCACTCCACGCCCAGTGGGGACAACGTTTGCGGAACCGCGGACCGACTCATCAACCTGGCCGCCGAGCATATCGAGTTCGCCCCCACGACCGAGCACAACCGGATCATGGACTGGACGCCCTTCATCGAGAGACTTGGGTTGCAGGGCGAAATCTCCACCATTCCCGGGATGGAGCTGACCGGCTCGGGCCCGCACTTGAACGCCTTCCCGCTAACCCCCAAGCACCACCACCAAGATAACGGAGCTCCCCAATGGGTCAAAGATCCCAGAATCAACGCCCTTAACTTGAGGAATTTCTCAGGGCATCATCCGAGTGGCTGGGTTCACATCAACCACCCGGACATGATCGAGAACTTCATCGACCGGAACAAGGACGGCAAACCGGATGGAGGACACAGAGGAATCCTGTCTTTAATCGATGCCATCGAGACTGAAAACTACCGGCCCGCCACGATCCTGTCGCAAGCGCCCTACAGGATTACACGCAGGGCGAGCCGCGAACAGGTCACGATCGTTCGCGAATTCGTCTGGCTTCAAATGCTCAATCATGGGATGAAAACTTGGGGAATCGCGGTATCCGATGCCCATGCGGTACACGGGAACGGCGTAGGGGGCTGGCGCACCTACGTCCGTTGCTCCACCGATGACCCGGAAAAGATCGACTGGGAAGAGATCAGCCGCAGGTCCAAGGCCGGACAGATGATTCTTAGTTGCGGGCCCTACCTCGAGGTGGAAACGGCCGACGGCACTCAAGCCGGCGGGTTGGCAAGGGCGAACGGAACCATCGGCTTGAAGATCCGCGTCCAGTGCGCTTCCTGGATCGACGTCGACCGCATTCAGGTGCTGGTCAACGGCAGGCAGGAGAAGGGCCTCAACTTCACCCGCAAGTCACACCCCAAGTTCTTTTCAGACGGAGTCGTTAAATTCGACCGGTCCATCCCCGTTTCCCTTACCGCGGACGCTCACTTGATCGTGGTTGCCTACGGCGAGAACTTCGACCTCAAGACGGGCTACGGGACTAGTGGCCAGTCCATGGCCAAGCCCTGCGCCTACAACAACCCGATATTCGTGGATCTCGACGGGAACGGATTCACCCCCAGCGGAGACAACTTGGGATTCCCTCTGCCCAGCGGACGGATCAGCGTCACTCAGGCCAAGGAACTATTGAGGAAGGCCGGGCTGCCGACCGAATAGCTTCGTTTCCTTACTTCTTCGGACTGTCGCGCCAGGGCCATTTAGGCGATCCCTTAGGCTCGGGAGCTTGGGGGGTCTTGCCCAAGCCATAGTCGGCGGGCTGCATGTCCTGACCCGGCCAGAAGTTTTTGTCCCGGATAAAGCCGTAGAAGGATGGGTAGAAGGGATCGACGTAGTCGACGTCCGCTTTCTTGGGAACTTCAAGCCCAGTCAAATGGTAACAAGCATTGACCACCAGTCTGCGCAAATCTTCGCTCACCAAGTCCACGGAAGCACCCATGGTGGTGCAGAAAGTAGTGCCGCCCTTTCCGTTGGGAGCCTCGTAGGGGTGGAGCCATGCGAGGGGCTGCATGGGATCATTCTTCTTGCCCTCGACGTTCTTGGACTTGGGGTCGAGCGTCTCGGTTACCGCTCCGCGCAAAAGTATGGTATCCCTCTCCGCGGTGACCCGCTTGATCCCATAGACGTCGGATGGACCGAAGACGTCCTTGACTCCGTTGAGAATAGGATGCTTGGCGTTTTTGGCCTCAATGACTCCCCGGGCGCCCTCGCCCTTGTGTCGGCCATGATGGCTGACCCATCCCTCGCCCATGATCAGCGGGCCAAAGGCCCCGTAGGAAATCTTGCCCCCGAACGAACCGCCACCGGTGAAAGCGTGCGTCGCGGTGCGAATTCCGATGACCGGCTTGCCTGCGTTGAGGAAATCCGTAACGTGCTTGGCATCCTCCGCCGTGGGACGACGAAAGCGGGTGCCGGTAAGCATAAGGTCGGCCGAGTCAAGGTGCTTCCAGCCACGCACGCCGGCCTGGTTGTTCGGGTCGATGTACTTTCCAGTAGAGTCCCAGGCGAAAAGAACCTTGCAGCTGAACCCGTGCTTCTGGGAGAGAATCTTGGCCAACATGGGCATGCTTTCCTCAGTTCGGTACTCCTCGTCGCCGGAGACCAGCACGATTGTCTTTCCTTTGCCGGGCCCTTTCTTGCCCGGAAGATCAAGAATTTGATGATGTCCCCCAAGAAGGGCGAATATCGGCGCTAAAAGGAAGGCGAAGCTAAGGAATAGTAATTTCATAGTATAATATGGAAAATAAAGATCAGCTGAAAGAAAGCACGACGTCAAAGCCGTTCCTCGCCACTAGTCCAGTTTTAGATTGCTATTGTACCGTAAAAAAAGTTGGTCTTTAGTCATTTGGCAGTATAGATATAGGTACATGTTCAAAAACATACCTTTCAATCGTGTGGAGTGGGTCACGAGTGGGTTTCTTATTTTCACTGGCTTGCTTACGCTCACGGCAGTACCTGCTTACCTTTGGCACTACGGATGGGACTGGTTCCTCTTTGGGGTTTTTCTCTTTTTCTATCCAGCCACGGGCATCAGCATTACCATGGGATATCACAGGCTTTTTTCTCACAAGGCCTATCGGGCCAAGTGGCCGGTAAAATTGTTCGTTTTGCTCTTCGGCGCCGCAGCCTTCGAAAATTCGGCCTTATGGTGGAGTTCCGAGCACCGCAAGCATCATAAACACGTCGATACAGACGAGGATCCATACGACATCACCAAAGGTTTCTTCTGGGCTCACATTGGTTGGCTCATGTTCAAACTCAAGCCTGTTCCTCCTCTGGACAACGTCCAAGATTTGAAGAAGGATAAGCTCGTCATGTGGCAACACAGGTGGGTGCATCCGATCTCCTTCTTCGTAAGCTTCTTCATTCCCACGCTGATCGGTTACTGCTATGCCCTTTACACTGGAAACCTAACGCCCATGGCAGGCGCACTGGGCGGTTTCCTCATTCCCGGGGTAGCCCGTGTAGTAATGGTTCAGCATGCGACCTTCTGCATCAACTCCCTCTGTCACATGATCGGATCCCGCCCCTACTCCACAAGCCACACCGCCCGGGACAGTTGGATAGCCGCCATCTTCACGATGGGTGAGGGCTACCATAATTATCATCATGAATTTGAGTGGGACTACCGCAATGGCGTGAAGGCTTGGCAACTTGATCCTTCCAAGTGGGCCATATGGACCCTTTCAAAATTCGGGCTTACCTCCGGCCTCAGGCGCGTTCCCAAAGAAAGGATTCTCCTCGCCGAGATGGGCGAGACAAGACGACAACTTGCCGATAGGATAAACCATATTCAGGAATCGGAGAATGTTGGGGAAGCCCTCTGGGAACAGATGCTCGAAAACCTTGAGGCAATCAGTGAGCGACTCACCGAGATGAGCAACGAACTCCAAACCGCCACCCAGGCGAAAATTGATCTTTCCAAGGCAAAGATTCGGACCTTCCGGGCCGAAGTAAGGACCATGCTGGCCGAGATCAACGCCCCGATTGGATTGGCCGTCGCCTGATTTGGCTTAAGGATTCAGCCTTTTCTTTTTTCCCTCTTCCTGTACTGGGAAGGACTAATTTTTTCAATCCTGCCGAAAACCTTGCAGAAGTGGTCTGCATTGCGGAAGCCCAAGTCCACGGCCAAACTTTTGAAGGAAGCGTCCGTTGCCATCATCAGCCTCTTGGAACGCTCGATCCGCAGGCGGGTGATCTCCTCGGCTATGCTTCTCCCCATGGAAGCCCGAAACCTTCTCTCGAGGGTACGCCGGTTGATTCCGGTAGCCAAGACCACGTCGTCGACCTGAATCCTCTGCTGTCCATTCTCCCCGATGAAGCGCAGGGCCTTCGATACCACGGGGTCGTCCGCCGAGCGTGAATCCGTTGATTGCCTTGGGATCAAGGCCTTTGGGAAACAATACTCCGAAGAACCGGGAGCAGGCTCGCCGTTCATGAGGGAGTCGAGGGCCTCAGCGGCCCGGTAGCCAATGTGCTGAAAGTCCATGTCTATGCTTGTCAGCGTCGGATACGGGGACGAACAAATAGCCGACTCGTCCGATGTTCCGACGATCGCTACTTCCTGGGGAACCTGCAGCCCCTTGGTGCGGCAGGCTTCGATCAGGTACCTGCAATAGAGATCGTTGCCCACGAAGACTCCAATCGGCGTCGCCCAAGTCTCGACCCACTTCTCGAGCCCGGCGACGAACTTCTCCCAGCCGGGTGCATTTCCTTCCAGCCCGGTCCTCGAGAAACGATAGGTCGATATTCCGAAACCCTTGGGAAGAAGGACTTCCCTCAAGCCCTTCAGTTGGGAGCTTGCGTCCCTTTCGCGCTGGAAGCCAAGATAAGCAAACCGGCGGAAACCGCGCCCGAGCAAATGGTCGGCGGCCATCCTGCCGGATTCCTCGAAGTCGGGCAAAACGCTGGGTACGTTCTTCGCCGGGGAGTTCACCCATACGTTGACAAGAGGCACGCCCATTTCCAGGGCCGTTTCCGCGAGCGGCTCGGTGGCCCGGGCAAGGATTCCGTCAAAGGGAATCCTTCCGTCCTCGGCCTCCATTATCCTCGGGGAATTGGGCGTAATGACGGAGTTCCATCCTAACTCATTGGCATACCGCTGGCAACCGGCGTAGGTCTCGAGGTGCCTCTTGTAACCCCAATCCATCTCCAGTGAAATAGCGACTCTCTTGGGACGATCGTTCCTTGTTTTTCTCACTCGAGCGGATTATCCTGCAAAAAATGACGGAGGGTCAATGAATCACGTCGCAAAAAAGAGAATTTTATTCGTGCATATGAGGTTCAATTAGTTTGTCGCGTACCCGTCCCGATTGTAGGTTTCCAACCCTATATGCCTCCCCTCTCGACAAAGTACGACGTCGCCGTTATCGGCGGAGGACACAATGGCCTCGTAGCCGCCTCTTACTTGGCCCAAGCGGGGTTAAGCGTGCTGGTGCTTGAAAGGAACGCGAAATTGGGCGGAGCCACCCGTTCCGCCCTTGCTTTCGAGGGTCTCGACGCGAGGCTCTCCGTCTACTCCTACCTCGTGAGCCTCTTCCCCAAAAAGATTACGCAGGAGCTCGGCCTGGACCTGCAGCTGAAGGCCCGCAAAACGGCCTCCTACACGCCCAGTCTAGAACGAGGAGAATTCAGCGAGCTCCTTCTTCGCAACGACCTCCCGCAGGGCAACGAGGAAGCGTTTCTAAGCCTAACGGGCTCCAGCGCCGACTACGACGGGTACCTCGAGCTTCAAGCCATGCAACGGAATCTCGCGTCCGTCGTCTGGCCCAGCCTCCTGAGCCCTCTTGTGGGAAAAAGAGAAATGAGGGAACGGCTCGATGAGGAAGGTCGGTCCGCCTGGCAGGCCCTGATCGAGGAACCGCTCGGTCGAGTGATCGAGGAAAAGCTTTCCAGCGACCTGGTTCGCGGGCTCCTCTTCACCGACGCTAAGATCGGGGTATCGACCTATCCTTACGACCCGGATCTTCTCCAGAACCGCTGCTTTCTGTATCACGTCATTGGCCGGGGAACGGGCGAATGGCGTGTCCCCGAGGGAGGGATGGGTACGCTGGTCCGCGAACTCATCCGAGTTGCTCGAAAGACGGGCAAGGTCTCTTTCGCCACCGGGGCGACCGTAAACTCCGTGCATCCCTGCAGGAAGCTTTCTTCCCTCGTTTTCGAGGCCGAAGGGGAAGAGGTCAAGGTGGATGCGCGTTACGTTCTTTGCAACGCATCCGGCAAAGAACTGGATCGCATCATGGGCAAACCGGAAAGATCTGTCTCGGCTGACGAAGGAGCGGCCTTCAAGGTAAATATGCTGCTGAAAAGATTACCCCGTCTACGGTTCGGCGCATGCTCCCCCGAGCAAGCTTTTGCGGGAACCTTTCACCTCAACGAGGGATACGACCAAATGCAGCTCAGTTACGAATCGAGCCAGTCTGGTGAAATGCCGGAAAAGCCTCCCGGGGAAATCTACTGCCATACCCTCACCGACCCATCCATCCTTTCCTCCGAACTACAGGCCAAAGGGTTTCACACCCTCACCCTCTTTGGTTTGGACATGCCCTACCGCTTGTTCGAGCAAGACAACGAAACGACTCGTAAAACCGCCTTGCAAAGATACCTCTTTGGGATCAACCAATACCTCGACGAACCGATCGAGGAATGCCTGGCCGACGACGCGGACGGACAACCCTGTATCGAGGCCATGAGCGCCTTTGATCTGGAAAAGAAAATTCACCTCCCGAGGGGAAACATCTTTCATGGCGACCTGAGCTGGCCTTTTGCCGAAAACGATCAGGAAGTCGGGCAGTGGGGCGTGGAGACCGAATACCCGAACCTGTTCCTATGCGGCTCGTCGGCTAAGCGCGGGGGAGCGGTAAGCGGTATTCCCGGTCACAATGCAGCCATGAAAATCCTGCAGGATAGCATGGACGCCAAAGGTTAACCTCCATAGCATTCCAACATGAGGCTTACATACTTCTTCAGACGCTTGCCTTGGATCATTCTTGGCACGGCTTTTGCGCCCCAAGCGTTTTCCGATGAGAGACCTCCCGGGCCGAGTGCAAAGACAGGTGGAGACGAGCTTCCCCCGGGGCTCATGCAAGCCATCGCCAACCCGGCCGTTGCCACGATCGTCGATGCCACCATCCTCGGCTTCAACAAGGAGGGGCATGGCAAAATCAAGGTAAACGCCGTATACAAGCATGAGGCTGCCAAAGGTAAATTCGTCCCCCACCAATTGGTCAGGGGATACGGCTACGCCGGCACGGACAGGATTGCTCCCCTGCGCGTGGTGATCGGCAGAGAGGGAAGATACCTCCTTTTTCTCAAAGGAGACCTACTCCATTCCACTTACGACAACCGCTTCCCCATTCGCGAGGGCAAGAACGGAGAACTAGAGGTAGGAGTTGGCTTTAACGGCGGAGGTGGCCCATGGGTTCCCCTCAAGCGGATCATTGAAAGAATACCCGTTCTCAAACAAGAAAGTAAAAAGCCATGAACAAAAGACGGATACCAAGCCTTTCAATATTTCTTGGGATCTCCCTCTTACTTGGCTGCGACTATCACTCGGATTCCGTTTACCTTGGCCGAAAGGAATCGAAATTGCTCGGTGACGTAAGCCGCGGAGACGTAGACGCAGTCAAAGAGTTCCTAGACCAAGGCGGAGACGTGAACTTGCAGGACGAACCTGGCATGACCCCTCTGCATCATGCCGTCAACAGCGACTGGAAAGGGAAAAACTTCGAGATGGTCAAATTACTGATCGACCGAGGAGCCAATGCAGAGGCAATCGATGACACTAACCATACTCCTCTACACTTGGCTAGTAATGCCGCCGTTGCCGGTTTGCTTATCGATTCAGGTGCGGACGTAAATGCCAAGACACAGCGCACGGGAGAGACTCCCTTGTATGCAGCGGCCCGCAATGCCGCACAAGGTGCCTCAAAGAGCTACGACGTCTACCTGAGCTTGACGAGGCTCCTGATCGCCAAAGGCGCGGACCCAAACGTGAAGCTCAAATCGGGAAGCATGATCGAAGACAACGAGCCCCATCGCGCCAAAGCGGGAGAAACGGCTTTGCATGCCGTGGCTCGGAGTATTTCGCAAAAGCATGCCTCGGAAGTTTGCGAACTGCTCCTTACCCATGGAGCCAAAGTGAATGAACTAAACGACAAAGGCCAAACCCCGTTGGACGAAGCCTTGGCGAACGAACGAAAGCAGACGGCCGAAACCCTCCGCCAGCATGGTGGAAAGTCGGCTACGAACCAGAATTAATGCAACTGCGCGCTTTTTTTCCTCATCTCAAATGATCCGTTTTACTTTCTTTTTTTTGCTTCTGGGAACGACTTCCTGTCTTGATTTTGGCGACGACCTAGAACTGACTAATGAGGAGATAACGGACGAGGGATTGGCTGAGGTTACGCACAGGACGGGAATCGCTTTCCCCGAGGGAGCCATCGGTCTCGGCTATTTGTTCCTAAGTTCCGGAATCGATGATGCTCTTGCCCTCAAGGCCTGGATTCCAGACGACGAAAGGCTGGATTTCCTGAAGAACGAAATCTTTGAAAAGGGTGACAAATCAAAGTGCTCCCTCCAAATAGGCAGGGACCGAGCTTGGTGGAAACTCGACGAATTAAAAGAAAGAGTGGACCGAAAAATGGATCTCCCCAAAGGCAGATTCGTCGAATGCGCCCTGGGAAAGGAAAACGGCAAATGGACCGTCTATCTTTCCTGGATGTCAACCTGACTGACTGAACAGACGTGATGAAGGCAATCTTTTCAATTCTCCTTGTGTTCTTGCTTTACACAGAGGCTTTCTCCACCCCCGAAATCATCCCCTTCGCAAAGAAGGGCAAGTTCAAGATGCTTTACGATGCCCGGCAGCGTCCGCAGTCGGTTCTCATCAAGGGGAATCTTTTCGTAGTGTACAATGGGGACGCCAGCACGACCAAGGACGACAAGGGCAAGGCTTACCCGATGCTCGTTTCCTACGACTCGGACAAACGGGTTTTCTCCGAACCCGTCCGGCTTTCGGAAACAAGCGAATCGGATCACCACTACAGCCCCATCATCTGGGCGGACGAGAACGATCATCTGCACGTCCTCTATGGCTGTCACAGAACGCCCGGAACCTACCTCGTCTCCAAACGGCCCGTCGGGGAACAAGCCCACGCAATCACCTGGAAGAAGATGCCCCTCATCGCCCCCAAGCTTTCCTACCCGACCGTCTACCGGATCCACGGGGACAAGGAAGTGATTTATTACCGGACGGACGGCCATACCAGTTCCTGGACCTACAAAATCAGCGCCGACAACGGCAAGACTTGGAGCGGACCTGAACGCGACGTGACCGACTTGGATTTCAAGGGACGCCTCGACTGGTCATCCTACCAAGTCAAAATCCCGAGCCGGGACGGCAAACGCCTGCACGTCGTCTTCACCGATTACGACGACAACAAGAACTCCCCTGCCCCCCAAAGGTTCTACAACCCACGCTACGACCGCTTGGTCAACAACGAGTGGAAGTACAACCTGTCCTACCTCTCGATCGACCTGCGTAATCATGCGGTATACAATGCCGACGGAGCTTCCGTCACTACCCCCGTAGACTTGGACTACGCAAAAGCCCATTGCCGGATTTGGGATACCGAATGGCGAGGAGCGGGCATCCCTCCGGTCGTCTGTTTGGACGGGAAGGACGAGCCTTCCTTCCTTCACGTTCTTTCCGGGAAAAACATCCGCTCTCATGACTATTACTACGTTCACCGCAAGAAGGGCCGGTGGAAGCAAACCCTCATCCGCTCATCGAATCACCAGTGGAACAGCGGACACCTGTCCCGGGACGCCAAGGGGATTCTTCACGCCTACCTTATTGTCGGAGAGGGGTACCTCGCGGGCGGATACATGGACAAGCACGGCGGTGGCCGGATCGAGGAATGGGTTTCCGCGGACAAGGGCAGTTCATGGAAGAAGCTCCGAGACGTTACTCCGCGCCAAAAGCTTTACCAAGGTTGGCGCTTCAACAACGTTCAACCCGTGGTCCGACCGGATGGAAGCATCGTAGAGGGCATGCTCTTATTCTATGGGTGGAAAGACAAAGACCGTCCGGAAGCCTCCGCCTTCCTGCTTCATGAATAACCTTTCCGGGTCCTCTTCCTGAAGTTTTGATCCGAACTCTTCGACAATCAAAATTGTTTCGCTTGCCCCAGCCTTTGGTTCTATGCCTAAGAGCCTTTCACTCTTTAAACTGAACCATGGAACACTCTGACTTTGGGAAACGCTTTGCCGCCAGGATCGGCATCGGGGAATTGATGGATGACCTGGGCAATGCCCTTGTCGCCGATCCCGCTCCCCTCATGCTTGGGGGAGGCAACCCCAGTCACGTCCCTCCAGTGCAGGCCTTGTTCCGCAAACGCATGGAAGACATGCTCGCCCAACCGGGCGAATTCGAACGGGTGATCGGAAACTACGATACTCCGCAAGGAGCCAAGCTCTTCATCGAGTCTTTGGTCGAACTTTTCCGCTCGGAATTCGGATGGAAGGTCGGACCCGAGAACTTCGCCCTCACCAACGGAAGCCAGAACAGTTTCTTTTATCTGTTCAACCTCTTTGCCGGCCGGTTCGGAAAAACCCGGCGCAAGCAAATCCTTCTCCCGCTCGCCCCCGAATACATCGGCTATTCCGAAGTCGGGCTGGAAAGGAACTTCTTCCGGGCCAATCGTCCCGGGATCGCCCGATTGGAAAACAACCTCTTCAAGTATCAGATCGATTTCGACAATTTGGAACTGAATGAGGAAACGGGGGCCGTCTGCTTCTCCCGCCCGACCAACCCGACCGGTAACGTCGTCACCAATGAGGAAGTCGAGAGGCTTCGCGTGCTCGCCAAGGACAAAGGAATACCCCTGATTATCGACAACGCCTACGGAACCCCCTTCCCCAACATTATCTACGAGGACGTCCAACCGGTCTGGGACGAGGACGTCGTCGTTTGTATGAGCCTCTCCAAGCTCGGCCTGCCCGGTCTGCGCACGGGCATCGTGATCGCCTGCGAGGAAACCATCCGGATCGTCTCCAAGATGACTTCCGTCTTCAGCCTTGCCCCCGGCGGCATGGGTCCCGCCCTTGCCCTCGACATGGTCAAGACTGGAGAGATTACCCGTATCAGCCGGGAAGTCGTGCGGCCCTTCTATGAGGAAAAGGCCAACCGGGCGGTGGCCCAGTTGCAGCGCGAGATGGAAGGCCTCCCTTTCGCCATTCACAAGCCCGAGGGCGCCCTTTTCCTCTGGCTTTGGTTCGAGGGCTTGCCCATAAGCACGAGGGAACTCTACGAGCGCCTCAAGCAAAAGGGTGTGCTCGTGGTATCCGGTCACTATTTCTTTCCCGGTCTAGACGAGGATTGGGCTCACAAGGACGAATGCATCCGGGTAACCTACGCTCAGGACGACGAGGTGGTGGAAAAAGGCCTGTCCCTGATCGCAAGCGAGATCAGGGAAATCCATTCCCAATCCTAACGCTTCTTGCGGATCTTCTCCTTGGAAGAGAAAACCTTTTCCAACTGATTGGCTTCGGACAAGTGCCTCGGGGTGATCATGATACGGTTGAGCGGTATGCTTCCCTCGATGGCAAGTATGACGGGTGTGTGCCGGACCCACTTCAAATCACCGAACTTGACCAGTTTCCCCAATTGCTCGCCGGTTGCGTCCCGATAGCCCTTGAAAATCAGTTCCGAACAATAAATTTTCTCATCATCCATCCGGTAACGGATGTCATAGGGTCTGCCCATGTACTTCCTCGCCGCCTTAATAAAGTTGGGAATATGCCTCGCATGCTTTGCTCCTAGGCGGAATACGTCGTAATGCCTGTCACGGGATTGATTGATCCATTTCGCCAAAGGGGTTTCCCTAACCGGTCCGATTGCTTCGAGTACGAACCATCGGTCGCCCTTCCGAACGAGAATTCCGCAATGCGAGTAGGGAGACTCCGAAGCCCCCTCGATTGCATTAACCACCGCGTTTCGAGGCAAGGACTGAAAATAAAGGTCGCCCTCCTTGGGCTCGTAAGCTCCAAAAGCAAAAACAAGAGGGATAAGGGATAAAACAAAGAGAAGGTTTTTCAAGAAAGCGAAGATAGCTTCAAAAGAGAACCCGGGTCAAATCCTTCACGAGAAATCAAGACTTTTTCTTCCAAACCTAAAAAATTTCTAATGAAACCCGGTTTCGAGCGTCTAAGGAGCGGTGATTCAATCCAAGAAACGTCGAAAATGATGATCAAGCTCTTCCGTCTTCTCCTCCGCACTGTGATTTTTTCTCTCTGCACCGCGTTTGCCAACGCTCAGGACGCCCGCTTCCCGACAATTCTGATCAAGGGCTCGGACGTCACCCTGATCGAATTTGAGATTACCCGCGTAATGGACGACGGGACGGTTTCCTTCAAGCCGACCAGTGAAGGAGGGCTTGAGGAAGGAGCGGTTTATGCCGTTCTGGTGAACAAGCGCGATTTCACCCGCATCCAGGTAACGGAAGAAAAGGGAAAAGGCAGCCTGGCCAAGCCCGTGCCCGGACACCGCAGCTTGAAAACAATTCCCAAGGGGACCAAGGTAATGCTCAAAGCCGTCAAGGGAGGAGGAGCGGACGAGTACGTTCCTCTTCGCATGGACGAACTGACGATAGACGTGAAGGTGGTGGCCAACCTCGCGGTCACCACCATGACGATGAACTTTCACAACGACCTCAACCGCGTCCTCGAGGGCCGGCTCAATTTCCCTCTTGGAGAAGGACAGACCGTTTCCCGCTTTTCCATGACCGTAAACGGCAAGCTCCGCGAGGGCGTGGTGGTGGAAAAGGCCAAGGGTCGGCAGGTTTTCGAGAGCATCGTCCGCCAAGGGATCGATCCCGGATTGCTCGAATGGACCAAGGGAAACGTCTTCAAGGCGCGCGTCTACCCAATCCCCGCAAAGGGCGACAAGAAGATCGTCATCGCCTACGAGCAGGAGCTCAAGGATGCGGGCAAAGGCTTTCTCTACTCCCTACCCCTTCACTTCAAGGCTATGGTCGACCGATTTCACCTCCGGGCCGAAGTGTTCAAGCAGGAGGTTGCTCCCGATCTCGGATCCAACGAGCTTGCCAACCTGCGCTTCGAGAAATGGAACGAATCCTTTCTCGCCGAGACCAAGCGGGAAAACTACCTGCCCAACCAAAGCCTCGCCTTCCTGCTTCCCAAGCAAGGTGACAGGCAGCGCATCTTCATCGAGCAAGAGGGAGAAAAGACCTACTTTTACCTGAGCATGAACCCCAAAGTCATTCGCAAGCCCAAGACCTTGCCCCAAAAGATCGGCCTGATTTGGGACGCCTCCGCCTCGGCCCGTAACCGCAACCTGGAAAAGGAGCTCGCCGTTCTCGAAGAATACTTCTCAAAAATCGGAAACCTTACGGTCACCTTGGTGGTTTTCCGCAATGAACTTGAGAAGCACCGCGAATTCAGCATCCCAAAGGGGGACTGGAAGAAACTGGCCAAGCTTCTGCGGGAACTGCCCAATGACGGCGCAACTCAGCTCGGAGTCGTCGACCTGACGAAATATGCCTGCGACGAGTTCATCCTCTCCACCGACGGGGTATCCAATTTCGGTCAGTCCGAGCTGGTTCACGGCAAACCCCCAATTTACACCTTGAATTCCTCCCCCGTAGCGGAACACGCCTACTTGCGCCACCTTTCCCAAGCCACCGCAGGCTCTTACTTGAACCTCGCCAAGCTGACCAATGAGCAAGCTTTGGCCAAGCTTTCCTCGGTTCCGTATTCCTTCCTCGGTATCAAGCAAACCGGTGAAGGCGTCAGCGAGACCTATCCGCGAACCGCCGTACCAGTCGATGGTTCTTTCTCTTTGGCCGGCATGCTCAAGGGCAAGAACGCTTCCATCACTTTGGAATTCGGTTCGGGGGGAAAAGTTATCCACACCGAGAAGATCGCCCTCGACCGCAAGGCCCATGCCTCGGACAGCGGTCTTGCCCGGAGAATCTGGGCCCAGAAGAAAATCGCCGAGCTCGAGCTTCGTCCGAACAAGCATGAGGATGAAATCACCGAATTGGGAAAGGAGCACTCCATCGTCACCCGCAACACTTCGCTCATCGTGCTCGACCGCTTGGAGGATTACGTGGCCCACCGCATCATTCCCCCCGAGGCCGACCTGCGCCAACAATACTTAGCCAAGATCGAACAACAGCAAAAGGAAAAGGAAAAAAGCCGTGAGGAACGGATCGCCGGCGTAATCAAAAAATTCGAGCAAAGAGTCGCTTGGTGGAACGAGACCTTCAAGTTCGGTCCCGGCAAACCCAAACCAAGTAACCTGGGAGTTTTGCGAAGTAGACCCGGATCCTCGGCTCTGCAGGCGGCACCGCAGGCAACTGCCGAACTTGAAGGGGCTTTTGAAGAGTCTCGTATGGTGGAAGACCGAACTTCGGGTATTGTTGATGCTGCGGGAGAAAATGCAAACGCCGAGATAGAACTTTCATCGTTAAGGCGGGACGTACAGTTGGACGCCCTTAATTTGGTGGGCAATTCCCTGAACCAGATTCGGTCTGAACGGCTAAACACAAGCACATTGAATGGAAAGCGACTAGCGGAAAGCGCCACGCCTGCGGGCGGCATCAAGCTAAAGAAGTGGAACCCCAAGACCCCTTACCTGGCCAAGCTCAAGAAAGCCAAGGAAGGCGAGTGGTATTCCATCTACCTGACCGAGCGCAAGGAAAACGAAGGCAGTTCCGCCTTCTTCCTCGACGTGTCAGATTTCTTTTTGGAAAAGAAACAACCCCTTCTCGCCCTGCGCATCCTGTCCAATGTGGCCGAGATGGAACTGGAGAATCCGCAGTTGCTCCGCATCCTCGGCTACCGACTCATGCAGATCGGGCGGCCCAAGCTCGCAGTCGCCGTGTTCGAGGAAGTGCTTAAGATGCGCGAAGAAGAACCTCAGTCCTATCGCGACCTCGCTCTCGCCCTCGCCGCCGACAAGCAGCACCAGCGTGCCGTCGACCTGCTCCGCCAAGTCGTGGAAGGCAAATGGAACGGTCGCTTCCCTGAGATCGAACTGACAGCGCTTAACGAGATGAACGCCATCATCGCAACCTGTGGCAAAGAGCTTGCATCGGGCAACCTCGACAAACGTTTGCTCAAGAACCTTCCCGTCGACGTCCGGGTCATCCTGACCTGGGATGCGGACAACACCGACATGGACCTTTGGGTAACCGACCCGAACGGTGAAAAGTGCTTTTACCGGCACCGTAATACCAAGATCGGAGGACGCATATCACCGGACTACACCGGTGGCTATGGGCCGGAGGAATTTCTTCTCAAGCGGGCTCAGCCCGGCAAATACCTAGTCCAGGTCAACTACTACGGTAACCGTCAGCAAATCATTGCGGGGGCCACCACCGTTCAACTGGAAATGACCACCGAATTCGGCAAGCCTTTCGCTAAGACTGAGGCCGTCACCTTGCGCTTGCAAGGCTCCAAGGAAGTGATCAAGGTGGGCGAATTCGTGATCCCCGGCAAAAAGGACAAGCAACAAGCAGTCAGCAAGGAAAAGTAGTAAAATGAATAAATTGAATTTGTTTTTGCTGGCCTGCCTCTTTCCCTTGATCCTCTGTTCGTGCAGTTATTCCAGCTCCAAGGGTTGGAGTTTTTCAAACAGCGATTCCTTTAAGGAAGAAAAGGAGCGACGCAGGTCAGTAGATTGGAAAACCGACAGAATCCTCGAAATTGGCGGAACCAAGGACCGGGCAGAGGCACGCAGACGAGCCAAGGCAGAGGTTTTCGAGGAAGAATTTTTCCGCTCCTCTCGTCCATGACGTTTCTTTGACAAGTCTTTTACTTGGTTCGAACAACTCCCGCTCCTCTTCTTGCTATAAGATTCTCCATGAAAAAAACACTCTTCCCTTCTGAAAAAATCTCCTTGTTAACCGCAGCAACTGCTCTGTTCTTTCTGCTTTGCGGTTGCCAGACGATCAAGCAGTTTATACCGAATGACGAGGTCTCCCGTTTCGGTACGGACCGCAAGTACCCGGACCTAAACTACACCGGGGATGGTAACTTTACGGATTATGGAAGAAAGGCGGGAATTCTCCGCTTTGTTCTCGATCTTGGAGCAATCGACTTAAAGAAGGACGCCACGCAAGTCCATCAACTCAAGGGACTGCCTGAAGTCAAATTCGTTTGCTACCTGCGGGTCGATCATCCTCTTCCGATTCTGGGAAAGCCAAAGAACTTCGGGGCGGCAGATTCCGTGGTTGAAATGTCACTCGAAGATGAGAACGGTACGAAAGTATTTTCGGAAAAAGCTCCGTTAAAAAACTGGGGCTGGTCGGGGTCGGTCGGAGCTCCCCAGAGTGATCTTTATACCCACAAGACGATGTTCACTCCCAAGAAAGACAAACCCTACCTGCTCTCCCTCAAAATCCGCAAAGGAAACCCGCACGCCCCCCAAGCCCAATTACTGCTCATGGGCGGAGGTTGGAAGGCTTTCTAAAACCTACATGAAAGCGCGACCTATTGTAATCGTCTTTTTCTTCGTTAGTGCATGGGTCCATGGCGACGATCGGCCCACCATCGATTTCTTGATTGGAAAACAGATTTACGTTGAGGATGCATTTGCCGAACAGTCCTTTATCTTGCTCAAGGGACTCAATGGGAACAAAGACTATTAGGGTCGAATGTATCCGCCATGGATTGCGGTGCCCGCAACAAGAATCCAAACCTGCAAGGTCCGGCTGGACGGCAAGTATCAGTTCCGTTTCAGCCTCGATCATCCCGAAGAAATAAACGGGGACTTTATGGTATCCATTTCCGGTAAAGATGAAATCAAGGTTTACCTCAATGGCGTTCGCATTCATATTGACCGGGCATACGGTCACGACATGAAACCCAAGAAACCCAATTCCCCATGATCAAGCGCCCTTACCTCGCCCTTCTCTCTCTTTGCCTGTCTTTAGTCCAACCTTCGAAGGCGATCCCACCACCACCCGGCGTAACCGAAACGACAAAGGGAAACCTCTCCCGCATCACAAAACCTGGAGGGATAGAGCGGGACTATCGGGCGGGAAAATTGACCGAAGCCCAGGAAAAGATCGTAATCGCCTTGGCCAAGAAGCAGGGCGTCGCGAAAGTCGCCAGAATCTCGACCATCCATTTCCATCCCAGCGCGGCCCGCGGCATTCGGGTGGATGGCGCCAAGGAAGTAAATGGCCGGGAAGTTTCCTACAAGGTCCTGAACGTAAATTTCAAGCCATGGTACCATCCGGGCGCAGGTCCGCGCAAAGGCGATTCCCAAATGGGCGAATTCTGGGCCGGCAAGGCATATGAAAGGAAAAAGGTCATTCTTCGTGTAGGTGAAACGGATTACCTTTGCGGTTCGATCCGTGACATCGAGATCAAGGAATGCGAAGCCATGCTCGGACTTTTTCTGGAAGGTAAGTTTACCTACGACCCTGGGCCAAGGATCAACGATAAGCTCTTGGACCAGGTCGACTGGAGCAAGCCCAACCGGTTCAGCAAGCGCGGCAACGAAATTTCCGCAGGTTTTCCACACAAGGGAGGACCTGGATCCGGTTTTTTTGACCTGCAGGTTGAGTTCGTTGGCGGCAAACTGAACATCAAGCAGATGTTTCAGGCGATCCCTTGAGGCTAGAAATGAAACCCTCCATTAGGCCTCATTCCGCAGTCTTATTCGTCGGCCTCTTTGCTTGGATTGCCTTTAATGCCTCGGCCGCCGTTGCGCCGCGCCCACCCGAGCAAATGATGGAGGAGGCTACGCACGTCGTTGAGGGCAAAGTCGTTGCCATAGTCTCCAAAACACAAAAGTCAAAGGTCGAGCGCGGTCTGCTCATCGCACGGGACCGAATTTTCGAGATCACCCTGGAGACGACCATGGTAGACAAGGGCGAGGGGATCAAGAAAGGCGATCCATTGACTTTACAGGCATGGCAGCCCTCCATCCGATTTCCAGCCATGCCCGGTCCCCAGGGCCACCAACCGGTTCCCGCGAATGGCGACTTGGTCAAGGTCTACTTGCTCTACAACGAAAAATCCAAGACTTACCACCCCTTCATGCCCAACGGCATCTCCATCCTCGGCCCTCCGAGAAAGACAAAATGACAAGCGTAGGTGCCGCGACCAAGAAATACGTCGCAATAAAGCGATAAATATTCGCGTG
>TARA_B100000674_G_scaffold149328_1_pt1 | contig 20846 bp, 13 predicted proteins | sample TARA_B100000674 | Tara Oceans TARA_B100000674 (sample SAMEA2622759) | marine metagenome | biome: marine biome (ENVO:00000447); feature: surface water layer (ENVO:00002042); material: "saline water (ENVO:00002010), including plankton (ENVO:xxxxxxxx)" | depth 5 m
TAAATTTTTAAAAGACACTTTTCTTCTCTTAACTCTGTAGTCATATACATTATTGGATAATATACCATATGTTAGTGAGGTTATAGGTAACCCATAAGCTAGAGATGCAGATATACTTAGAAATTTTGATCTTGAAATTTTGCTATTAGAGCTTAGTTTTCTTTTTCTGAAAAAATAGATTATTAGTCTTCTAAAATCATCTAAAAGTAGAAAAGGAAGAGCAACTAACTTTGAAATAAAATTACCTATAATCATATTGAATATGATTGCTTTTAAGTAAAATCCTAAATCTATGCTCAATGAATATAAAAATAAATTAGCAACTGTAATTACAGAAAATAACCAGTAAAAATAAAATAGAGGTCTTGTCCAGGTTATGGATTTATATTTCTTTAATATCTGATAAAAATATAAATCAAGAATGACCGATATAATTGTAAAAAATGATAAAAAAACAATTCTATCCATTATTTTACGCCGAAGTACCTATTTACTTTAACCTGAATTAAATACATAGACGGTATTACTAAAAGTGTCAAGAATGTTGCAAAAGATAACCCAAAAATAATTGCCCATGCAATTGGACCAAAAAACACCATATTATCACCACCTAAATAAAAGTTTATCTCATAAAATTTAAAGAAACTAACAAAATCAAAATTCATTCCGATTGCAAGTGGCATCAAACCTAAGATAGTAGTTAATGCAGTTAAAATTACCGGTCTTAGCCTTGTTCTTCCTGCCTCTGTAATACATTCTATTATTTCTTCAACTGTTAAATATACTTTTTTGCCGATTAATTTTCTCCTCCTATTCAATTCAATGAAATCTATTAGTACAATAGCATTATTTACTACAATTCCAATCAATGAAATAACACCAATCATAGTCATGACAACTACGAAATCCATGTTAAATAAAAGTAATCCAAGAAAAACTCCAATTGTACTTAATATTATAGATGACATGATAATTAATGGGGTGATTATTTTATTAAATTGAGCTACAATTATTATAAAGACTAAGAATAAGGCAATCATGAAAGCATTAGATAAAAATGCCATTTCCTCCTCCTGCTCCTGCTGTTCACCTCCAAACTTATAGGAGTAGCCGTTTGGAAGCGGGTATGTTTTTAAAACCATATCAATTTTTGAATTAACCTCAGTTGGATTGTATCCTGATATAACATTTGATGAAATCGTTATTACCTTATCTAAATCTTTTCTTTTCACTGAGCTGAAAGTATTAGACATTTTCATTGAAGCAAAAGAACTAACTGGTACCTGATATGTTCTGCCATTAGATTGATTTCTAAAGGTTATATTTTTATTAAGTAAAGTGTTTATATCGTATCTAAATTGATCAGCTAACCTTAATTGAATTTTATACTCATCCTCACCAATTTTATATTTGGAAATTTCCTTACCAAATAATGATGTCCTCAATTCGTTAGCCAACATACCAGTTGAAAGACCGTATCTTCTTAACCTATCTCTATCAAAATCAATTAATAGCTCAGGTTTCCTAGTAGATAAATCTAATCCAAGTTTTTCTATACCAGGTATGTTAGACTCATTAATATATTTCCTCATATTTTCAACTTGAGATATTAATTCTTGGAAATCTGGACCTTTTACCTGAATACTAATTTCTCCACCTACTGGAGGGCCTTTCCTGTCTTTCCCGAAAGTAATACTTACACCAGGATATTTACTTATATCATTTCTTAATTTTTCTAGTACATCAATTGTATTAATTCCATTTCTTTTGTCAAACTCAAAAAAATTGATATTAATTCTTGCTCTATTTGGTGTGTCCCTCATCCCAAGAGCAGATGGATCATTTTCATTTAATGTTCTCTGTCCAACATATGTAACAATACTCTCAATTATATCAGTATACTTTGAGGTCGATTCATTTACTTCATCCTCTATAACCTTAGTGAAATTATTTGTTTCTTCAATATCAGTACCTACTGGTAACTCGATAAAAATATTTATATAGTTAGGTCTATTTTCTGGAAAAAATAAAACTTTTGGAGGGTATAACTGTAATAACTGAAATGTACTAAATAATAAAAGTACAGATGATGACAAGACAATGAATGGTCTTTTTCCAATGAGTAGATAGGATAAAAATCTACTGTAGTTATTTTCAAGTCTTTTTAAATATTTTTCTCTAAAAACCTTTGATAACGGTACAAATAAATAGTAGTTAGAAATTATAAAAAGCGATATAAAAATTAAAATATTACCAACCCAAAATACCTTGAAAAATATAAATATCAGAGCGATTAGAAAAAGGAACAAAGAATTTTGTAGATACTTCCTAAAATCTTTTCCCTTATTATCCTCGATCTTCATTAGATAGGAAATCATAACTGGGTTGATAATCAGTGCAACAAATAAAGATGACAGAAGAGTTACAATAATACCTATTGGAAGAAAACTCATGAATTTACCAGTAAGACCTGGCCAAAATGCAAGTGGTACAAATACAGCAAGAGTAGTTGCTGTAGAGGTTATAATTGGGAGTGCTATCTCTCCAATTCCTAATTTAGTTGCCTCAATTTTACTGTAACCTTTCTCTAAAAATCTATAGATATTTTCAGTTACAACAATACCGTTATCAACTAACAGACCAAGGGATATAACTAATGAGAATAATATCATCATATTTACTGTTATTCCAAATATCTGTAATATGATGAAAGAGATACACATAGATAAGGGAATAGAGAGACCAACGAAAAGTGCATTTCTAACACCTAAGAAAAACATCAACACAAGCACAACTAATATAACACCACTAAAAATACTATTCTCCAGGGTACTTACTTGCTCCTTAGTGTTTTGTGATTGATTATTTACGATTATAATATTTACATCGTTAGGTATTAAATTTTTTACTTCTGCAATAGCATTATTTACTTTGTCATTTAAAAGTAATAGATTAGTTCCCGATCTTTTTGAGACATCAACTGATACTACCGGTTTTCCAGATAGTCTTGTGTAGCTTTCAATTTCCTTATATCCAAATTTGACTTCTGCTACATCTTTCAAGAAAACAACCTTATTATTTCTATTCGAAATAATTATATTTTCTATGTCTTCTACTTCTTTAAATTCACCTATTAACCTTACAGACCTCCTCATATCATTTTCTAATAGGTTACCCCCTGAAACAGAAATATTTTCAAATTTTATAGCATTTTCAATATCTGAAAATGATAAAGTCCTTGCCTCTAACTCAAAAGGGTTTACCATTATTGCTATTTCTTTCTCCTCTACTCCAGCTATTTGAACTCTCGATACATCTGAAATCTTTTCTAGTTCATCTTTTAGAATTTCACCGTAAGATTCTAATTTATCGAGAGAATACTCACCAGATAATGTAACACTCATAACAGGGAAATCTGAGAAACTAATTTCATATACATCTGACTCCCTTGGTAGATCAGTTGGTAAATTAATTTTGGCTTTATCAACAGCATCTTTAACTTTTGATTTTGCGTACTCAATATCAGTTCCCGACACAAACTCGGCGACAATTGTAGAGAAACCCTGAATAGAATTTGATCTAATTTCTTTTATTTCTGAAATTGTATTTATCTCTTTCTCAATTGGCCTAGTTATCAGATTTTCTATATCTGATGGGGAATTACCAGGGTATGGAGTACCTATAAAAACAGTAGACTGTTCAACTTCAGGGTAACTTTCTTTTGGTAAACTATTGTAAGCCCCTACTCCAAGAATTACGAGAAGTATAAAAATTAAAACAACAGTTATCCTATTTTTGAGAGAAAAATTAGATAATGCAAACTGTTTAATAACTTTATCAGTGCCCTTATTCATTAATTTTAATTTTTAATCTTAACATATGAACCATCCATAACCTCAGTTGATCCTTTATCAATAATTAACTCCTCACCTTTTAATCCTGATAAAATTTCTGTTTTATATCTGAAAGATTTCCCTGTGAGAATTGGAACTTTTCTTGCAATCATTTCACCGTCAAAATCATTTACAACAAACACATAACTACCTCTTTCATCATTAAAGATTATATCGGAAGAGACTGATATTGAGTTGTTATTTTGGTAGTCTATCAATAATGTATTTAAAATCTGATTAGGCTTTATAAGCTCTAATAAGGGTTTTGGGATTTCAATACCAAGATTGAAAGTTCTATTTATAGGATTTACAACTTTTGAAATTGATATTATTTTTGATGAAATAAATTCGCCATCGTTATTTATAATTTTTACTGAATCACCTATTCTAAATGAATTTAAATAAGCCTCGGAAACATCCACACTCAAATAGTACTCACTTTCATTAAGAATTCTAAATGAAGGAATTGATGGTGAAGCCATTTCACCAACTTTTACGTTCACCTCATCAATAATTCCAGAAAATGGAGCGGTTATCTCAAATTTTGACTTTTGTACTTTGGTAGCATTATATCTACTTCTAAGAGATTCAAAATTTGACTTTGCCCTTAAATAATCAATCTCTGATCCTATATTATTTTTCCACAAATTAGATTGTCTCTCAAATATAGTTTTTAGGAGATCAAGGTTTGTTTTAATTTCAGTTAGATTATTATCAAATATATCTGAATCTATCTTTGCCAGCAATGCCCCTTTGTCAACAAATTGACCTTCACTAACAATTACAGAATTGTATTTTCCGACAACTTCAGGAACCACCACAACATTTTTTTTCGATTCAACATTTCCTCTTAGTTCTATTTCATGGATAAAAGGGCTATTATCTAATTTAATAACAGAAACTAACTCATAATTTTTTTGGATAAAATTTGAATCTAATTCAGTTATCTCTTTTTCAAGAGCATCAATTTGAGCGTAGGTTTCAACTAAAGAATTTTTTAAATTATCGAGTTTCTTTTTCTTATTATCAAGGTCGTTATTTTCACATGATAAAATTGAAATTACTAATACTATTAATATTTTTTTCATAATTAATTATTTAATAAAGTACCAAGAGTTTTTTTAATATCAATAGATGCTATTATTGACTCATACAAGGAATTATAATATTGATTTTGAGCAGTTTTTAAGGAGTTATTTGAATCGATTAGCTCTAAGTTAGAACCAACACCTTCCCTATATTTTATTTCTGTTGAATTATAAACATTTTGGGCTAATTCTAAATTCTCTTTAGAAATTTTTAAAGATTCCTTAGTGTTTTCATAATTAGCGATTGACTGATTAATTTGTAAATTTATGGACCTCTCTAAGAATAGCATTTGATTTTCAATTTGCTCTATTTTAAATTTTGATTGGTTAATCTTACTTCTTTTGAGGAAGCCATCAAAAATTGGTATGATTACCTTTAAACCTAATGTTCCAAAACTTTTCCATCTGTCATTTTCAAAAAATAAATCATAATTTGATGATGCTGTATTGTATCCATAGTTATAATTTGCATACACCTGGGGTAAGTACTGAGATCTATTATTTTTTAAATCATAAAACTTTAAATTCTTATCAGTTTTTAATATTGAATACTCAATTCTATTTGAATAATCGAAGTCACTAATATTATACTGAAATTGATTGACTATATCCTCTGATAAATTTCCAATTAATTTAACCTCTGTCCCAACAGGAAGACCAACCTGAAAATTTAATACTTCATTACTTAATTTATAAAGTCTGTCTGCTTTTATCTTCTCACTCTTCAGATTATTAAAGGCAACTTGAATTCTGTCAACATCTAATTTCTCAATAAATCCATTTTCATATAGTTGTTTCATTTCATTAAGTAAATTTTGAAGTCTATCTAAATTAGAATTAACCAAATCAATTCTTTTTTTTGTATTGAGCACAGTGTAGTAAGCTTTTTGTACTGTCTCGACGATATCTATTTCGTTTCTTCTCGTTAATTTTTTTGATAGTTTAACTAGTTCTTTAGCGGCAGATAACCCCACAAAGTAAGATCCGTTAAAAATCATTTGATTGATAAAAAGATCTACTCTTCCATCATAATCCTGACCAAATGATACCTCTTGCTCTGTTCCCTCTGGTACACCAGGCATAAACCTACTTATATCAATTAAGCTTTTAGGTACATCATGATTATATTTTAATCCTCCATCAAAATTAATTTGTGGTAAGCCAACTGAGAGGTATTCTCTTGATAGGGCTTTAGATATCTTCTCCTCTAATTTTGCATTCTTAAGATTTTCATTATTTTCAATTGCTAAATCAATACATTGATCTAAGGTTAACTCCATGTCCTGAGAAAACAAATCTGTAATAGATACTATAAAAATTATAGTTATGTATTTCTTCATAGCTTTAATGTAGTTAAAGTTTTTTCATATATGTAAAGACCCTTTTCAGTAACAATCCCTCTGAGAAAAAGATCGAAAGATATAGTTTGTATATTCATATAGTTGTAATCTTTATGAGGAAATATATCTTGATTAAATCCCGCCTCTATCATCTCAATTCTTAATTTTGATATAATATCCTCATTTATTTCAGATCTTATCAAACCCTCATCTTTTCCGTTTATTATAACATTTTGTAATGTTTTAACAAATAACTTCTCTTTAGATTTTTGATGAATCTTGTAAAGATCTGGATGAAATTTCTTTAAATCATGTACGAAAGACGGAGTAATATCATTTAATGTTTCTCTAAAGTGCATTGAAATTTTAAAAAAAGTTTCAATTGCATCTGAAGAGTTTTCTACTATTGAATTAATTTGTTTAAAAAGCTTATCGTAGTGATATTCTAAGGATTTGTTAGCAAGGGCATATTTATCTGAGTAATGTTTATAAATTGTTTTTTTTGATATTCCACATGCGTTGCAGATATCATCTACAGTAACACTTCTTATACCATAAGTTCTAAAAAGTAAATCTGCTTTTTCAATAATATTTAATTTAGTGCTCATATAAACTATGGAAACTATTTTATTGTTCTTAGTTTCCAACGCAAACATATGAAAAATGTTCAAATATTTTTCATTTTTTCTTTTCGGATGAAAATATGTGATAAAAAAAATTATTTTTGTTTCTTATAATTTCAAATGATATCATTCTTTAAGAAATCCCCTAATTACTATTTTGTTGTAGAACATAATGAAATACTAAGCAGTAAAAATTTAAAGGTACTAAACTGGTTATTCGGAGATACTGAACTAATAAGATCAAAATTAATCAAAGGAATATTTATTGGACCCAGAAAAGAAATGACTACACCTTGGAGTACGAATGCAGTTGAAATAATTAAAAATGTTGGAATTGAGTGTATTCAAAGAGTTGAGATTCTAATTAAAGATAAGGATGAGTACGACGTAATGACAGAGTCTAAATATATTGACCCCAACGAAAATATATTTAGAGTTTCATCAAAACCAGATAAAATAATCTTTATTGATAGTATTGAAGACTATAATCACAAAGAAGGTTTGGCACTAAGTGATGATGAAATAAAATACCTTGATCAAGTAAGTATAAAGTTAGGAAGAAAACTTACTGATAGTGAGGTGTTTGGATTTTCACAAGTAAACTCAGAACACTGCAGGCATAAAATATTTAATGGTGAATTTCATTTAGATGGACAAAAAATGGAATCTACATTGTTTGAGATGATTAAATTAACATCTAAAAAAAATAAAAAAAATTTGATATCAGCATATAAAGATAATGTTGCATTCATTACGGGGCCCGAGATTGAATTATTTACAACAAATAAAAAAGACTCTCCTGACTACTATGAAATCAGAAAAATAAAGACATCTATATCATTAAAAGCAGAGACTCATAATTTCCCTACTACAGTAGAACCATTTAGTGGTGCTGCAACTGGGTCAGGTGGTGAAATTAGAGACAGGATGGCTGGTGGACAGGCAAGTCTTCCCTTGGCAGGTTCTGCGGTGTACATGACGTCATATCCAAGAACTTCTAAATCAAAAAAATGGGAAGATGCTCAGATAAAAAAAAGTTGGCTATATCAAAATCCTAAAGATATTCTAGTTAAGGCATCTAACGGAGCAAGCGATTATGGAAATAAATTTGGACAACCTCTCATTAATGGAAGTTTGTTAACATTTGAACATAGCGAGAATGATCACAATGTTGGATATGATAAAGTTATTATGTTGGCAGGAGGAATTGGTTTTGGAAAAGAAAAGGAAACAAAAAAGAAGAAAATTAGTGATGGTGATTATATCGTAGTTCTTGGCGGAGATAACTATAGAATTGGTATGGGCGGTGGAGCAGTTTCTTCAGTTAATACAGGAGAATTTAAAAATAAAATTGAATTGAATGCTGTCCAGAGATCTAACCCAGAAATGCAAAAAAGAGTGGCTAATGTAATCCGAGCCATGGCTGAGGAAGTAACTAACCCTATTCTCTCTATTCATGATCACGGTGCAGGAGGCCATCTGAACTGTTTATCTGAACTATTAGAGGAGACAGGTGGTGAAATAAATGTGAATAACCTACCAGTCGGTGACCCGACCCTGTCGGAGAAGGAGATAATTGGTAATGAGTCCCAAGAAAGGATGGGTCTAGTTATAAAAAAAGAAGATTTCTACAAACTAAAAAAAATAGCAGAAAGAGAGAGAGCACCAATTTATCATGTTGGTACGGTAAAGGAAAATAAAAAATTAATTTTTAAGGGGAAAGAAAAAGTTAATCCCATTGAATTAGGTCTTGATGATTTCTTTGGGTCATCACCAAAAACCTTAATTAAAGATTCAACTATTACCAAAGATTATAGGAACCCAAAATATCATCAAAATCTTTTAATAAAATATTTAGAAAATGTCCTAAGTTTAGAATCTGTCTCCTGTAAAGATTGGCTGACAAATAAAGTTGACAGATGTGTTACTGGCAGAGTTGCATTACAGCAATCGGTTGGAGAAATTCAACTACCACTAAATAATTTAGGAATTATGGCCCTTGATTTTTCTTCAAATAAGGGCATAGCAACAACAGTTGGATTTTCACCTGTTGTTTCTTTAGCAGATGAGAAAGTTGGAGCAAAATATTCTATACTAAAGGCATTGACAAATATAATTTGGGCACCAATTAAAGACGGATTATCGAATATTTCCCTGAGTGCTAACTGGATGTGGCCTGCGAATAATCCAGGTGAGAATACAAGATTGTATAATGCAGTAAAATCAGTTAGTGAGTTCTCAATTGACCTAGGAGTTAATGTGCCAACCGGAAAAGATTCATTATCAATGACACAAAAATATAGTGATGGACTTAAGGTACTATCTCCAGGAACAGTGATTATCTCAGCAGTATCTGAAGTATCTGACTTTAGAAAAGTGATCAAACCTAATATAAGATCAGATCAGGATTTAGAATTAATTTATATAAACTTTTGTCAAGATTTAAATTTGACCGGATCAGCATTTTATCAAACACTCTCAAGTATTGGGGACAGTGTTTACAACACAAAATCTGCACAGGATATTAGACAAATATTTAAAGTAATACAAGAACTTATAATTTCTAACAATATTTTTTCTGGCCATGATATATCTTCAGGTGGGCTAATCACTTCCCTTCTCGAGATGAACTTTCCAAATACCAAAGGTGGACTTAGTATTGATCTTGATCAATTTGAAGAAGAAGATTTACTTAAAATTTTATTTAATGAATCTCCTGGAATCTTATTTCAAATTAACAAATCAGGAAAAGATAAATTAATTAATAATAAAATTGAGTTCATTTGTTTAGGAAATTCTATTGAAGAAAGAAAACTCAAAATTAAATTTAAAAATAAATCTCTTAATCTAGATATCGATCATTTTAGAGATTCATGGTTTAAGAATTCATATCTTTTAGATTGTGAGCAGACATCAAATAGTAAGAGTTTTGAAAGATATTGTAATTATAAAAATCAACCATTAAAATTTAAGTTCCCTAAAAACTTTTCAGGTAAAATTCCAGAGATAAAATTCAAAAAAAATATTAAAGCCGCTGTAATAAGAGAGAAAGGAATAAATAGTGAAAGAGAGATGGCCTACATGTTATACATTTCGGGTTTTGATGTTAAAGATGTTCACATGACCGATTTAGTATCGGGAAGAGAGTCTCTTAATGATATTAATATGTTAGTTTTTCCAGGAGGATTTTCTAACTCAGACGTTCTAGGTTCTGCCAAAGGATGGGCTGGCGCATTCAAATATAATGAAAGAGCCAAAAAGACAATCGAAGAATTCTATAAACGAGAGAATACTCTGAGTCTTGGAGTTTGTAATGGGTGTCAACTCATGATGGAATTGGACTTAATTTATCCAGATAAAAAGGAAAATCATCCAAAAATGGAACATAATGATTCAAATAAGTTTGAGTGTGTATTCTCCAGTATAGATATCCAGAAATCAAATTCAATAATGTTAAAAGGTCTAGAGGGTTCAACTTTAGGAATATGGTCAGCTCACGGTGAAGGTAAATTTAATTTTAAGAATGAAAATATAAATATTGCCGCAAAATTCCACTACAATGATTATCCAGCCAACCCTAATGGATCAGATCACTCTGCTGCTGCAATTTGTTCTGATGATGGGAGACATCTTGCAATAATGCCTCACCTCGAAAGGTCAATTTTTCCGTGGAATTGGGCACATTATCCCTCAGAAAGAAATGATAAAATATCACCATGGATTTTACCATTTTATAATGCAAGGAAATGGCTTGATGAAAATGCATAATTTTTATTTCAATAAATTAAAAATAACATCTACTTTTGTAGCCCATATTGGCTCATGGTGTAACTGGCAACACGTCTGGTTTTGGTCCAGAAGAGTCTAGGTTCGAGCCCTAGTGAGCCAACATATTCTAAATAATGAGTACAGTTAAAATTTTTTCAGGAAGTGGATCAATTGAATTAGCAAAAAAAATTGCTTCAGAATTTGGTAAACCTCTTGGGAAGGGAAAACTAGGTAAATTTAGTGATGGTGAACTTAGCTTCAGGTACACAGAGACAGTTAGAGGTTCAGATGTGTATATTGTTCAGTCAACTGTAGAAAGCTCAGACAATATTATGGAGCTATTCCTAATGATAGATGCAGCAAAAAGAGCAAGTGCTAAGTTTGTGAATGTAGTGATACCATATTACGGGTATGCAAGACAAGATCGAAAAGATAAGCCAAGGATAGCAGTATCAGCTAAACTTCTAGCAAACCTATTGACAGCTTCTGGTGCATCAAGAATTGTCTCCTGTGATCTACATGCAGGCCAAATTCAAGGTTTTTTTGATATTCCTCTCGACCACCTAAATGGTAGTTCAGTCTTTGTTCCATACGTAAAAAATCTTAAACTTAATGACGCCATATTTGCTTCTCCTGATGCTGGAGGTGCTGAGAGAGTGAGAGAATACGCAAAATACTTTGATACTGATTTTGTTATTTGTGATAAAAATAGAGAGAAAGCAAATGAAGTAAAATCTGTTCAAGTTATTGGAAACGTTGAGGGGAAAGATGTAATAATTATTGATGACTTAATTGATACAGGCGGGACAATTTCAATGGCCTCAAAAGTAATTATGGAAAAAGGAGCAAACTCAGTAAGAGCACTTATATCTCATCCAGTATTAAGTGGAAATGCAGAAGAAAATTTAGAAAATTCAGTTTTAGAGGAATTAGTTGTCACAGATAGTATTCCCCTAAAATTTAGGAATAAAAAAATAAAAGTGTTATCAATTGCAGGATTAATTGCAAAAGCTATTAGGAAAATTCATGAAAATGAATCAACTAGTTCACTTTTTATTAACAGATAAATTAAAATTATATGGAAACGATTGAGATTATAGGGTATAAAAGAGCAAATCTTGGTAAAAAGAATTCCAATAAATTAAGAGAGGAAGGTAACGTTCCTTGTGTAGTTTATGGTGGTGATGAACAAATACATTTTCACGCACCGATGATTCTTTTCAGAGAGCTTGTTTATACACCAGGTGCAAATTTTGTGAAATTAAATATAGAAGGAATCGAAAAAGATGTGATACTTCAGGATATTCAATTCCACCCAGTAAGTGAGGTAATCCTCCATGCTGACTTTCTGGAATTACAAGATAACAAGAAGGTAAAAATGGATATCCCAGTCAAAATTATTGGGGATTCACCAGGTGTTCAGCAAGGTGGTAAAATACTCATTAGAATAAGAAAACTCTCTGTAATGGCTTATCCTAAAAATATGCCAGAATTCGTTGAAGTCGATATAAGTGAGCTTCAACTTGGAAAAAGTATTAAAGTTGAAGATATTCTTAAAGAACAGTATGAGATATTAAATAGCCCCCTAGTTAGTATTGTATCTGTCAATATCCCAAGGGTTAAAATTGAAATTGAAGAAGATGAGGAGGAAGGAGAAGAAGGAGAAGAAGGAGCTGAAGGAGAAGGTGCAAAAACAGAAGGAGATGCTGCCAAAGAGGAATCAAAAACAGATGAAGGCAAAGATGAATCTTCTGATAATAAAGAAGGTTAATATAAATTTCTCTAATTATTTTAAATCGAAAGTTTAGTATAAATTTAAATACTAAATTTTCGATTTATGAAATTCCTAATAATTGGTCTTGGAAATATTGGTAAGGAGTATGATAACACTAGACATAATATAGGTTTTCAGATAGCTGATAGAATTTCTGATAAAATTTCTTCAAATTTTAAATTAGATAGATACGCGTTCCACACTGAAGGAAAATATAAAGGAAAGAATATCCATATTATAAAACCTTCAGACTATGTAAATAATAGTGGGAAAGCCGTCCATTACTGGATGGAGAAACTAAAAATTAATTTAAAAAATATTTTAGTAATATCTGATGATATCTCATTACCATACGGAAAAATAAGGGTAAAGAAAAAAGGATCAGATGGTGGACATAACGGACTTAAAAGCATAAATAAATATCTAAAATCATCAGATTATCCGAGGTTAAGGTTTGGAGTTGATAATAACTTTAGACCTGGATATCAATCTGAGTATGTTTTAGGGAACTTTAATAAAATAGAGCTAAAAGACTTGGATATTAATATCGAAACAAGTTCAGATATAGCGTTAAATTTTTGTCATATTGGAATTGATAGGATAATGAATAAATATAACTAAGCTACTACTGACCCGTCAGATATATCTGAATCTGGTTGCATTAAACTTAAATTGCCATCAGGATCTTCAGCAAGAAGTAGCATACCCTGACTTTCATATCCCATCATTTTTCTTGGCTTGAGATTGATAAGAACCATGACTTTCTTATTTAATATATTTTCAGGGGCATAGAATTTAGAAATTCCGCTAAGAACTGTTCTTTTATCAATTCCAGTATCAACAATTAACTTCAATAATTTATCCGATTTAGGAACATTTTCTGCTTCAATCACTGTACCAACTCTTATATCAATTTTGGAGAAATCATCGAAGTCTATTGTATTTTTTTGAGGCATATGATTATTTTTTATATCGTTTAATTTAAGTTTTTTTATCTGATCTTCAATTGTTTTATCCTCTATTTTTGAAAAAATATGAGATTTACCAGAAATTTTTTTACCAGAAGGAATGATATTTTTTTCAGAATCATCCCAGTAGAAATTTTTCATGTTCAATAATTTTTGAATTTTTTGTGATGTAAAAGGAAGAAAAGGCTCACACAAAATTGAAATATTAGCTACTATCTGAATTGAATTATATAATATGTCTCTGACCCTATCTTTATCATCAGTAAAAATTTTCCATGGTTCTGTATCAGTAAGATATTTATTACCTAACCTAACAATATCAATTACATAACCCATTCCTTCTCGGAATTTGTATGATCTTATTGAATTTTCCACCTTCTCTTTTAGAGAAAATACTTTCTTGAAAATCTGATCATTATCAGTATTGTTAGCACTTGATTCTGGAACTTTATTATCAAAATATTTTTCACAGAGCACAAAAACTCGATTGATATAATTTCCAAGTATTGCTACAAGCTCATTATTATTTTTTTGTTGGAAATCATTCCATGAAAAGTCGCTGTCTTTATTTTCTGGAAGATTAGTTATTAAACAATATCTTAATTCGTCCTGCATATTAGGGAAATCCTCAAGGTATTCATGTAACCAAACTGCCCAGTTTTTAGATGTTGAAATTTTTTCACCCTCTAGATTCATAAATTCATTTGCTGGAACATTTTGAGGAAGAACATAATCTCCGTGTTCCATCAACATCATTGGAAAAATAATTGTGTGGAAAACAATATTATCCTTGCCAATAAAATGTACGAGATTTGTTTTTTCATCCTTCCAATATTTTTCCCAATTTTTTGGCTCTAATTCTTTGGTTGCAGTGATATAACCTATCGGAGCATCAAACCATACATATAATACCTTACCCTCAGCGTCTTCAACAGGGACATCCACTCCCCAATCTAAGTCTCTAGTCATTGCTCTAGGTTTTAAGCCATCATTCAACCATGATCTACACTGACCAATGACATTTGGTTTCCAATTATTTTTAGAGTCTATGTACTTCTCAATTTTATCCTGTAATTTATCCATTGGCAGATACCAATTTTTTGTTTCTTTTAGTATTGGTGAATTTCCTGAAAGAGTTGACTTAGGGTTTTTTAAATCTAGTGGACTCAAAGTCTTGCCACACGACTCACACTGATCTCCGTACGCATCTTCATAACCACATGTTGGGCAAGTTCCACTAATATATCTATCCGAGAGAAATTGGTTTTCTTTCTCGTCAAAATATTGAGATGATATAATTTCTTTGAATGTATTTCTTTTATAAAGATTCAAAAAAAAATCTGAGCTAGTTTTATGATGAATATCCCTTGATGTCCTGGAAAATATATCAAAACTTATCCCAAAATTTTTGAACGAAGTGTTAATTAAATTATAATAATAATCAACAACTTGCTGCGGTGATTTATTTTCATCCCTAGCTTTAATTGTTATGGGAACACCATGTTCATCTGTACCACTAATAAATTTTACATCCTCCCCCTTAGATCTAAGAAATCTAACATATATGTCGGATGGAATATAACAACCAGCTAAATGACCAATATGGATTGGTCCGTTGGCATAAATTAGAGCCGCTGTAACAAGATTTCTTTTTTTTGTCATTATCTTTTCTTTCTCATCATCTCAAACATATCCCACATCTGATCAGAAACCATCTCTAAATGATTAAATTGCCCAGCACCTTTTAGCCATTCAGCACCGTCAATGGTTATGACTTCTCCGTTGATATATGATGAGTAATCAGAAACAAGATATGCTGCAAGATTTGATAATTCCTGGTGCTCTCCTACTCTTCCAACCGGAACTTTTTTAGAAGGATCAAATTTATCTTTTAGATCTCCAGGTAATAACCTTTCCCACGCACCTTTGGTTGGAAAAGGACCGGGAGCAATTGCGTTAAATCTTATCTTATATTTTGCCCACTCCACAGCTAGAGATCTTGTTAAACTTAAAACTCCAGCCTTTGCACATGCCGAGGGGACAACGTATCCTGAACCTGTCCATGAGTAAGTTGTAACAATGTTTAAGACATTTCCATTTATTTTCTCCTCTATCCATTTCTTACCTAATGTTAGGGTGAAATTTATAGTTCCTTTTAAGACGATATCAATTATTGCATCAAATGCCCTTGTCGATAACCTCTCAGTTGGACTTATAAAATTTCCAGCGGCATTATTAATCAGGCAGTCTACCTTTCCAAATTTTTTATAGGCCTCATCAACAACTTTTTCTACCTCATCAATATTTCTAACATCACAAGGAACTGGAAAAACTTCGGACTCATTTTCAGCATTAATTTTTTTAGCTACTTCATCAAGAAGTTCCTTTCTCCTACTTGTTATAATAACATTAGCACCAAGTTCTACAAAATATTCAACCATCGACTTTCCAAGACCCGAACCCCCACCTGTAACTAATATTACTTTATTTTTTAGACTATTTTCTTTTAACATACCATTCATAATATAAATTTATAATGATGAAACTTCTGAATCCCTATTTATTTTTTTTACTAAGCCTTGTAAAACTCTTCCAGGACCACACTCAATGAAACTTTTGATATCGTTAGAAATCATGTTATTTATTGACTGGGTCCATCTGACAGGAGAAGTTAATTGACTAACTAAGTTTAATCTTATTGTGTCAGTGTCGAGGTGACCTTCTGAATCGAAGTTTTGATAAATTGGAGCATTTGGTTTATCAATATTTGCACGATTAACCGCATCCTCCAGCTCTAATTTAGCCGATTCCATGTAAGGTGAGTGAAACCCACCACCAACTGGTAATAGAATTGCTTTACCGCCCTCTTCTTTAAATTTTTCACAGGCTAACTTTACTCCTTCATTAGATCCTGAAATGACTATTTGTCCAGGGCAGTTATAATTTGCGGGGACAACATTATCAAATGTAGCACATAACTCACTAACTAAATTATCTGCTAATCCTAAAATTGCTGCCATAGTTGAATCATTATTTTTACATGCATTTTGCATGGCTCTTGCTCTTATTAATACTAATTCTAGTCCCTCCTCAAACGATAGGGAGCCAGAACAAGTTAAGGCTGAAAACTCACCCAGTGAATGACCAGCAAAAGCAGAAATGTTTTTTACATTACTAATAAAAAAGGTTACATATGAATGTATGAAGATAGCTGGCTGGGTAATATCGGTCTTTTTCAAGTCGTCAACAGTTCCATTAAACATCACGTCTGTTATATCAAAATCTAGAATCTTATTTGCTAAAAGAAATTTTTTTTTAGCTTCTTCATTACTCTCGTATAGTTCTTTGCCCATTCCTACAAATTGAGAGCCTTGTCCTGGAAAAATCAATGCATTCATAATTTATGATTTGAATCAAAATTATAGAATAAACTAGTCATAAATAAACCTATCAGCTATTTCTTTAGGGGGGAGATGACATTGGTCTAATTTACCAAACCATTTGTAACGGTTACCTGCAAAAAAATCATAAAATATATTCCTTAGTTGAGAGGGAAATATTTTTAAAATTCCAAAAAGTTTATAGAATCCTCCTAATTCAGTAAAGACTTGAATTACTGCATCAGATCTAGAGTAGATTTTATCATTAGATATATAGACAATAAACTTACCTACTTCATCCGAATCTAACCTTTTACCCAAATATTTTTTAGCAAATTTAGATTGGACACTAGTAAATCTATTATTTTTTCTTTTATCAGCTTTTATAAGTAGATTAACGAATCTACTACAGACAACACAGAAGCCGTCATAAAAAATTATTTTATCTACCTTAATATCTGTACCCATCCTTTTATCTCTTTTACACTCTCATCTAAATTTAAAACATCAAATGTCACTGTTGCAATATAATAATATGTATCAGAAGGTAGTTCCTTACCACTAGAGTTTTTCCCATCCCAGTTAATATATATACCGTTAAGAGTATCTTCCTCAGAATCATGAGAAAATACTTGCTTGCCAGTCCTATCAACTATAGATATGTTGACAGACCTAACAAATCTAGGACAATTTCCATAGTTGAAGTTTGTTATTGATCCGTCAGTATAAAATGGTGTGAAGAAATCATTTTTTCCGTCGCCATTAGGTGTGAAGACATTAGGTAAAAGATATTTAGGGCAGTTATCTCTTCTTATAGTATCTGACGGAATACTTTCATTGCCAGATCTATCTAGAGCAGTTATGAAATACGCACCCTTCAAATTAGTTAAATTTTTATGAACAAAATAATTATTTGAAGTTGTGGCAATATTATCAAAGTTATTGTATCCATTATCTGAAAAATATATATTAAAAAACTTTGTATCTAAGAAACACTCTTCGTCTACTGAACTCCACTCTATCCTATTCTCAAAATCTTTTTCGTCACAAGATTTATCAAAGAAATAATAATCACATGAGTACTGATCAGATATTTTAAAATTGACTGGAGGACAAGGTGGCGTTAAATCATTTGTTTGAGCACAAATTTTTTGGGAGCTATTTAATAGTAGGTCATTACTTTCTAGATTAGTTGGTAACCTTTCATTTTCATATGTTCCTGATGTTGTTATGAAGTAACAGTAAATTTTGTTTTCATCAAGACTTATACCCTCAAATTGTCCTGAGTCAATGTATAAAAAACTGTTATCTAATACATTTACTGAGTCAATTAAAATAAAGTTATTTTCATCGTATCCAGAAACATGATTTCTAAAAATATAATGCATCGGATAAAAAGAGGAACTATTGGACCATGGGACATCAAAACTCCATTGAAGCTCAATACTATTTTGCATCCCTAGTAGCTCAAGTCTCACACTAGAGGCGTGATGCGAAGTGTCAAAAGGAACTGAATCATTTTCTAGAAGAACATCTACTTCATAATTATATACTTTCTCAAGAGTGTTGATATTATTATCAACATAAAAAGTATCTGAAATTATATTAGACTGAAATAATTTATTATCTGAATTAAAACTTTCTAATCTAGAAACTCTATACCTGTAAGGTGGTGGAAAAATAGATGAATCCAAATCAAAAGGAGGAATCCACCGTATGTCAATCTCTCCAGTAGTTTGACTCGTTGAGTTTACATTAACGTTCGTTATTATTGGAGCGTCAGCTTCAATTAATACACATTTTTCTTCAGATACGTAACTTGTCCCACCCTCTGGAAGTGGATATAATGCTAGAATTCTGTAACAATACTTTGAACCAGGAGCCAGGCCTTCCCCATTATTATCATCAACTATTGTAGTCTCATCTGCACTGATTTCATCAATAAGTTTATATCCTGACCCCTCGGGGATACCAACTTCACACTCGTCGGGTGTAAAATCGAAGCTACCTACCCTCCTCCAAACTTGAATTTTTTCTGAGTTTTCACATGAATACTGATCCCAGGATAATGAGTTTGATCTATTTGAGTTTGGAGTAACTGTAAGACCCTCCGGAGCTGGACCGACAACTTTTATTTGCCAACTTGTAAATTCAACAAGATTTGGACCGTAATCCGATTTATCTGTAGCCTTAAATTGAATATCATATTCCCTTTCCCTTACATGTGAACAATTTGTCTGCCACTCAAAAGATAATGATGCTGGAGTTCTTTGAAATTGAGGTGGTGCAGGATAATAATTAGCTGGAGATGATATAAACTCAAATGGGCCACCAAAAGCTTCGAGCTTTATGTCATTATAATCTGGATCTTCTGATGTTACAGTATCTAAAATCAAAGTACCTGCTTCCACACAAATGGGATCAAGGGTTTCTAATACGGGTCTTTCATTATCTGAACTTTCTATAATTACTTGCATGTCTCTAGTAACATAGCCCAGGTTAAACCACTGATCTTCAACTTTTCTCCACTCAACGACTCTGAAAGCGAAGTTATATTCCCCTTCAGAACCAGGAGCATCCCAGATTAAATCTCCAGTTATTGAATCTAAAGAAAATATTGGAGGGCCAGATAAATCTTCTTTTCCCTCATTATAATTAGTGTAGAATTCTTCAAAATTTGGAAACCTATAATTTACTACCTGGTTATTATCATCCTGAGCAGGTATTTGCAATTCGTAGGATAAACTATCCCCATCAGGATCAAAGGCTCCAGGATTATGGATATATCTAATTCCAACAACTCCGTTATCGATCGGAGGAATTAAAAGAACTGGGGAATTATTCAACCCGAAAAAAGGATCAATCAGAATTTCGGTTTCAATGAAAAATGGTGTATCAACAGAGTTTTCCATATTTACAATCTGAGCATTTCTATTCTGCTCAAAATAACTTACAACATATCTACCAGGAGCCTGAAATGTATGAATTACCTTGTACAGGTTAAGAGCTACCTGATTTTCTAATAATATTTTCTGAGATGACAGAGCAGACTCATCAAGAACTTCTATGATGTTCCCGTCACCAAAATCAAATTTACCCCCACCGAATTCAACCTCAGAACCGGTGTCAGTATAACCAATAATGGTAAATTCATAAGTTAGACTTGTAGTCGATATTCTTTTTGCGATAATTTCACCAGCCCTGATATGTGTAGAATATAATTCTTGCCTGAAAAAAAAGCTGAAACCTAAAACTAAACTAAAAATTAAACGCATATTCAAAGTTAGATATAATACGGATTTATTTAAAAAATAAACGAAATTGATAGAGTTTATTATCTAAAAATTACAATTCTTTGATCAAAAGAACATATACTGGTAAGTGATCGCTAAAACCATCTAAGTAGCTACCTCCTCCAAAACTTCTGAATGGATAACCTTTAAATCTCCCAGATTGATTAAATAAATATTTCTTATTGTAGATAAGGGATTTATAAAATGAAAAATCTTTAAATGATTGATCTAAAAATGTTCCAGAAAGTATAATTTGATCAAATAAATTCCAATTATCCCTATATGCTAGTGTTCCTACGCCTTTGCTGTGCATTCTCTCATAAGGATTATAAAGTTCTTCATCTTTCACATTTTCCCTATCTTTTTTTGCACTAAGTATTTTTTTAATACTCTCATTTTTGGGGTCATCATTAAAATCTCCCATCGTCATAATTTTTGGGTTTTTGTGTACTGATCTTAGTGAATCAATTATACTCACGTTTAGTTCAGCAGCTTTATTTCTGGAAGGTCTTGATCTCATCTCTCCTCCCGATCGTGATGGCCAATGATTGACTATAAAAAACATTCTCTCTCCCTCCAATAGTCCATCAACAACCAGTTGATCCCTGGTGTAATACTTTTCTCCTGAGTTAAAACTATATAGTTCTAGATAGTGACTATTTTCATTTAATACCTCAAAAAAATCTTTTCTGTAAATAAGGGCGACATCAATTCCTCGT
>TARA_B100000674_G_scaffold472114_1_pt1 | contig 20808 bp, 13 predicted proteins | sample TARA_B100000674 | Tara Oceans TARA_B100000674 (sample SAMEA2622759) | marine metagenome | biome: marine biome (ENVO:00000447); feature: surface water layer (ENVO:00002042); material: "saline water (ENVO:00002010), including plankton (ENVO:xxxxxxxx)" | depth 5 m
TATATACATGCTTAAGCTTGGTCACTTGGTTGATGATAAAATGCATGCTCGTTCCATTGGTCCATACTCATTAATAACGCAACAGCCACTTGGAGGTAAGGCTCAGTTTGGAGGTCAGCGTTTTGGAGAAATGGAGGTTTGGGCGCTTGAGGCATTTGGTGCGGCCAACATTCTTCGTGAGATTTTAACTGTTAAGTCTGATGATGTATACGGTAGAGCTAAAGCTTACGAAGCAATTGTTAAAGGTGAGCCAATGCCCGAACCGGGTATTCCAGAATCGTTTAATGTATTGTTACACGAGCTACAAGGATTAGGTCTTAACATTTCGTTAGGCTAATCAAGTGAACTGATTTTTTGTTAAACTTATTATCGTATTACGATGGCATATAGAAAAAATGTAAAAACTCCACCAAAATTTGATAAGATAACTATCAGCTTATCATCTCCAGAATTGATTTTAGATCGTTCAAGTGGTGAAGTTATCAAACCAGAGACAATTAACTACAGAACATATAAACCTGAGAGAGATGGTTTGTTTTGTGAGCGAATTTTCGGTCCTGTAAAAGACTGGGAGTGTCACTGTGGAAAGTATAAAAGAATCCGCTACAAAGGTATTGTTTGTGACCGATGTGGGGTAGAGGTGACTGAAAAGAAAGTACGTCGTGAAAGAATGGGGCATATCCAATTGGTTGTTCCGGTTGCGCACATTTGGTACTTTCGTTCGTTGCCAAACAAAATGGGATATCTGTTAGGATTGCCTACGAAAAAGTTAGATATGATTATCTATTACGAAAGATATGTAGTAGTTAATCCTGGTGTTGCTAAAAATAAAGACGGTGAGCCTTTAGCTTACTTAGACTTCTTGACAGAAGAAGAGTACTTGGATATTTGTGATGAGTTGCCTTCAGAAAATCAGTACCTTGACAACGATGATCCGAATAAGTTTATAGCAGCAATGGGTGCAGAAGCGCTTGAAATGTTATTAAACAGATTGGATCTTGATGCATTGTCATATGAACTGAGACATAAGGCGAATACAGAAACTTCACAGCAAAGAAAAGCTGAAGCTCTTAAGAGACTTCAGGTAGTTGAAGCTTTTAGATCTGCAAATAAACACATTGAAAACCGTCCGGAGTGGATGATTATTAAGGTGGTTCCTGTAATTCCACCTGAATTGCGTCCTTTAGTTCCATTAGATGGTGGTCGTTTTGCAACATCTGATTTGAATGATTTATACAGAAGAGTAATTATTAGAAATAATCGTTTAAAGCGATTAATTGAAATCAAAGCACCTGAAGTAATCTTACGTAATGAAAAACGTATGTTACAGGAAGCTGTTGATTCTCTTTTTGATAATTCCAGAAAAGCCAATGCCGTTAAAACAGATGCAAACAGAGCTTTAAAATCTTTGTCTGACTCTTTAAAGGGTAAATCTGGACGTTTTCGTCAAAACTTATTAGGGAAAAGAGTTGATTACTCTGCACGTTCGGTAATCATTGTTGGTCCAACTTTGAAATTGCATGAGTGTGGTTTGCCCAAAAATATGGCGGCTGAGCTTTACAAACCTTTTATCATTAGAAAGATGATTGAAAGAGGTATTGTAAAAACAGTAAAGTCTGCTAAGAAAATGGTAGACAAGAAAGATCCTGTGGTTTGGGATATTTTAGAAAATGTATTGAAAGGTCATCCTGTATTATTAAACAGAGCCCCTACACTACACCGTTTAGGTATCCAGGCTTTCCAACCAAAACTTATCGAAGGAAAGGCTATACAATTGCATCCTTTAGCTTGTTCTGCATTTAACGCGGATTTTGATGGTGACCAGATGGCTGTGCATTTACCATTAGGAAATGCTGCTATTCTTGAAGCTCAAATGTTGATGTTGGCTTCTCACAATATTCTTAATCCTGCAAATGGTCAGCCAATCGCTGTTCCATCACAGGATATGGTATTGGGGTTATATTATATTACTAAGGAGAAAAAAGGCACTAAGAAAAATCCAGTAAAAGGAGAAGGGATGACTTTTTATTCTCCAGAAGAGGTAATTATTGCCCTTAATGAGAGAGCTATTGAACTGCATGCTGTTGTTAAGGTAAAAACTACGGTTAGAGAAAATGAAGAGTTGGTTGAAAAAATAATTGAAACTACAGCTGGTAGAGTGTTGTTTAATCAAGATACTCCTAAGGCAGTTGGTTTCATTAACAAACTACTCACTAAGAAGGAGTTAAAATCTGTTATTTCTGAAGTAATTAGAATTACAGGAATGGCTGAAGCGGCTAACTTCCTAGATAAGATTAAGGAAAGAGGGTTCATTAATGCATTTAAAGGTGGATTGTCCTTTTCTTTAAATGATGTATTAATTCCAGAAGAAAAAGTTAAGTTAATTAAGGAAGCTGAGGAAAAAGTTGACGAGATTAAGAGCAACTATAATATGGGATTCATTACAAACAATGAGCGTTATAATCAGGTTATTGATGTCTGGGGTAGAACGAATGTTGAGTTAACAGAAGTGTTAATGAATCAGTTAGAGACAGATCGTCAAGGATTTAACTCTGTTTATATGATGTACCATTCTGGAGCTCGTGGTTCGAAGGAACAAATTCGTCAGTTATCAGGTATGAGAGGTTTGATGGCAAAGCCACAAAAATCAGGTGCTACAACTCAGGCAGTAATTGAAAATCCAATTATTTCGAACTTTAAAGAGGGATTATCAATTCTTGAGTATTTCATCTCTACTCATGGTGCTCGTAAGGGTCTTGCAGATACTGCACTTAAAACTGCAGATGCAGGTTATTTAACAAGAAGATTGGTAGATGTTGCTCAAGATGTTGTAGTTACCGAATTGGATTGTGGAACCTTGAGAGGTTTGGAAACAAGTGCTTTATTAAAAGAAGATGAAGAAATCGAATCTTTAGGTGCTAGAATCGAAGGTAGAACTTCTGTTCACGATGTTTTTCATCCTCAAACAGGAGAATTGATGGTTGGAGCTGCTGAAGAAATTACAGCGGTTATTGCCAAAGAAATTAATGATTCCCCTATTGATACTGTTGAAATTAGATCGGCTCTTACTTGTGAGGCTGAGAGAGGTATTTGTGCAAAATGTTATGGTAGAAATTTAGCTACAGGTAGATTGGTTAAACCAGGTGAAGCTGTTGGAGTTATTGCTGCACAGTCAATTGGTGAGCCAGGTACGCAGTTAACGCTTAGAACATTCCACGTTGGAGGTACAGCTTCTACTTCATCAGCTGATAACAAAAATATTGTTAAGTATGACGGTATTCTTGAAATTGATGAATTGAAAACTGTTCAGGGTGAAAATGAATTGGGAGAAAAGGTTGAAATGGTAATTGGTCGTTCTGCTGAAATGAGAGTAGTTGATCCAAAAACTAAAGTTCAGTTAACTTCTAACCTAATTCCTTACGGAGCTACGTTATTTATTAAGCCTGGAAAAAAGGTTAAAAAAGATGATGTGGTATGTGAATGGGATCCATACAATGCATCAATTATTTCAGAAGAGGCTGGAAAAATTGAATTTGAGAATATTGATGAAGGTGTTACTTATAGAATTGAATCTGATGAACAAACAGGTTTTGAGGAAAAAGTAATTGTTGAAAATAGAGATAAGAAGAAAAACCCAACCATTAAAGTGGTTAAAGGAAAAACTGTTTTACGTTCTTACTCATTGCCTGTTGGGGCGCACATCAATGTTGAAAATGGTGAAACAATTAAACCTGGACAAACTTTAGCTAAGATTCCTAGATCTGCTGCAAAAGGAGGTGATATTACAGGAGGTCTTCCCAGAGTAACTGAGTTGTTTGAAGCGCGTAATCCATCCAATCCAGCTGTTGTTGCTGAAGTTGATGGTATTGTAAGTTACGGTAAAATTAAACGAGGTAACCGTGAAATCATTGTTGAAGCTAAAACAGGACAAATTAAGAAGTACTTAGTTCCTTTGTCTAAGCATATTTTAGTTCAGGAAAACGATTTTATTAAGGCAGGTATGCCATTATCTGAAGGTGCTATTACTCCAAGTGATATCTTGAGAATAATGGGGCCAACTAAAGTACAAGAGTATTTAGTAAATGAAATTCAAGATGTATATCGTCTACAAGGTGTAGGAATAAATGATAAGCATTTTGAGGTTATTGTTCGTCAGATGATGCGGAAGGTTGTTATTGATGATGCTGGAGATACTAAATTCCTGGAAAAGGAAATCGCAAATAAGAGTGATTTCAATAAAGAGAATGATAATATCTTTGGTAAAATGGTGGTTGTTGAAGTTGGAGATTCTGCGGAATTGAAAGCGGGTCAAATCATTACTGCCAGAAGATTAAGAGAAGAGAATTCATACTTGAAGAGAGAGGATAAAGCATTGGTTGAAGCAAGAGAAGCAATTCCTGCAACATCTACTGCTATTCTTCAGGGTATTACTAGAGCTTCACTTCAAACGAATTCATTCATCTCTGCTGCTTCTTTCCAGGAAACAACGAAGGTGCTTAATGAAGCAGCTGTAAATGGAAAAGTAGATTATTTAGAAGGTCTTAAAGAAAATGTGATTGTTGGGCATAAGATTCCTGCAGGTACAGGTCTTAAGCACTACAAAAATATTGTTGTAGGTTCTAAAGAGGAATATGAAGCTGTTTTGGAAACTCGAAAAATTAGTGAAGAAGTATAATGACAGATTTCAAAGAAAACAATCATTCTGAAAATCAACTTAGTATTGAGTTGAATGAAGAAGTAGCCGAGGGTGTTTATACAAATCTGGCTATTATATCACATTCAAACTCTGAGTTTATTATGGATTTTGTTAACATTATGCCTGGAGTTCCAAAAGCTAAAGTTAAAAGTAGAGTTGTCATGACTCCGCAAAATACAAAAAGGTTGATTCATGCTTTGAATGAAAATATTAAGAAATTCGAGCAAATACATGGTCCGGTTAAAATGGATAGCAGTCCCAATACTCAGGGATTCCCGATTAATTTCGGAGGACCTAAAGCAGAAGCTTAAGTTAAAAACCCCGCATTGCGGGGTTTTTTGTTAATTAAACAGACAAGTTAGTATTTGATTTAAATGGAAATTATTGCAAAAACATTCGCAGGATTAGAGGATTTATTGGCTCAGGAAATAGAGGATGCAGGTGGAAAAGATATTCGTCTTATTAAACGAGGAGTAAAATTCGAGGGAGATGACGAACTGTTGTACAGATGCATTTTATCATTGAGGACTGTTTTAAGATTGCTTGTACCTATTTTTAAATTTAAAGCCCACACCGAAAAAGATTTATATTACAAGGTTAAAAAATTATCGTGGGAAGACTTTTTGGATTTGAGTCAAACTTTTGCTATTGATTGTGTTGCCAATTCAAAAGTATTTAGTCACAGTAAATTTGTTGCACTAAGGGTTAAAGATGCAATTTGTGATCGATATAGGGCCAACTATGGTGACAAAAGGCCTGATGTAAATGTCCAAAACCCTGATGTTCCTATTAACGTTCATGTAAACAATTTAGACGTTACTATTTTGTTGGATGTAAGTGGTTTTTCTTTGCACCAAAGAGGCTATCGTACAAAAGAACATATAGCACCTTTAAATGAAGCTTTAGCAGCAGGATTGTTGTTGCTTTCGGATTGGGATCGAAAAACAAATTTATACGATCCTATGTGTGGCTCAGGCACAATTCTTGTAGAAGCGGCTATGATGACTCAAAATATTGCTCCAAGATTGTTTTCAACTAAAAAATTTGCGATTGAAAAATGGGAAAACTTTGATGCAATGCTTTGGAAACGCGTAAAAAAAGCTTTGAAGCATCAAATTGAACCTTCATCTACTCAAATATATGGTAGTGATATATCTCCTAAATTTGTTCAAATGGCTAAATTTTCAGCTAAGTCGGCTGCTGTTGATGATATTATAACTGTTGACCAAGCGGATTTTTTTACAAAGAAAAATTCCCTTAACGAAGGTTTTATAGTGAGTAATCCTCCTTATGGTGAGCGATTAAAAGAGGAAGATATTGTTACATTTTACAAAGAGATAGGCAATACTTTCAAAAGAGAATATTCTGGTTTTAAAGCCTGGATAATTAGTAGTAATTTTCAAGCACTAAAGTTTATTGGACTTAAGCCATCAAAAAAAATACCCCTAAAAAATGGGGCTTTAGATTGTAAGTTTCAGAAATATGAGATGTATTCTGGTAGCAAAAAAGCAGTTAAAAATTAAATTTCTTTAATTATATTAACCAATTTTTGGTGTGATATTGGTTTGTTTATAAATTCAAACACATCATTGTATTCAAGTGCTTTATTTTTATCAACCTCTCTTATTGAACTTGTATACATCGCTATTTTAGTTCTTCCTTCGAATCCTTGAGATGTGTAATTTTCAAGAAAATCCATTCCATCCATAACAGGCATATTAATATCTAGTAGAATTAAATCAGGAAAGGAAGCATTTTCTTTTAGTTTTTTTATGGCTTCAAGACCATTCATAACAACGTCAATTTTCCCCTTTACACCGGCCTTTTTTAAGGCGTTAACAGTAAGAAAATTACATATTTTATCATCATCTACGACAAGAATGGATTTATTCATTGTTAAATAGTATTTAAAAGTTTTTCTACTTCTTCTGTTGCTTCACTGAGCTCTAAGCACGATTCTTTAAGCATTGCAAGAGCATTAAGGTCCATTTGAGATTTTTCTTCAGAATCCTCAATGATATAATTAATCAAACCAAGTATTTTCAAAAGAGGTGCTCTTAAAACATGAGAGTTATTAAATGAGAGTTTATTAATTGAGTTTTGTAGGTTTTCAACTTCTTCTTTTAAATTGTTTATTTCCTTAACAAAAAGTTCTTTTGCTTGATTTGATTTTGATATGCGAAGCTTTATAACTTCTAATAATTCCTGCGTATTAAAAGGTTTGTTTAAAAAATCATCTGCACCTGAATTCATACCTTCTCTAAAGTCACGAGTTTCTGTTTTTGCAGTTAAAAACACAAATGGAGTATTGGATATATCATTAATCGCTCGTATGTTTTTTAACGTCTCAAAACCATCCATCTCTGGCATCATTACATCGCACACGATTAAATCGGGTTTGAATTGCAACGCTTTTGCAATACCAATTAAACCATTTTCTGCGGTTGCAATTTGGTAATCATTTAATTCAAGAATTTCTTTAATGGTTTCTCGAATATTTTTTTCGTCTTCAATTATTAAAACTTTGCTCATTTGATCTAATTGGTAATGAAATTGTGAAGATTGTTTTTTCGTTTAAGTTTGATGTTACGCTTAATGATCCTTTTTGCAGCTCAATGTAACGTTTGCAGATAACTAAGCCAAGTCCTGTCCCCTCTATATCCTGAGCACTGTTACTTCTGAAAAATGGTTGAAACAAGTTACTTATTTCATCTTTTGGAATACCTCTGCCAAAATCAACAACAGAAATTTCTAAATTTTCTTTAAATGAAATTTTAACTTCTGGTGATGGTTTGTTTCGGGAATATTTAAATGCATTATCTATTAAATTACTTAAAGCGTGCGCAAGAAGTTTTTTATCATAAGCTATGTTTTTTTGAGAGCCTTCTACTGAAATAGCTGCTTTTCGATTATCCGGTTGGATTGAATTTAGTCGATCTACTACTTCGGTGGTGTCTTGTAAAATATTTCCCGGTTGAATATCTGCCAGTAATACATTTGCATTAAGCTTTCCGAGTAGTAATACATCATTCATGAGGTCTCCTAAACGAGCTACTTCCGTTTGAATTCTTCTTGAGATTTTATCAAATTTTCCTTTAAGTTCTGAATCAATTTTGGAAGCGAGCATTTGGAATAGTTCAATGTTTGACTGAATTACAGTTAATGGAGTTCTAAATTGATGAGACGCCATAGAAACGAATTGGGATTTGAGTTTACCGAGTTCTTTTTCTTTTTCCAATGCTTTTTTTAGTTCTTTTTTTGTTTGATCCCTTTCTACAAAAAATGAAATTTCTCGAGAGATATCATTTAGTATACCTTCTTCATTAAATACTGAATTGTTGGGAGGTAAAAGGCTCATGTAAACGTAATGTAAAACATTCTCAACGATTACAGGAATTACGGCAATATCAAAGAAAGTGGGTGTAGCATGATTTGTTTTATAATTCAATTTTACATTTTTATTTATGGATGGTTTTGAACTATTTATAATTTTATTCAAAATATCTTTTAGTTTGTTTTTAGGGGTTATAAAAAAATCCTCTAGTTTGTTTTTTTCTTCAATTGTTTTTGAAATTATATTTTCAATAGTAAACATCTGTGAATTGTTACTTGAATTAATTTTAAACAAAAACCCTGAAATTCCTTGTCCCTGTGACACTATTATTTCTTGCGATAGGTTTAATGCTTCTTCAACCTGTAAGGGAGAATTAGCAATACTTGCAATGGTTTGTAATAATTTCGCTTTACGTTCATTTTCTGAAATAATTTTATTCGCTTCAGATATTTCCTTATCTCTTTTAATTAGTTTTTGTTCTGTATGGTTTCTTTCGAAAACATTCATAAAAATTTCACCAACGAATTTCAGTAAATTAATATCCTCTTGACTCCATTCTTTGATTACTGATTTGTATGAAATTCCTAATCCACCTTTTAATTTCTTATTGAAAAATAATGGAACTATAAGCATTGAAGATACATTGTTTGATTCCAGGAGTCTTTTTTCATAAGCATTTTCACTTGATATTTCTTCAGTATTTTTAAGAATGAAGGGTTTAATTTTTGATAATTTTTCAATGATAAGAGGCATGTATTTTGTTTTCTTTTCATGAAAAATTGCAACAATATTTGAATTGTTTAAGAGATTACTATTTTCATGTTCAATATGAAATGTATCATCTTCTATTTTCAGCACAAAAGCATTTTCTGAGCCATTAAATTGAATAATATCATGTAATGCAATGCTTATTTGGTTATCCAGTTCATGAATTTGAATACCAATTAATTCTGATGAAATTTTTGAAATAAGATGTTCAAACTTGTTTCTCTGAATAAGTTGAATATTGAGTAGTTTAAGTGCGTTTGTTCTTCTCTCTACTCGTTCTTCAAGTGCTTCATTTAATTCCTTTATTTGTTGTTCAGCTTTATATTTTTCTGTTAAATCTATATTTGTACCGGTAATTCTATCAAATTCCTCTTGCCTGTTTTTAACTCCTCTTCCTCGCGAAAGAATATGAATGTAATTTCCTTTTTTATGCTTAAGTCTGTATTCTATTTCATAATTTTTCGTCGTTCCTTTAATGTAATGATTTAAATGTGTGAGCGATTTTTTAAAATCTTCTGGGTGAATTAAACTTTCAAGAGTATTTATATTATTGTCCAATTCATCTATCCCATAACCTAACATTTCCTTCCATGTAGGTGAGAAGTATATTTCATTAGTTTTTAAATTCCAGTCCCATACACCTACATTTGTTCCTGTTAACGCAAGATTTAACCTTTCTTCACTTTGTTTCAACGCTGAGCTTATAACAACATTTTCTTTTTCAGTTTTTAAACTTGAAAATGCGTTGTCAATTATAAATTTTAAATTTGATGGTTCCCACGGTTTTTTTACATATTGCCATAGCCCAACTTCGTTAATAGCCTTTTCTAATGCTTCAATATCGGTATATCCAGTTAATAAAATATATTTTGATTGTGGTAGAATTTTTTTTGCTTCAATCATGAACTCAGTCCCACTCATTCCCGGCATTCTCTGATCCGATATGATTATGTCGTATTGATTATCGTTTTTGAGCAGTTTTAGACCATCTTCTCCTGATTGAGAAGTAGTTACATCGCAATTTTCTTTGAAGCTGATTTTAAAAAGTCTTAAATTGATTGATTCATCATCAACGTATAATATTTTAGGTTTTATATCTAAAACTCTATTAAGCATTTTCAATGTTAGTGTGTGTTTTTGGTATTTCAAGTGTAAAACAGGCTCCTTTATTTATATTATTTTCAACTGTTATACTACCGTTATGTTTTTTAATAATATTGTATGAAATTGAAAGCCCAAGTCCAGTTCCCTCCCCAATAGTTTTTGTAGTAAAAAAAGGGTCAAATATTTTTCCGAAATTTTTTTCTTCAATGCCACAACCATTATCTTTTATTTTAATAACACATATATTTTCTATAATTTCTGCTTTCACATTTATTTCTCCGTTTTTATTGGGACAAGCATCAATTGAATTCGAAATTAGATTAACTAAGACTTGATTAATTGATGCGGGAAAACATTCTATATTTAGTGGTGATGAATTAATATTGGTCGAAATTGTAATTTTTTTATTTTTTGCATGACTTCCAAGTATTTTTAGTGTAGATTCAATTGCTTCATTTATATCAATAGTTTTAACATCATCTTCATTAAGCCTTGAAAAGTTTTGTAAACTGTTAACTATGTCCGTAACTCTTTTTGCACCAAATTCAATATCAGATATTGTTTGATCTACAGATTTTTGAGTATCTGAATATTCTGATAATAAAGTAGCTGTTTTTGTGTCTGTTATTGTATTGTTTCTTTTATTGTTTTTCTGAATTAGCCCATTAATTATATCTCTGTAGGTTGTTATTTCACTCTTTAAAATGTTTACACCAGCATATACAAAAGTCATGGGATTGTTTATTTCATGAGCCATTCCTGCTGTAACCATACCTAAGGATGCCATTTTTTCATTTTGGACTAGTTTTGCTTGAGTTTGTTGCAGAGTTTCAAGCGTGTTTTTAAGTTTTTCGTTTCGAATGGCAAGTTCTTTATTTGATTTTTGTTTTCCTAAAAAGTTGATTACCGCAAATAGTAAAATTCCCAGAAGAGCTAATGAAAAAATATAAGCATAATTCAAATATTGTTCTTTCAAGCTTAAAAGATTTTCTTGTTTTTCTAAAATACTACCTTGAGATTTTATTTTATTGTTTCGTGAATGTATTTCTTTTTGCTGTCTTTGAAAAACGGAAGATTGATTGCTAATCAATTGTTCTTGTAGTTTAATCTTAGATTCTTTTTTTTCTAGTTTTTGAGAGGTTGAATGAATTTTTATTTCAATTTTTTTCAGGCGTTTTTTTTGCTTGATCAACTCAGTATTGATTTTTTTAATTTCTTTTGATTTATTTTTAATTTCCTGGTTTTTAAAAATTAATGAATTTTTAATACGATCCATTCTCTCCTCAATTTTTTTAAGTAGCTTCTCTTGTTCTGAATTTTGAGTTTTTAATTTAAGTGAACGATTTCGTTCAAATACAATTGATGAATCTTTTTCTTCAAATAAGGATAATATATCATTTTCACTCCCTCCTAAAACCAACATTAAATTTGATGGTTCAAATTGATGTCTCTTTAAGAGTGTTGTGTTGATTTTGAACTTTATTTTTTGATCGTGACTGAAGTAAAAGTTAATCATTGAAGATTCAACATTAGGAGCAAGGTTTGTAATCAATAGAGTCCTTCTTCCTTCTAATTCTTTCTTAAAATCGGACAGGTTTTTATTTTTTTCTTCTCCAATATAAAGTACATCAAAAGCATCCATTGCTTTTGGTGATTGTAATAAAGTAATGTTTATATCTCTTCCTCCGATATTTTTTGGTTGCGCATATTTTTTTAGAGTTGCGTAGAAATCATGACTATTACTCAAAACACCAATTTCTATAGGTTCCTGGGAAATTTCCCAGGTAAAGTTGTTAGCGATTTTAACTAGATAAGCTGACTTTAAGGCATTTGCACTTATCTGACCTTGTAAACAAACAGTGCAAACCAAAAGAAGTAAGAGTAGAAGTTTAAAAAGTACCCGTGTCATCTAAAGAGCTTCTTACGATATTTTAGGTAAAAGGTTTTTATTTCAGCAGTTCTTTTATCCTTTTAAATGCCTGTTGATTATCGGCTCTGTGTATGGAATTATAAGTTACCTTTTTTTCGGATTCTGTAAGGTGCCAACTAAGACTCAATTGTTTTTCTTTTGAATTGTTCAATACTAAATTCACTACCTCCATATTGTTTCCATACCATTCGTTCATATATTGCAGTAATTGATCGTGGTCGTAATCTTGAGTCAGAAATATATTTTTGTAAACAGTTCTAACAGGAACAGAGATTGTTTCTATAAAAGTTTGTTTTTCCTGTTTGTCGGTTTTAGGTGTTTTTTGAGAATCTCTAATCTGAATAAACACAACCCCAGATGTATTCTCGGATATCCACTTTCTAAAAGTATATAAAAACTTTATAGAGTTTTTTACTCCAAAATTATCTCTCAACCCTGCATCCATTACCTGAAATTCAGGATTGCTTGGTAGGTGTACGATTGGCATAACATAAGGGAAAGTGCTACTCATTCTTAAAGCAGACGTAAATTGTAAATCATTTGCACCTTGTTTCTCAAAAAATCTTCTAAATTCTAGTGATTCGATTAGATAATTATTTACAATGTTTTTTTGATCTCGATTATAGGATAGATAGGAGGCGGGTTGGGGCGAAATAATAAGTCTTTTACCGTTGTTTACAATCGTAGGATTAACTATAAGCATTGGGATTTCCGAATTATATTCTGGTGTATAGTATTCGCTGAGTCTTCGATTTAAGTATCCTCTTGTATTTACATTCAGTTGCTTTTCAAAGGCATATCCGCGGTCTTTTCGGTAAGTAAATCCATTGTCTTCAAAAGTTTGTAGTCTTAAGAGCATATCGTTTACTGAAACATAAAAAGCGACTTTGTTCAAAATATCCTTAGCCATATCGTTTCGATAGTTTGACTCATGAAAATTCGAAATTTCATTTCTTTTTTCTCTCAGCATAAGTTCTCTTAAATAGGCTAATCCGATTAAACCTCCGGACGATCCAGAAATAAGTTGAGTTTGACGAAGTAATTTACCGTTTAAAATACTATCGCAGTATTGAATGGCACAAAAGGACCATAGTGCACTTCTCATACCTCCACCAGTTGTATTGATAAATACCATTTTAGGTTTTTTATCCTTGATGGTATTTTTAATTTTCCACTTTTCCAAAATATTTATCGTATGCAAAGAGTCTTTTTGATAGTTTTCTTTGTTCAACTTATTTTGAATAGTTTCAGGAGTGATTTGAGCTGGTAAATTATCATAATTTAATCCATATGCTTTGTTTGGAGGAGTCAGAAAGTCATATTGACTCAGAAAGTTGAAGCTTAAAAGAAGTATCAGGATAATAGCTGGGGCCCAACCTCTGAACCACGAGTGTATTGCGCTTGTAACCATTACAAACATTGTGAAAATTAAAGAAATACTTGCTCCCGCAGGAATATTAAAAAGTTCTATGTTACTTCCAAAACTCAACCCAATAAGTGAAATGAATACAATTATTTCAAACAATGCTGCATTCAAATGATTTTGTTCCAAGACTTGTTTTAACATCGATTTGTCGTAATGATCTATTGATCTGGCAATTCCGATATTAAAGGGATATGACAAATAGGTTTCTACTTTCCACTCTCTGTCGGCGTTAAAAAACTTTTCCCAACCAACTTTTTTGTGCAGTACAGCTTTAATTGGATTGGACTTCACTTTTTGCCTGGAGGCTGTTTTGTATTTTCCTCCTGATAATTTTTCTACGTCCTTATTTGTCCGATTGAAATAAACAAAATTGATTCCAATCATTATGCAAATTCCAGTTAAAAAACCCAGAAGAAAAATAATAGTCTCTGAAAATGAATGTCCTTCTTCAAAAATTAAGAATCTAAATGCGCTGATTAAATAGGCTAATATTAATGTTCCACTCCAAAAGATATTGTTTAGTGAGTATTTTATAAATGGTCGAGAAAGCGTAGCAATGAATGGAAAACGATGTCCGTTTGTTATATAACTGGAAATGTTAAAAGCCATTATAAATCCTCCTATGGAAAACCCGATTATGGTATAGGATATAAAGCTTACCTCACCAAGGTACTCGGGTGTCAGGTATAAAAACGGAACTCCATATTTTTCTGAAACCATACGTGTACAGATGGCAAGAATGATAAACCATATTCCTATAAGAATAGGGTTGTTTTTTATGTGAACAAAAATTAATTGGACAGGAAAGAAGTAGAATATCTTTCTAAACAATTGTGTGTTTGATATTTTATCAGTAAATCCCATATATAGTGGGTTATTCTACTGAAAATTTTGTTAAAAGGTTTATTCCTTTAAGAACTTTTTGTCAATTCTTTTAATTATTATCCCCTTAAAGAATTCAGAGTAAAATGCGACAAATTTTTTATCGCTTGAAATTGCAGGGGGTCCATTGTTATCTCCATAGCAAAATGGGTGTTCAATTGCGTTATTCAAATCCAGTACCTGGGCATTGCCATTTTGATTAAGTCCAACAAAATTTAATTTGGCCAGACGCCAAACAGTATGTCCTTTTATGGGTAGATTAAACCACTCTAGTGAATTGTTTTTTATTGAAAATTGAGAAACTCCACCCTTTGAAGTTAGCAAAAGTGTGTTGTTTTGTTTTGAAATTCCAATTATTGGAAATTTTGTTTCAGCAACAACTTTTTTTTGTTTGTCTTTTACTGTTATTTCTAATAATTGATTTGGATTGTTATGATATACAACGTAAAATGTTGAATCATTTTTCCAGTGAGCTGCTTCTACGTTTTTAATTTTTGTGCCAATTAATTCTTTCGTCTTTTTGGAAGTAATGAAAATTTCGTTTTCATTTTCAGTTTTTCCAATTGAAAGGATCTTATTTCCTTTTTTGTTCCACTTTGGCGAATAAAAAGAAGTATCGTTAGATGAAAAAAGTAAATTGTATACATTTTCCTTGCTGATAAGCTCATTGAGATAATTTGCAGAATAAAAGCCATTTCCAGCCGATTTTACAAGAGTTTTAGGAAGGTTTAGGTAGAAAACTTCGCGTTTGCCATTGTTTGAGGATACAAATGCTAGATTATTACTGGAATTATCCCAATCCAGCTCACCTTGATTGTTATCGTATGTAATTGCCAGATAGTCTCCATATTGAATGTTGCGATAAGTATAGCTGCTTTGTTGAGTAAAAGAAAAAACAAAGAGTGTTGATATGATGAAAAGGTATTTATACATTGAGTGTTTTTATCAGTTCTTTACGTCTAATTTTTCCACTTTGGGTAATTGGAAAATAGTTTACTACAAAGGCACTATGAATTCTTTCGTACTTAGACAGAAGATTATTAATTTTACTCAGCTCTATTTTTAAAGGTTCGTTGGATACTATGGCAATTTTCTCCCCAAGTTTTTTATCGGGCACTCCAACAAGTACGAACTGCACGGAAATTAGTTTTGATATTTTACGTTCTATTTCCTCTGGGATTAGTTTAATTCCTCCGGAGTTAATAATGTGATCCGAACGTCCAAGCCACTTAAATTCTGAATTGGATTTTTTTTCAATTAAGTCTCTTGTTTTCAGCTCACAATTTGTTATGCTGTTTTTTTTGATTATGAGTTCACCTTTTTTATTAATGTCTATTTCAAATCCGTTAATTGTTTTAAACCATTCATTATATACCGGAGAAATTTGTTTTACAGCAAAATGAGTAAGTGTTTCTGTCATTGCAAAAGATTCGAATACCGGAGTTTTGTGTTTTTTGAGTTGATGAAGTATCTCATCATTTAGTTTACCACCACCAATAAGTAATTTTTTTATTTGAGTTACTTTTCCAGTTTTGATAATGTTTTGAACCTGCATCGGCACAAGAGGTACAAAATCAAATTCTGAGGAAAGGTAATTCGAAGGGTCACTACACGGCTTGCCTAAAAAAAGATTTAATTTTCCTTCAACTGCTCGAACGATCATCATTTTTCCCGCTATATAGTCACAACTCAAGGAAAGCAAAGTTGAATTACCTTCTCTTAGGTTAAAATAATTTAATGTAGCACTGGCACTTTTTTGCATTTGAAGTTTGGATACCGAAATCATTTTCCGTCTACCTGTTGTTCCGCTTGTACTTACTTCAATTTCTTTACCCTGGATATACGTTTGAAGAAAGTTGTAATAGGTTTTAATCCATTTTTCATCAAAAGGTTTGAGAATAGATAATGCTTCTTGAACTGTAATTTTAGAAAAATTCAGATTAATCATGATACAAACTAAAATACGATTACTAACAAGAAAAGAAAAGTTAAACAACCTAAAACCAATGAATAAATTGACTTTATTGAACTATTTTTGAGACGTGATCAATTGGGCTAAAACGATATTATTTGTGTTTACAATTCTGACAGGAATTTTTCTTTGGCAATTGCAGCATCTTTCTTTTGATTATGATTATGAAAAGTATTTTCCAAAGTCGGATAATTCCAAGATCCATTATGAAAAATTTAAAAAGCAATACGGTGCTGATAGTGATTTTCTTCTTATAGGTATCGAAAATAAGAAGGGGATTTTTGAAAAAGATTTCCTCAAAGCGGTTAAAAAAATGGGGGATGAATTTAAGGAAGATAGTCTGGTTAAATTTGTTGCCTCTCCAGTGCACAATTGTGGATATTATAAAAAGTCTGGGTTGGGTGGCCTTTTGTTTAAACCTTATTTGGATTTATCAAAGGTGACCATTACAAAGCGTGATAGCCTATTGATATACAATAATGAACAATTGGTTGGAAGTTTGTTGTCCAAAGACGGGAAGTCTCTGTGTGTTTTTTTACAAACCAAGGAAAATCTTAACAAACAGGAGGCTAATCATATATTAAATTTAATTCAGCAAAAGAAAGGTGAATACAATTTTGATGATTATAAAGTAGCGGGAAGGGTTTTGGCGCAAACCTATTTTGTTAAGAAAATGATCACGGAACTGGGTGTTTTTATTTCCAGTTCTATAGTGTTGCTGATAGTATTCTTATACATCTCTTTTAGAAGTTGGTGGGGTGTAGTGATTCCTTTAATTATCGTAATTGTTTCCATAATATGGACACTTGCAATAATGCTATTTACAGGGAAATCATTTGATTTATTAATGGTGATGTTACCCACAATTATTTTTGTTGTCGGTATGTCTGATTTAGTTCATTTACTCACCAAGTATATAGATGAATTAAGGATTGGGAAAAGGAAAAAAGAAGCTTTGCAAATTGCTTTCAAAGAGGTTCGCTGGGCAACTTTTTTAACTTCATTAACTACGTCGATTGGTTTTTTTTCGCTGATTTCAGCAAATATTATACCTATTAAAGAATTTGGTATTTATGCAGGTATTAGTGTTTTTGTAGCTTATTTTTTGGCATTTACATTATTGCCCAGTGTTTTAATTTTGGTTAAGCCACCGAGAAAATTGATAAAAGCTAGCAATAGTAATTTTTGGGATAAATACTTAAGAGGTTGGTTTTTAAAAGTATTAGGAAACAAGAAAAAAGTTGTTTTAATTACTTTATTGTTAGCAACCGTAGGTGTTTTTACAGCGAATTCATTAAAAATAAATAATTTCATTTTAGAGGATTTGTCCAATAATGACCCGATCAAAAAAGATGTTATTTATTTTGAAGAAAATTATTCAGGTTTAAGACCTTTTGAGGCTGAAATAACTACTCAGGATTCAGGCGGTGTTTTGGGATTTGAGTTTTTGAGTGAACTTCAAAAATTGGAAACTTATTTGAGAGACAATTACACTCAAGAAGGGGTAGGTTTTTTAACTTCTCCATTAACCTTAGTCAAGGAAGCAAATTTTATTAAAAAAGGCTCAAAATCAAAGTATCGCGTTTTACCACAAACTGAACGAAGGCTAAATTCTCTGGTGAGACAAATGAAAAGAGGCGCTGACAAGTTTAAACAATTAGATCTTAATGCGAACCTTAATTTAATTTCTTCAGATTCCATGAGTTGCAGGTTAACGGGTAAATTAAGAGATGTCGGAGGTTTGAAAATCCAGGAGGAAAATAAAAAATTACAAGAATTTTTAAAAGAGAGCATTAATCCCCGTATTCTTCAACTTAGGTTAACAGGAACTGCAGTACTAATAGATAACAATAATTCAACACTTGCAACAAACTTGATTTTGGGTTTGATTTTTGCCTTTGCTGTAATTGCAATTGTGGTGGGCATTATGTTTAGGTCTTTAAGAATTGCTGTTTTTTCTTTATTACCAAATGTGTTACCACTATTACTTCTTACAACGGTGATGTGGATCTCGGGTATTGATTTAAAAATTAGCACAAGTTTAATTTTTACTCTTGCCTTTGGGATAGCAGTAGATGATACGATTCATTTGTTATCAAAATATAAATTGGAGAGAAGAAAAGGACGAACTCATTTATATGCACTAAAACGCAGTTATTTATCTTCTGGAAAAGCCATTATTGTTACTTCTTTAATACTAGTAGGTGGTTTTCTTACATTGCTTTTTAGTTCATTTACGAGTACTTTTTATATGGGGCTTCTGGTAAGTGTGACGTTACTTATTGCACTTGCTCTTGACTTAATGATTATGCCTTTAATCATACTGTATGGCTTAGATGATGCTACCAGGAAGAAATGACCTTTTAAGGAGTTTGATTTTATCAGCATTTTTAAATTTCAGAAACAAATTTCTTTCAATGAATATTCATGAATCATAAATGTTATATTCGTTGTATCAATGAAGAGAATATTGTTGTTGGGCTGTTTTTTTGTTTCACCTCAATTGTTTGCAGGAACAGGTACAGGTGATTTAACGGGGTATGGAATCATCCCAGCGCTGTTGGCTATTTTTTTAGCAATATGCACCAAACAAGTGGTTATTTCATTAATAACTGGACTTGTAAGCGGTTCAATAATACATTCATTACTCTATGATTCAGAAACGTATTTTTTTGGAATCGATAAAGTTTTTGACTATTACTTATTGAATTCAATTGCGGATGGAGGACATGCCTCTATAGTGCTGTTTTCATTGTTGATTGGGGCTTCAATACACATTATGACAAAAATAGGAGCTTTCAATGGGTTAATTAATTGGTTGAGTAAATATGCCAAGTCCAAGCGATCAGCTCTTTTGATAACTTATTTTATGGGCTTCTTTGTTTTTTTTGATGATTATGCAAATACATTGGTAGTAGGTAATACAATGCAAAGAATTACGGATCGATTTAAGATATCGCGCGAGAAGCTTGCTTTTATCGTGGACGCTACTGCTGCGCCAATTGCGAGTATTGCATTTGTTTCTACCTGGATTGGCTATGAAATTCAATTAATTAAGGATGGATTAGAATCCGCTAATTTTATAGACTCGGGTTCTGCATATGGTGTTTTCTTAAATTCAGTTCCCTATTCGTTTTATCCAATCATAATTTTGTTTTTTGTTTTGATATTAATTCTGACGGGTAAGGATTTTGGATTGATGAAAAAATTTGAGTTAAAACAAAGCGAGATAATAAATTCAGAAATTGAGGTTGTAAAGTCTATTCATCCTATTTGGGCGATCTTACCCATAGTTATTTTATTATTTGTGACACTTTTTGGAATTTATGCCACAGGTAATACGGATAGTGGTGTTTTAAGTGCTATTCAAACAGGAGATTGTTATAAAGGTTTAATTTGGGGTAGTAGCTCATGTTTTGTTATTGTTTTTATAATTAGCCTATTTACAAAGAATACAATTTCAGAAAATGTAAACTGGATGTTTGAAGGCTTTAAATCCTTATTACCAGCCCTTACGATTTTAATTTTAGCCTGGGGATTAAATGGAGTTCTGGAGGATTTGAAATTGGGAGAATATTTAGGAGACATTATGTCAAGTAGTAATGTTCCTTTTTGCGTTATACCTGTAACAACCTTTATTATATCATCTATTGTAGCTTTTTCTACAGGTTCCAGTTTCAGCACAATGGGCATTTTAATCCCTATTGTAATATCTGTTTGTCTTTCTTTTTACGCTACTGAAGATTTTGAATTTAGTGTTTTTTACGCTTCAATTGCATCCGTTTTATCTGGGGCTGTTATGGGGGATCATTGCTCGCCTATTTCGGATACAACAGTACTCAGTTCAATGGCAACAGGTTGTAACCACATCAACCATGTAAGCTCTCAGTTAACATATTGTTTAGTTTCTGGAGGTGTTGCTGTATTTTTAATTTTATTGCATTCTATGTTTAGCATACATATTGGAATTGTTTACGCTGTTGGAATATCTTTAATTTGGTTGATTATCAAGCTTTTGGGAAGCTTAAGATTTAATACGACAGGGAAATAAAATTGTTTAACGAAAAAATAACCTAATTAATAGGATAAAATTAAGGTGTTAAGCTAAAAGTTATTGCATGGTAAATTAAAAGGTTATTTATTTGTAGATGAAATCGTTAACTAAATTATTACACCTCATGGATCAAACAACAGCAAAAGAAATTATCAAGGATACGGATTATCTTCAAGATAGAATCTTGGTAATGGAAGATAGTAAGAAAAAGATTAAATATTGTAAAATTATCTGGAAAGGATTCTCTGCGACTCAGAAGGATGAAAATAATGAAGAGGGAGCTGCCAGAGTTCGAGTTAAGGACTTGATGTCCGGAAAGGAATTTACAGATAATTTAACAAAAGTAGCCCGTCAATTTCCTGAAGAGTTTATATCAAGTAAGGAAAGTGCAAAAGCTGAGATATTTAGCTTGTTGCAAGAAAACAAGTCAGAAACTAAAACATTAGACTGGATAGAAGATTCAGTTACATTTAACAAAGACGGTGTTAGTGTCGAGAGATTACTAACAGAGCTGTGGTTGGAATCAAAAGTTACCAAAGCTCGTTTTAAATCGGACGATTTAGTTGTTTATAATTCCCGCAAGTAGGTTAAACTTTGACTTTTAGTTGTTAACGCCGCCCTCCCGGGCGGCTTTTTTTTGTT
>TARA_B100000674_G_scaffold53101_1_pt1 | contig 20792 bp, 19 predicted proteins | sample TARA_B100000674 | Tara Oceans TARA_B100000674 (sample SAMEA2622759) | marine metagenome | biome: marine biome (ENVO:00000447); feature: surface water layer (ENVO:00002042); material: "saline water (ENVO:00002010), including plankton (ENVO:xxxxxxxx)" | depth 5 m
CTCCTCAACTGAAACCGTATTTATTTGGTCATTTGCTTCACTAATCAATTGTACGAAATTTTTCATTTTATACTCCGTTTTATCTTTGCTTGTAATTATGTCTTGCTTTGCATCAGGTTTAATTCATTGAACCAACAAGTTTGATATTTAATTTCTCGTTTTAGTTTGCAATACTCCTAAAGGTTGTCAAATGCGTCAAGCGCTTTGGCGGCATAAACTGCACCCGGCCCTCCTGACATTTCGATGGCCACGGCTACCACTTCGATCAGCGTTTCCCGATCTGCCCCGTGTTTCTTGGCCTCAGCCACATGATAAAGTATGCAATCATCACAACCACGTGCAGCAGCGATTGAAACGGCAATAAGTTCTTTCATAGCCTTTGAAACTTTCCCCTCGCGCACAGCGGTATCGCTCAGGTTTTTGAAGGCCGACATAGATTTTTGATCAGCTTTATAAAGGCTTAACAATCTATCATTTACATCGTTAAGTTTTTGTTTATACGAGCTCATTTTTGTCTCCACAAATTAAATGCGTGCCTAACCTAAGAGATCAGGCACGCTACCGGAATATTTAGAGTATTTCTTTTATCAACTCGTTAACTTGAGAGGATTCCTCCATTTGCACCATGTGCCCAGCCCCGGATACAACCGTGACGGTCGCGCCATCAATCGCATTGGCATGAGATTGCGGAATAATCGCATCCTCTTCGCCCCAGATTATCTGTTTTGGACAATCAATCTTTTTTAGACCGTCTATCAGGCTAACTGCCTGTTTCCCATTGTCAAACAGATTGGCCTTTAATCTCTCAAGAAAAGATTGCACACCATCCAACCGCTTATATTTCAATAGATCATCCACCATCGACCTACTAACCAAACCTTGATCGGCAAAGAGATATTTCAGCTTTGGCTTCAATTCCTTTCTGCTTTGCGCACCAACGAAACCATCAATGTAATCGTCGTTGATTTCTGCACCTAAACCAGCGGAACAAATTAAGCTAACGGATGCAACTCGGTTTGGATAACTGATTGCAGTTTGTCCAGCTATAAGACCGCCCATCGAATGCCCAACCAAATGAGCCTGTTCAATATTCAAGTGATCCATAAGTTGAACTATGGCTGATACCATCAAATCTAAGTCAGCGGATTCTGCTGGTTTTACCGATTGCCCGTGGCCAGGCAAATCGAGTGCAAAAGCAGGTGCCGTTTCAGACAAGGCGTCTATATTGAAAAGCCAATTGTCCAGGTCTCCACCAAATCCATGGATTAAAAGAACAGGAGTACCCTCGCCCGAACGTTCCGTATAGCGGATTTTGCCCACACCCAATTCAGCAAACTCATAATTGGGTCCGGTGTCTTCATCTTCCTCAACTTCAGGCATTTCATAATCGTTAACATAAGTATCGATTTCGGCGTCAGTTACAGAGGAAGGCGCCATGACCCCCAACAACATCCTGACCGGATAAACCTCTCCTTCACTGCCAACCTTGCGCCTAAGCAGACCACCATCAGCGGCCTCCACAACGTTTGCTATCTTATCCGTTTCAACATCCATGATCTCATCACCAGGTGAGATTTCAGCGCCTTCTTCGACGTGCCATGCCGCTAGGGTGCCCTCTGACATAGAGAGCCCCCATTTTGGCATTAAGATAGGCGTAATCTTATCGCTCATCTTGATCAGGCCCCCATTGTTTTACGCACAGCGTCCGCGATTTTCTCGGCGGATGGTATGTAGATGTCTTCCAAAGACGGCGTAAACGGCACTGGTGAGTGAGGCGCAGTGACCATTCCGATGGGCGCTTTAAGGGATTTAAAAGCGTCCTTTGCTACTTGCGCCGAAACGTCTGCCGCAATTGAACAGCGTGGGTTAGCTTCATCCACACAGACAAGACGGCCAGTTTCTTCGACGCTTTCAAGGACAGTATCCATGTCGATTGGCGACAACGTACGCAAATCAACAATCTCCACGTCAATGCCTTCTTTCTTCAATGTTTCTGCCGCTTCTAGGCTCCTATGAACCATCAAACCATAAGTCACGATGGTCACATCTTTGCCTTCACGTGAAATGTTCGCCTCTCCAAAAGGAATTGCATAAGACTCTTCTGGAACATCAGTTTCTGAACCATATAGGTTTTTATGTTCAAGAAAAATCACTGGGTCATTGTCCCGGATCGCTTGGGTCAGCAAGCCTTTAGTATCATATGCGTTTGACGGGCAAACCACTTTGAGACCAGGAATATGTGTGAATACAGGCGTTAACATTTGGCTGTGCTGAGCGGCTGCGCGAAAGCCACCGCCACACATGGCCCGGATTACCACAGGTGTTTCTGCCTTGCCACCAAACATATAACGGAACTTGGCCGCTTGGTTGAATATTTGATCAAGGCAAACACCCATAAAATCAATGAACATCAGTTCTGCAACTGGGCGCAGACCACAGGTCGCAGCGCCAATAGCCGCACCAACGTAGGCGCTTTCAGATAGTGGCGTGTCAATCATCTGTTTTGGGTGTTTGGCATACAGCCCCTTGGAGACACCCAAAACGCCACCCCATGCGTCGTCTTCACCGCCAGCGCCAGCGCCACCAACGATGTCTTCGCCCATCATAATTACGGTCTTGTCGCGTTCCATCTCTAGATCGAGTGCTTCGTTAATCGCGTCTTTCATACTTAGTGTACGTGCCATTTTCTTTTCTCCTTTATAATTGACGTGTTAGTAAGCAACGTAAACGTCAGTGGTTAGTTCTTCAGCGGCTGGAAGTGGCGCTGCTTTGGCCTCTTCCACTGCTTCGTCGATTAAGGTCAAAACTTCTGCGTCGATAGCGTTCAATTCCGCATCAGTTAGAACACCGGCTTCCGTGACTTTCGCACGGAAGATTTTCAAGCAGTCGTTATTCGCTCGATTTTCTTCGTTTTCACCCGGCGCACGATATGTCTGAGCATCCCCTTCAAAGTGACCAAAGAAGCGGATCATCTTGCATTCTAGCAAGGTTGGGCCCGCACCTTCACGAGCACGCTTGATGATCTCGCCGGCCGCTTCATAGACAGCAAAGAAGTCAAGCCCATCTACTGTGATACCAGGCATTCCGAACCCTGTTGCTCTATCCACGTAGGAATCCGATGCAACAGCATAATCGACAGAAGTCGACTCAGCATAGCCATTATTTTCAACTACAAAAATGGCTGGTAAGTTCCAGATTGCAGCAAGGTTCATTGATTCCAAAACCGTACCTTGGTTCGATGCTCCATCACCAAAGAACGTAATACCAACGCCGTCATGCCCCAGTTTTTGCGCAGCAAGTGCTGCGCCACAAATCAAAGGTGCACCAGCACCAAGAATACCATTTGCGCCCATCATACCCTTTGACAGATCGGCAATATGCATCGAGCCGCCTTTACCCGCGCAAGAGCCAGTAGCCTTCCCGTAAATCTCGGCCATCATTTCCTTGGGACTGACACCCTTAGCGATGCAATGGCCATGACCTCGGTGTGTTGACGCAATGCGGTCATGATCCTGTAAGTGCATCATAATACCTACGCCGGCAGCTTCTTCACCGGCATATAAGTGTACAAAACCGGGTATGTCGCCACGACCGAAATCGACATGAAGGCGTTCCTCAAATTCGCGGATTGTCTTCATGGTACGATAAGCTTCTAACAGCTTATCTTTTTCTAATGGAAACGGATTGCTCATGAGATTCTCCCTTTTTCTAGAGCTTTGCGAGGGCGGGATCGCTCTCGCGGGTTAAGAGCCCATGCTTGGCTGCATACGCCATGCAATAGCTCACATTAATAGTACGAAATGCATCAGTCTGAAGCCTGATACTCACGTCATCTGTTTCGCAAAAGGTCAACTCACGTTCACCATCCAATGCAAAAGAACCAGCAGATACACTTGGCAAATATAACTCGTCGGGTTGCATGGTTTCCACGCAATCAATGCTAACATTTTCTATTAAGCCCGGTGCAATTGGAGCTAACAAATGACTTCGAGCATTTTCAGCTGGGACCAACCTAATATGGCGTCCCTCTGGGGTCTCCCTATCCAACGGAGCCAGAAGGCCTACAATCGATGACATACCTATGCCATCCGGGAGACCGAAATTCACAAAAAGGTCTCGGAAATTCTCGGTCTTCCAAATTGCACGCGCTCCAATGAAACGTTCAGCAACCACAGCAACGTCAACTAATGCAATTTCACGTTTTTCATTAACCTTTACCTCAAGGCGCTTGTTGAAACTATAGCCCTGTCCGTTAGGCACCTGCCCAGTGACTGCAAGTCCCACAGCAATTCCAGTGATTGTCGGTTCTCTTAGTTCTGGAAACGCGTTGTTTGTACCTGTAGAAACCCCTGCAATTGGAGTGTTACCGCATTTTGAAACAACAACTCGGCTTGTTCCATCCCCTCCAAGCACAACAATGGCACCGACCCCTCGATCATGCATTTGGCGTGCAGCTTCTGCACTGTCAGCGGAAGTACAGGTAACTGGCATGTCGAGATAGGTCAGTTTGGGAAACCGCATCGTTCCCATGCTGTTTTCACGATCTATTGTACGTACCAACTGTGTCCGAATACCGCCATTTTCAGGCATGATTAACACTTCCTCAACACCCGTTGTGGAAAGTCCAGTTAAAATACGAAGAACAATATTTGCCCGATCGTTGATCGGCAAATTTCCCGCATGGGACACAATTCTACGAATATCTCTAGCAGATACCGGATTAGCTATAATTCCAACTGTTGTCACGATTAGCGATCCCCCTTATACAATTAAGCAACGAGCGTGCCATTGAATCCTTGTTTATGGATTGATGGGGCAATGGGCGAATGCTAGGCACATATGATTAACTAAACTCAGCCTGTTTCTAACTATCTTATCACTGGCAATGGCCAGAAAATGTAAGTCTGAATGTTTAAAACTGCAAAGGTATATTCTCTGAGTTATATCAAACCCTACACCTTTTAAATAACGGTAAAACAGAACACTAGCGGAAACTTATCCGGTTCAATTTACTGTTTAGCGTCGCACAGCACAAAAAGTAGCAACACACTGCCGCCCACTAATTTTATCATTAGAATTTTATCAAATTTCACACAAGTCCGACCGAGTCAGGAACCTTTTACCTCTACCATTATCGAGAGAAAACATGCCACCTTGCCCGTCGACCACATCAATAATCAGGCGTGTGTGTTTCCAAGCTTCGTACTGTGCGCCACCAATATAGAATGGAGCGCCACCAATCTCTCCCATTTTAACATCATGGTCGGCAATGATCAAATCACCTTGAGCATAACACATTGGGGCTGATCCGTCGCAGCACCCCCCAGATTGGTGAAACATTACTGGCCCATGATCCGCCACAATTTCCTCAATCAACTTTAGAGCTTCTTTGGTAGCTTCAACTTGGTCTAACATAACATTCTCCGGGTTTGAAAGTGGGGCGTGCAAAATATGCACGCCTCCTTTACATAGTGCCTAACTTAGAAAAATCCAAGTTTATTTGGGCTGTAACTAACTAATAGATTTTTAGTTTTTTGGTAATGACCCAACATCATCAGGTGGGTCTCACGGCCGATACCAGATTGCTTGTAACCGCCAAAAGCAGCATGCGCTGGATAGGCATGATAACAGTTTGTCCAAACACGGCCAGCTTCGATCGCACGACCAAACCGATAGCATCTATTAACATCACGGCTCCAGACCCCGGCGCCTAGACCATAAAGTGTGTCATTGGCTATCTCCAAAGCTTCTTCGTCATTTTTGAAAGTGGTAACCGATAAAACTGGACCAAAAATTTCTTCCTGGAAAATCCGCATATCGTTTGTGCCCTTAAATACGGTCGGTTGGATATAGAACCCACCTTCATGACCTTTTGGAGCTTCGGCCGCACCGCCGCCCATCAATAATTCAGCACCTTCTTTTTTGCCGATATCCATGTAGGATAGAATTTTCTCGAATTGCTCACTAGATGCTTGTGCGCCTAGCATAGTATTTGGATCTAGTGGATCGCCTTGGACGATAGCTTCGATACGTGGCATACATCGCGCCATAAATTTATCGTAGATGTCCTCATGTATTAAGGCACGACTAGGACAAGTGCAAACCTCGCCTTGATTGAGAGCAAACATCACCAAGCCTTCTATGCATTTATCCAAATAGGCGTCATCTTCGTCCATAACATCTTTGAAGAAGATATTTGGCGATTTGCCTCCTAGTTCCAATGTGCTTGGGATGAGGTTTGTAGATGCGTATTGCATGATCATACGACCAGTTGTCGTTTCGCCTGTGAAGGCAATTTTGGCAATCCGGGTGCTTGAAGCTAGTGGTTTACCAGCTTCGAGACCAAATCCATTGACAACATTCACGACACCGGGAGGTAACAGATCACCGATCATTTCAAGAAGAACCAGTATAGAACCAGGTGTTTGTTCAGCGGGCTTCAACACAACACAATTGCCTGCAGCAAGCGCGGGTGCCAATTTCCACACAGCCATTAGAATCGGGAAATTCCAAGGTATAATTTGACCGACAACGCCAAGCGGTTCGTGGATATGATAGGCGACGGTATCGCCATCTAGTTCACTTAATGAACCTTCTTGGGCACGAATGACACTGCCAAAGTACCTAAAATGATCTATTGCAAGAGGCATATCCGCTGCCGTTGTTTCACGGATTGGCTTTCCGTTTTCCCATGTTTCGGCTTCCGCAAGCGTGGCAAGATTATCTTCCATGATTTGCGCTATATTGTGCAATATTTGACTACGTTCAGTTACGGTGGTTTCACCCCATGCTTTTGCGGCAGCATGTGCAGCATCCAGCGCGAGGTTTATATCTGCTTCATCAGACCGTGGAATTTTACACAGCACTGAACCATTAACTGGCGTAATGTTGTCAAAATATTTTCCATTGACCGGCTCAACAAATTTACCGCCAATGTAATTTCCGTATTTTTCTTTAAATTGAAAAGCCATCGCTTCCCCCCCTATTTTATGTTCAGTTTCTACATCTGAACAGTTCAAAAGTATTATCAGTCATACCCCTCGTTCCCTTTAAATTGCCGCACATCGATTAGCAAAACAGATTTTGTTGCGTTGTGAAACAGAAATTGGGGCATTACTTTACAGAACAAGTTCACAGTGATGTCCTTTGTGGTGATTTACCTATTGATTAGTAAGCAACGAATGTGCCAATAAAGGTAAGGACAAGCGCAGGCGATCAATGAAACAAATCCAAACTCAATCAGTGATTCAGCGATTAGCCCTGACCCAGCAAATGCGCAATTCGCTGCACATGCTGAAAATGGGGCCGGAAGAATTGATTGACGCTGCAGAACAAGAGGCAAAACGGAACCCATTTCTTAGGCTAAGGCCGAGAATAAATGCGATGGAAAATACCGCTAAATCTTCAGTGGAATTCCATACGCGTGAAATTGCAGATTACCCATCAAACAATGAAGCAATTATAAACCAAATCTCATTGATACGCCTAAGTTCTGAAGACAGCAGAATCGCAAAGGAACTGGTATACTGCATGGACGAACGGGGTTATCTAACTGACACCCTAGATGATATGAGCGGCTACCTCGATACTTCAAAGACCACACTGATAAGGGTTGTCGCGATCCTTCAAAAATCGGTGGAACCCGCTGGGATATTCGCTTGGTCCTTAAAGGACAGCTTTCGGATTCAACTGGAAACTCAAAACAAATACGATCCGCTGATTGCAAAGGTATTGGATCGCTTAGATCTTGTCGCACTTCAAAAATTGGAGGAGATCAGTTCACTTTGCGGAGTTGATCTGGAAGACGCCCAGGATATGCTGAAGGATATTCGCGCGCTCAACCCAGCCCCTCTAATACCTTTGAGTTCCAACCACGAACTATCTCAAGCACCTGAATTAATATTTGATTTTGATAAAAATGGGAAAATTTTAACACGCCTCAACGACCTGGCACTCCCAAGAATTTTGACAGACGATGCTATGTTCTCATCGATTAAAACTATCGAGAATGATCGTTATGCATCTACGTATTATCAAGACTGCTACAGGGGTGCGGCTGGTTTCATCATTGCGATGCAAAAGCGAGCCAACACGCTTTTGCGAATTGGTCAGATACTTGCAAAAAGACAAGAAAAGTTCATCTTGACGGGTCGAAAACTTCACCGAAAGCCTTTTACCATGATTGAGCTAGCAGCAAAGCTGGGGCTGAACAAGAGCACGGTAAGCCGTGCATTGCGAAATTGCATGATCGAAACACCGCGCGGCATCATCAATCCAATAGATTTGTTTGTGCGGCCTCTTAACCAAAATGATAAAGGCCGCACGCGAGATCAAGTTTTGCAAAGATTATCCGTTTTAATCCGGACTGAAAATAAGATTTCGCCATTCTCTGACGAGGAACTGGCGCGTCAATTGATGCGTGCAAACATACCAATTTCCAGAAGAACCGTTGCAAAATATCGTGCGATGATCGATATCGAGGGAGCTTACGATCGTCGAAAAGGCTATACGGACAGCTCTGCGAAAGTAGGTGGCCGAACGCCGAAACGAACCGACAACTAGCCTTTCCAACATTCCCAATTAGCTTTCGGTGGGATATATGTCAGGACCAACGCTGGAGCATTCATCAAGCAGTTATGCTTTCTGCAACGTCACTAAAAAAATGTAATGAAAAAGACAATCTGAATTTATTGCTTAAGCATAAACGAATAATATTTTAAATTGAATTTATCAAAGCCTAAAAAATCTTACAAAAGCGTCTGCATTCTGAGGTAATAAAATTACCTAATATGGTGTCCAAGGCAGAAACCGTCTCAGGCACAAACTATTCGACAGAAATGGGCTACTTACACCCAGCATATTCTTGATAAGGCAGTTTATTCTGACAAAACAACTCAAAGATTTGTGTAAACTTGATAAGATAACAATAAGTCTAATGGCTGTTACGTTTTCGAAGTTTATAAAACATCAATATTGCAACATAATCAAAGCCATTGAAATTATGCAAAGCAGCCAGCATAGTGGTAGAAGGTGAATCAAAAAGGGTGACGTGCTTTGAAGTATAACTTCTTAGGGAATACTGGGCTAAAAGTTTCCGCTTTCACAATGGGAACTTTCAGCTTTGGCGGCAAAGGTCCATTCGGTATGGTGGCTAGTCAAGGCGTGGCAGAAGCAAAGCGCCTGACCGACCTTTGCATCGACCACGGTGTCAATATTTTCGATACCGCCAATATGTATTCCACAGGCCTGTCCGAGGAAATTGTCGGCGAGGTGTTAGGTGACAAATCAGATGATATCCTGCTGACATCGAAAGCCCGAATGCGAATTGGCGAGGGACCGAATGATGAGGGGGTATCACGCTGGCATTTGATAAGAGAATGTGAGCGATCGCTAAAACGATTGAGGCGCGATCACATTGACATTTATTACACGCACGAATGGGACGGTACTACCGCGGTTGAGGAAAAGATGGCGGCATTGGATACGCTTGTTCAACAAGGCAAGGTACGCTATGTAGGATGCTCGAATTATTCGGCTTGGCATGTAATGAAGTCTCAGATGGTGGCAGGGATTACCGGTGGTGTAAAATTCGCAACACAGCAAATTCATTATACGTTGGAAGCGCGGGAAGCTGAATATGAGCTACTGCCCTTAGCAGTCGATCAAAAAATTGGGGTTCAGGTTTGGAGCCCTCTCGCTGCTGGTCTTTTGACAGGCAAACACAAGCGCGGCAGCGCAGCGCCAAAGGGTAGCCGTCAAGCCGCAGGTTGGAATGAGCCCCCAATCCGTGATATAAATCGCCTGTGGAGGATTGTTGATTGCCTTGTCGAAATTGCAAAGGCGCACGACGCAACTCCGGCGCAAGTGGCGCTAGCGTGGCTGCTTACCCGTCCTGGTATCAGCTCACTTGTTGTTGGCGGCCGCACCGAGGCTCAATTCACTGAGAATTTTGGAGCCGTATCAATGACGTTGGCCGGGGACGAATTGACCAAGCTCGATGATGTCAGCAGATTGCCCCTGATTTATCCTTATTGGCATCAGCATAATTTTGCTTTGCCAAGGTTTGGCGTCGCCGACAAAGCGTTACATGACAGCTATCCTGACCGGCATTATGGCGGGGAAGATCCTCTAACCTAATTTATGTTGCAGAAGGGGCTCACTAGTCAGGGCGCCTTAGAGGCTCTGTCCGGCAATTGCATAAACGATGAATTTCATCGCCAGCATACCCGGATCATCAAGGCCAATGCTTTTCTCGCCAAACATGCGGGCGCGGCCCGTGGTCGCTGGCTTGTCACGAAATTCGGTAAGCGCCTCGTCAGCTGCCAAAACGGCGGCTTTACGGATATCTTCGAGATCAGTAAGCCCCAACGTGCATTTATAAATCGCATCAAGACTGTCAAGCACCGTCTTACCGCCAAATTCAGCCTTACCTCGAGATTTAATCTGATCACGCGCCGCCAAAACCAATTCAGCGAGTTCGGATGGCTCTACGGTCGTCTGGCCCTTGATTTGTTTGGCAATGGCCATCATACCAATAGCCATCAGGGTACCGTAGGAAGATCCTGATGACTTGGTGAATGCCTGAGAGCATTTCAACATGGCAAGACCAAGATCATCGGGCATATCATCTATCACCGAGCTAATTTCTTCCATGCCGCGGGTCATGGTGATCCCCAGATCACCATCCCCCAATTTACCATCTGCTGTATTCAGCGTGTCAAAATGTGTTGGCATTTCTTCTTGCAGGCGTCGAACCGCGCCAAGCAAATCAGACCGATTAAGTCCCATCAAACTCTCCAGAAAGCACAATCGCAAGGTGCAGTTAGTAAGGTTTCTAGCTCTTCATCTAACTTACATAGTGTAAAAGAAACACCCGCCATTTCCATGGACGTGGCATAACGGCCAACCAAAGGCATGACAATGGTCGAACCAGTAAGCTCCAGCACTGCCTTCACTTTATTATAAAGAATGTAAAGCTCCTCAGGTGGAGTAGCACCAAGGCTATTCACCATTACAGAAACACGATCACCACTTCCCAGCGGCATATCTGCCAGCAACCGTTCCATCATTTCGCTGGCGATTTCATCGGCGGTGCGTAGTTTGCCACGCCAGATACCGGGCTCACCATGGATACCCATTCCCATCTCAATCTCATCATCTGCAATCTCAAAAGTCGGCTTGCCAGCCTCCGGCACTGTACATGAGCTTAGCGCTACACCAATGGAGCGACAAGAATCGGCAGCCTTCTGAGCAATTGCAGTTACAGCTTCCAGATCACGTCCTTCCTCAGCAGCTGCGCCCGCTATCTTGAAGGCATAAACCATACCCGCAACACCACGGCGCTTTTGATGTTCTTCTGGTGGGGCTGAGGCGATATCATCCGCTAGCAGCACTGTTGTGCATTTGATGTCATCAAACTCTACTAGGTCGCCAGCCATATCGAAATTCATGACATCTCCTCCATAATTTCCATACAGGCGAAGAACCCCCTTACCCTGGTCTGCAGCGCGAATGGCATCAGCCATCTGTTCGGCGGATGGTGAGGAAAAAACCGCCCCTATCGCGCAGGCGTCAAGCAAGCCTTCACCTACATAACCTGTAAACACAGGCAAATGGCCAGATCCGCCACCAGACACGATCCCGACCTTCCCCTTTGACTCACTCTTTGCTCTCGCAACAACTTTGCCAGTGTCACCATGGAGCCGATAATTTTCAGGATGTGCGGCCACCAGTCCCGCTAACATTTCGTCAACATAATCTGTTGTAGCATTTAGGATCTTCTTCATCTCATACCTCCTCTTTGAGACCTAGGTTAGTAGATAGATTTGGCTCTGCCAAATCGGCTCCAATCGGTCGTATTGACGACCATTACAAAAATCAGCAACGCACCCCATATCAGCTCTCGAGCGAAGTTGGATACCTGCAACATATTAAGTCCGCTGGATAGGAACTGCATCGACAGCACCGCTAGCACAACACCCATTACGCGCCCATATCCGCCGTAGGGGTTTACCCCACCGAGCACAGCAATCAGAACTGCCAAGAGCAGATAGCTAGACCCATAATCAGCCTTGGCAGAATTGGCACGACTCATAATCACCATGCCGGCAACAGACGACAGAACACCAGAAATAACGTAAACACGTATCAGCAGTTTGTTGATGTCGATGGCTGCAAACAAGGCCGCCAGAGGGTTGGCCCCATACATTGTCGCTTTCAAACCGAAACTTGTCTTTGTCAGGATCACATGCAGCGCGGCCGCAAGAAGCACAAAAATAATCAGCGGAACAGGTACCAACAGGATCTGAGCATTACCTATCCAAGCCACCGCATCGGGAAAGCCCATCACTGCACTGCCCCCAGTCATGGCCACGGCTATACCAGTAAAGACCAACCCTGAGCCAAGAGTTGCCAAAATGGGAGGCAGACCCATGCGTGCTACAAGTATGCCGTTAAACAGCCCAGCAAGAGCGCCGACCAAAACTGCGCTTGCGGAGGCTGCAAAAAGCCAGAATAGTGCAGCCGCCCCCGTAGCATCCGCGCCCGCAAAATTTACTAGGATCAATGCTGAAATTACCGCCGTGAGATTAGCAACACCAACCACCGATAGATCTATACCACCCGTCATCATGGTGATCGTCATGGCTAATGCCAGAATAGCAAATTCGGGAAACTGGAAAGCCATGGATACAACGTTCTGTGATGACAGGAAACGATCCGGGGACAGTATTGACATTGCTAGAAAAACCACAACGGCGATGATGGCGAGCCGGAATTCCGGAGTAGAGGTTTTTTGTTTTGTAAGTAAGTTCAAAGCCATCGCTGCTAACTCCTAAGCCGATTTCGCTGCAGCACGCTTAGCCTGCCACGCCGGTAGGCCAGTTCCAAGCAAGATTAAAAGACCAATTGTAACGAACTGCCAAGTGGATGGAATACCAACAACAATCAGGCTGTTTTCGACAAGGACAATCAGCGACACACCGAGTAGAGTTCCAGTCAGCGTTCCATAGCCACCGATCAATCTAGCACCGCCAAGAACCACTGCTGCAATCACTGACAATTCCAGACCTACCAGCGAAAACGGATCGGCCATCCGCCCCATTGCGCCGTGTATAATCCCTGCAAGGCCAGCCAACGCCCCGACATAGCAGTACACAAAGAATTGTGCTCCACGCACATTTATACCGATGCGGCGCGCGCTCTCGAGCGAACCGCCAATGGCAAAGATAGACCGGCCCAGCATGGTCTTGTGAAGAATGAAAAGTGTCAGAAGCACGACGATAACAAGTGCTGCAACTGCCCAAGGAATCGCATAAAAGCTACCAGCTTCTGTAGTCCCACGGGCAATCATCATACGTGAAAATCCACGCATTTCCGGAGGCAACGCCGAAATTCGCTGAGACCCTATGAAAGTCAAAAGAAAGCCGCGAAAAACTGACAGTGTTCCAAGCGTGACAATCAATGTTGGCAGGCCGCAAATCACCACGAAAAACCCATTGATTGCGCCAAGCAAAGCGCCAATCCCAATAGAGATCGCAAAGATGCAATACCATGGCATATCAGGCATCACCCCTAATGTCAGCACAGTGGTCGAATACATTGCAAACACCGCTATAGCAGTAAAGCTAACATCAATCCCACCAGAAATAAGTACCATCATCGCAGCAACTGCCAAAATGCCAATTACAACTGAGGCGCGCAACAGATCAGTTAACGTGGTGACAGAAAGAAAAAGCGGATCGGAAAAAGTGGCTACAATGCAAAAAGCGACGATTACTACAGCAACCAGTGTTTCGTTTTTTGTCGCAAGGCTTTTCAAAAAAAACATTTTCATGACGCCAACATTGCCGCAAGTTCAATTTCGTTAGTCTCTTCGGCCCTGACTATACTGTCAATCCGGCCATCTTTCATCATCAATATTTGCCCACATGTTGCCAGCAATTCAGGTAGATCGTCAGAAATAACTATAATACCCATTCCCGATTCTGCGAGTTCGCGTATGATTGCGTGGATATCGGCCTTGGAGCCGACGTCAACACCAACACTGGGGCCATTCAACACTAAAACCTTGGGTGCCTGAGACAACCACCGAGCAAGAGCAACTCGCTGTTGATTGCCGCCAGAGAGCGACTTGACCTCAGCGTCAAAATCAGGTGCTTTTATTCGAAGTTTTTCGATCCACCCTCGCGCTTCGTCAAAAAGAGAGGCCAAATTGAGAAATCCGCCTGACTGATGGTCATCAAACCTGCCAACCGATACGTTTCGAATTATGGATTGGGTCAAAAACAATCCTTCGGTAAGGCGATCTTCAGGTACATAGCCGATGCCAGCCTGCGTTGCAGCAATAGGATTGCCAAGAGGGACGTTATGGCCAGAAAGGGCGATGCTGCCCTTTTCTGGTGCAACCAATCCAAACAGCGCTTTCGCTAAAGATGTTCGACCACTTCCCAATACGCCAGAAATGCCAAGTATCTCTCCTTCTTTCAGCTTAAAATTTATGTCTCTAAAAGCTCCCTCTTTCCCAAGTTGATCAACAATCAGTAAATTTTTAGCTTTATCAATGTTGAGTGGTGGCTTGGCCTCAGAAATATCGCGCCCCGTCATATGCCGAGTCAATGAAGCGGCGTCAAAGTCGCGCGCCGGACCGTGTGCTGCATTCTTGCCATTACGAAGAATAAATACCTCTTCACAAACTTCGAGAACTTCTGCGAGTTTATGGCTCACAAAAACAACCGCGATGCCGCTATCCTTCAGCTTGCGAATAATGCTGAGAAGAGCCTGAACCTCCCGACCTGTGAGTGCCGTTGTTGGCTCATCCATAATAATTAGTCGCGCATTCGATGCTAAGCCGCGACAGATTGCAACCAGTTGCTTATGAGCAACTGGTAAAGTTTCTACCCTGGAGTTGAGATTAATATTCACTCCAATACGATCAAGCGCCTCTTGCGCTATCCTGAGAGTTGAAGCACGGTCGAATAGGCGTTTCTTTTCACTAAGCTGCGCGGCGAAGGCAATATTTTCTGCTACTGTAAGGTTACTGAAGAGCGAAAAATCCTGAAAAATGACGGAGATGCCGCAGGCTGCCGCGAGGCGGGGGCTAAGTTGGCTGTATGATTTTCCATCAATGAAAATCTGCCCAAATGTGGGTTGTTCCACTCCCACAAGAATCTTTATCAAAGTTGATTTTCCTGATCCGTTCTCTCCAGCTAGAGAGATCGCTTCGCCAGTCTTTACTCGGAAATCAACATTATCCAAGGCAGTCACGCCGCCGTATTTTTTTCCAATGCCCTTCATTTCGATGAAGGTGTCATCATCAATTTGGGACATAGTGCAATTTCCAAGAAACATAAAATAAGGGGCGGCAGTCAATGGCTGACGCCCCCTGAGTTTTCATCCGCTCTTAGAAGGGATAGTCAGCCATGTTGTCGGCGTTCACATTAACCCATGCCTGGCCGTAAATGACCTTGCCATCGAGCTTGATCGACTCATAACCGGGAAGGCCAAGGTCCATGCCATCAGTAACAGTCTGTCCATTCATAACCATGGTAGCAAGTTTATTCATTGCATATCCGGCAACCGATGGGTCCCAGAAGCCGATGCCATCAACGGCGCCAATTTCCAAATACTGTCCTGCTATTGAGGGTAGCGATGTTCCAAAGACGCAAGTTTTGCTTTCCAAGCCCCGCTCTTCAATGGCAAGACCGATACCGGCGACGTCAGTTGAAGCTGACCCTTGCATGCCCTTGATGTTTGGATATGCCCGCAGTACTTCCTGTGCCTTCGCGTAAGCCTTTTCAGCATCATCGAAAGTTTCATTCTTGTCACCAACAAGGGTCATGTTTGGATAATTTGCCTTTTGATGAGCGATGCCACCATCGACCCACTGATTGTGCGTCTGCGAGGTCAACGATCCGACAAAGACCGCATATTCACCCTCACCACCCATACACTGGGCCATCTGTTCCATAAGATTTGCGCCAAAATCTTCGTTTTTAAAGGCCTCAAGGTCATAATGAACATTCTGCTGACTTGCAGCCTCATGAGTGATCACCGCAATACCCTTGCCCATTGCCCGCTTTAATACAGGCTCTAACGCTTCCGGAGACATTGGAACAACAGCCAGTGCATTTACTCCCTGGGCGATCATATCCTCGATCAGCGCAGCCTGCTGTTGCGGATCTGCCTGAGCGGGGCCAACTTGGAACGCGTTTACATTTTGGTCTTTAGCGTACTGATTTACGCCCTCTTCCATACGGTTGAACCACTGAATACCTGCAATTTTAACAACTGTGGCAATTGAAGTGTCGGCAGCCTGGGTGAACGAACCACCCACCATAAGTGCCGAACCAAGCATCGCTGCGCCTCCAAAATATTTAATATGCTTTTTCATAGTTTCCTCCTCTAAACTAACTAAACGAGCACAGCTTGCAGCAGCGCCCCATGCTCATACCTTACGATTGTTTGTACTCATTTTCAGTTATAACAGAGCACATATCTCAGTTGATTTTCAATGCGAAACTAGATTTTTATTCCCCATATGCAGTGGTTTGTACCAGAAAAATTCAACAGATGTGCATTGACTCAACATATGTGACTATATAAGGCTTATTTGAGTGGTCAAGAGGGATTTTAAGACGCAATTGTAATGAAACAGGATTCAAATCTTGTCAAAAATCATAGTCACGACAGCATTGCTCAGGTGGCATGGCTGTATCATATCGGCAATCTCAGCCAACAGGAAATAAGCGACAAACTTGGCATCTCAAGGTTCAAAATCGTACGGCTGCTAGCAGAAGCTAAGCAACTTGGTGTTGTACGAATAGCGATCGAGCATAACAGCACCTCTACTCTTGAATTGGGCGACCGATTGACTGAACGGTTCAGGTTGAGGGAAGCCCAGGTTGCACCGGTACTCCAAAGTAATGGCGACGCAGAGGCACGACGAGCAGTAGGTATCGTAGCAGCGGCATTTTTGGCACGAATTGCGCTGGCAAACCAGCCGATGACAGTTGGGCTTGGTTGGGGTCGGACACTCGGCCACATGGCAGATAACCTTGTTGGCGTGTCAAATCCTGCAATTACATTTGTCTCACTAATGGGTTTGCTAAACCGGGCAGATCCTACACAGCCTGTTGATGTATGCGGTCGCTTGGCTGCCTTGACGATGGGCAAGGCGAACCTATTACCCGTACCATTTGTTGTCGATGATAAGGCAGCCTGTGACGTCATTCTGCAACAGCGCCTTGTCAAGGAAACATTAGAAAAGGCCCGTAGAGCCGACTACGCCATCACCAGCATTGGTGAATGCAGCGACGGCGCCGTTCTTTTCGAAAGCGGTCTATTCACCGCTGATCAAATTGATCAGCTGCGCGACAATAATGTTGTGGCTGATTGTTGTGGTGTCTTTTTTACGGCTGACGGAGGTGTTGCGGACATTCCTCTAAATGGATGTACCCCTTGTGCTAAACCAAATGAAATGCCGAATACAGACATGACACTTCTTGCCGGCGGCCTGAGCAAAAGCGTTGCCACATTGGCTGTGCTGCGAGCAAATTTCATAGACAGGTTGTTTGTTGATGAAAATCTGGCGCGCAAGCTTCTGGAAGACAGCTAGGTAGTAGAATGCAAGGTTTTGGTGTACATACAAGCATGTGGACAATGTGTTGGGATCAGAGCGGCTGTGAATATGCAGTGGCCAAGGCTCAGTCTTACAACATGGAATTTCTGGAAATTGCTTTGCTTGACCCAACCTCTGTTGATGCGGAACATAGTCGTAGGACACTTGAGGCCGCCGAGATGAGAGCGATTTGTTCTTTGGGACTTCCCGAGAATGTATGGGCTTCACGGAATCCAGATGGCGCTATCGCTTTTTTGAAACTGGCTTTGGAGAAGACAGCGGCGATTGGAGCAGATGCCCTGTCGGGGGTTGTTTATGGAGGCATTGGTGAGCGCAGCGGAGTACCACCAACAGAGACTGAACTCGACAATGTCACCCGCGCACTGGCAGCGGCTGCAGCTCATGCAAAATCGCTAGGTCTCCTTTTCGGCATTGAGCCCGTGAACCGATATGAGACGCATCTGCTGAACACGGGCTGGCAAGCAAGAAACATGATTGAGCGAATTGGCGTGGATAACATGTTTGTCCATCTCGACACCTATCACATGAATATCGAAGAAAAAGGAGCAGCGCAGGCGATCCTTGATACACGTGAGCATCTTCGATATATCCATTTGTCAGAATCGGACCGTGGCACCCCCGGCTCAGGCACTGTTGATTGGGACGAGATTTTCGTTGCCCTTCGTGCCATCAATTTTAGTGGTGGCTTAGCCATGGAAAGCTTTGTAAACATGCCTCCAGAGATAGCATTCGGGCTTTCAGTTTGGCGTCCAGTTGCCAGCGGAGAAGAAGAAGTCATGGAGAAAGGTCTGCCATTTCTACGTAACAAAGCAGCACAATACGGCTTGATCTAAGAGAACGGAACCGGAAGTAGTTGAAACACATGGAAGCAAAAACAAATTCCCAGCTTGCAGCGCATTATGCGATGATGCGTCGGATCCGTACGTTCGAAGAGCGCGTGGGAGAGCTGTTCGTCCGAGGACAATCCGCTGGATCGATGCTGCATCTTTCGATCGGCGAGGAAGCAGCAGCCGTTGGTGTCGGTTCCTTGATGCGGGATGGAGATACATTTACCACTCATCACCGTGGTCATGGCGTATTTCTTGCGCGCGGAGCCGACCCGCGTTTGATGATGGCTGAAATTGCGGGTAAAGAAACCGGTTATTGCTCAGGCAAAGGCGGCTCGATGCATATCGCCGATATGAAACTAGGGCATCTTGGCGCAAATGCTATTGTTGGCGGTGGCATCCCAACAGTTGTAGGCGCAGGCCTCGCGGCACGTCATAAAAAATCAGATGCTGTATCTGTAGCCTTTTTTGGTGATGGCGCCACCGGCCAGGGCATTCTTTACGAAAGCATGAATATGACTGCACTGTGGCAGCTTCCAGTTTTATTTGTTTGCATAAATAATCAATATGGCATGGGTACACGTATCGACAATGCCACCGCGGTTACTGAAATTCACAAAAGAGCAGCCCCATTCGGCCTCAAAGGCGCTAGCGTAGATGGTACTGATGTCGAAGCCGTCACAGAGATTGCAGGCGAAATGCTCACTGATGCTCGGGCAGGTAAACCAGGATTCCTAGTCGTAGATTGTTATCGGTTCTTTGGGCATGCACGCATGGACAAATCACCCTATCGCGATGAAACTGAAGAAGCAGAGGGGCGCCTTCGTGATCCTGTTATCAAGGCACGCCAAAAATTAATTTCACGTGGTGAGATTGGTGGCGATTCCCTTGATGAAATCGATCAGCAGATCGCTGCAGAAATGGATGCGACGATCGATTTTGCCGCAAATGCGCGAGAGCCACAACTAGAAAGCATTTTTGAAGATGTCTATGACCCCAAAACACCACCTCCCGAATCGGTTAGAGGTCGCCTAGCCCGCATTCTTGGGCAAACCCGATGAAAATGAGGTCTACGTGATGGGTAGCACGACATATCGCGACGCGCTTCGCCAAGCTCTTTCAGATTGTATGACAGCAGACTCAAATGTCGTGCTAATCGGTGAGGAGGTTGGCAGATATGGCGGTGCCTATGGGGTAACAAAAGGTCTGATCGACGAGTTTGGGGCCAAACGCGTTATTGATACGCCAATTTCTGAGCCCTCGATTGTTGGGACGGCCGTTGGCGCAGCCATGTCAGGGCTGCGTCCTGTCGCCGAGCTAATGTATGTCGATTTCATCGGCATGACAATGGACCAATTGGCCAATCAAGCTGCGAAAATACGTTATATGTTTGGAGGTCAAATTGGTGTTCCGATGATCTTAAGGACACAAGGCGGTACAGGGCGTTCAGCAGGCGCCCAGCATAGCCAGAGTCTTGAGGCCTATGTTATGCATACGCCGGGTCTTCGGCTTGTAATGCCGGCAACTGTCTCAGACGCATATCATTTACTGCGGCAGTCACTGGCCCAACCAGATCCAGTTGTGTTCATCGAACACAAGGCACTTTATTCAACCTCTGGGGAACTGGATGATCAGGTTCCTGTGGCGCCTTGGGGAAAAGCGCATGTAGCTCGTCAAGGCAGTGATCTAGTCATTGTCACCTATTCACGCCAACTCCATTACGCCATTTCGGCTGCTAAAACATTAGCAAAGGACGGGATCGAGGCTACAATTATTGATCTACGTACTCTTAACCCGTTAGATATAGACACTATACGAATGCACGTCGAACGCTGCGGTCATGCTATGGTTGTCAGCGAGGGAGTGATGACGGCAGGTGTTGCGGCAGAGTTGGCGGCGCGCATTTCAGAGGAATGTTTTGATTTTCTAGAGAATCCGGTTATCCGGATTGCTGGCGAAGATATTCCCATTTCAGTATCGCCTTTGTTAGAAAAAAATTCGGTTCCCACGCCAGGTCTTATTGTTGATGCTGCTAGGATGATGCTGTCATGATAAGGCTTACACTGCCAATGCCACGACTTGGTGAAACTATGGATAGTGGTACCATCGTGAGCTGGACCGTGGCTAAAGGAGAGACTTTTGAACGCGGTGATACGTTGCTTGAACTTGAAACTGACAAGGCGCTGGTAGAATATCCAGCACTTGGACCTGGTCGCCTTATTGAAACCCTTTTGACCGAAGGGGATGAGGTCAATGTAGGCGATCCTATAGCGATTATCGAAACAGATAAAGCGTGGCCCATCATAAGCGATCAAGATGAGAATAAT
>TARA_B100000674_G_scaffold158910_1_pt1 | contig 20786 bp, 16 predicted proteins | sample TARA_B100000674 | Tara Oceans TARA_B100000674 (sample SAMEA2622759) | marine metagenome | biome: marine biome (ENVO:00000447); feature: surface water layer (ENVO:00002042); material: "saline water (ENVO:00002010), including plankton (ENVO:xxxxxxxx)" | depth 5 m
TATTAGTATGGATTTAGTGTTGTAAATGATATGACCATGGTAATATATAGCATGGCTTTACCATTATACGGCTTTTTCTCTAGGCTACCATTTTGGCTTTTAATGGTCCGTGGTGTAAATAGTTGAGTAACTTTATCTCTTTCCATTTTACATCTCTTAAGCCATCCTTTTCCCTACGGATAGCAATGGTAGGTAACCCGAATGGTTTTCGTTCTGTTTGTATGGTAGCCACACCGACATGGTTCTCGTAGATATGGGCATCTCCAATAAGAATACGTAATGATCCTACCTGAAGGTCCGTCTCGTGTGCTATCAAATGGACCAGCAATGCTGTGGAGGCGATATTGAATGGTAATCCTAAGAAGACGTCGGATGAGCGTTGATACATCTGGCAAAAGAGTTTCCCGTCTTGAACGTAGAATTGGTAAGAGACATGGCATGGTGGTAGACACATGTTGTCCTGATCCTTCGGATTCCACGCACTCAAAAAGATTCTCCTTGAGTGTGGATCATTGCGTATTAAGTCGATGATCCGTTGTATCTGATCCACTCCCTGACCAGTGTAATCATCCTTACAGGTCTTGTAGTCGGCTCCGAAGTGTCTCCATTGGAATCCGTAGACTGGACCGGCATCATAGCCGCGATCCTCGGTGTTTCCATCCCATATGTGGTTCTTGTGCTTGTGGAGTTCCGTGACATCGGTGGATCCTCTGAGAAACCATGCGAGTTCAGTGACAACCCCTTTAAAGAACATTTTTTTGGTGGTAAGCAATGGAAATCCTTGTTGTAAATCAACGTGTAGGGTAACGCCGAATAGACTGAGAACGGTAGCGTTTCTTGTTTGGCGTCTCTGACCGTAGGTAAAGATAGAATGGATAGTTTGTAGATATTGTTCTTCTATAGACATATTATAGTATGATAGGTTAATTCATTTTATACTCAGTTTTTCAAGCCAACTTGATAATTGCAGTCCTTCATGAATGAATTCTCTCCGTCTCTTACGCGTCTGACACCCGGGTATACATTCTCACCCCAGTGTCCTTGGTTAAGTTGTACGACTTTGAAGACACCCTTTCCATCGTCTTTTCCTTCGCAACCACGGTAGCAGACGGTATTGATACGTTGAACTCTGTTCAAGAAAGCATCATTATCGGTTTGTCTGTATGGATCGATATCTGCCAATCCCAACAAGTCAAACACGACACCAGCGCCACTGTAATGGGAAGTGTTGATGTCTTTGTATGCACCATTGAATCTTTCGTAGAAGGATGGATGGAATCGACCGGTCAAATCAATACAGTTTGGAATTTTGGCAACTGATGCTGCATTGGTCGATACAACAACCAAGGATGGTCCTTCTCTTCCCAGAGTACCTTCGTTGCGGGCATCTCTGTATTTTTGTGCGTCATCAAATGCTTCGGCGTTTTCTCCACCAACATATCCTTGTGAAAACACGTCCTCAATAAGGCAGTACAATTTTGGCTTTTTCACAACGGATTTACTGTAAAATGTGTAGTGTCCAACATGAATTTTCCTTATGACGTCATCACTGAGCATAAAATCATGATGACCATGGAAGGTGCTGCCAAGTGAACTCCCTCCTTGTGCTAGAATTGCGGATGCCATTCTGTAGGTTTGATGCGGACGGAATACAAGCAATGGATTCTCGTCTAAGGATCCATTAACTGCTTCGTCTTGAACGCCATGACTCTGACTGACCTCAGTAAGTTTCGTTTTGTTAATAGCTTTCTCCTTTAATGTTCCATGTGAAATCTTTTCCCAATTGTCAGAATCTGCACTGTAAATGTATTTTTCTTCATCTTTATTTAGTACGAAGAATTCACCGCATTGGCGTTCCCTTACCATGAGATCAACTGGATTATTCGAAAAATCAACATCAAATGCTTGAGATTCGAATACTGGGAGACCCCTGAAGGTGGTCTTCAATTCGCCTCTCTCGCGGTTGCTGTTGGCTTCTGGACCTCTTTTATCGTAATCAACTTGGTGTTCACCAACCATATTTACGTAAATCTTCATACGGTCTGGGAAGACCCATAAATTAGGTGACACACCTTCGCGTTTCATTTCATGTTTGATCTCTGCGTCCAAAAGATACAAACCATTTACACTCTTTTGCACGATAGCCCATCGTCTGCGCTCTCTGTTCATTAGATCCGATTGACGACTGATTTGTCTTCCATACTTGCGATTCCAATCGCGGTAATATGACTGACCCCCCAATAACGCATGTATAACACCCGCATAACACGTGGTGTGCACGGCGTCAGTTATTTGAGCCAAGTTCATATTGAAATGTCTTTTTCCTCTCTCAGTTTTGTAGAATCCATGTTCCACCATAAATGCCAATCCTCGTCTTAGTAAATTGTCACTATGCGATTCAGATTGAGCGCTGACAAAACGTGGCACCCCTTGATGAGGCTCCAACTCAGCAATACTTCTGTTAAAGGAGAAGATTTCCCACTTCACATGGATATCATCTGTGTATTCCCATGGAAGTAGTTTAGAAGTATAAAATTCATCCTCTTTACGGATCTTCCAGTCTAGGATTTCTTCCAAGAATTTGTTCTTTCCTTCATAAGCTTTCGGCAAATTATAAGCCTCGTGTGCCAATTGTTCATCGGCTCTCATGGATTCATGTGAACCCCGGTAAGGACCAAAAAATGCTTCCAATGGATGTTGATTATCGCCTGTAGTAGAACTGTCTGTGATGTATGACATATTTGTATGAAGAAACCCACCCTTATATAGGTATTTTTTATTTTTCATTTTGGATAGAACAAAAGTAGCAGACTTCCTTCATTTTACTGTATATATTACTACAGGGATATCATTAAATGGGAGGTCTTTTTTCTGCTCTCCACGCTCTTGCGTTTGGTAACAAATGTGCGCAGATCTTAATTTTAGGATTGGATGCATCTGGTAAGACGACGATCATCCATCGCATCAAAACGGGTACCAACTCGGTGACGGTACCTACCATTGGATTCAATGCGGAGTCATTTGAGTACGGCAATCTGACGTTTAGTGCCTTCGATTTAGGAGGTCAGGACAAGATTCGAAAGATGTGGTATCATTATTACCCGGGAACGGATGCTATTGTCTTTATCGTGGACTCTGCCGATAAAGCTCGGTTTCCAGATGCAAAAATAGAATTGGATAAGCTTCTGTCCAACCCCGTGCTACGTGACATTCCCTTTCTAATTTTTGCCAATAAACAGGACATCCCAGAGGCGGCAACCACTAGTCAGGTTGCGAATGCCTTGAATTTGTACAATATAAAGGAGAGACCGTGGAAGATTGCCGAGAGTATAGGGACGTCTGGTGTAGGTATAGACGAAGGGTTTTTATGGTTAAGTGATACGCTTTAATGATATTGTCTTATTAATTTACATCGTATATCGTAGATCAGATCCAATATGCCATCTCTGCTCATGTTGTCAATTTTAAATATCCTGTCCGGATGGCAATATTCTGTACAAATGTTCGTTGCCTTGCCTCTGTAGACAAACCACATCTCTGGAAGGGTGTCCTTGTACAATTTATGCCGAAGGGTATTGTACAAATGGATTCCTTTCTCAAGGGATTCCTTTTTATTGGAATCAAACATCATTATTATTACATCCGATTGCAATGTCGAAACGTTGTAATACATGCATACATTGGGAGGGACATCCCATACATCGACTTTAATATCTCCTAATGAGATATCATTATAGATTTCGATGGTACGTGTCGGTGTATATTGTATAGAGAATTCATTTGATTTCAATCGTTTGATAAAAGATGTCTTGCCTACTTTTTTATCTCCAATTATAATAATCTTATATTTTTTAATGCACTCCTCTTCATCGGACTCATCTTCAGAGGTATCTAAATAGGATTTACGCATTTAGAATCATTCTTTTGTGACATTTATACCTATGAATCCGATACAATCACATTGGCATAGATTAACCATCCCAACAAGGTTTTTGCTACAAGCGACAAAACGCAATAGGAAAGTTCAGCTTCTCTTCCAACGATACCAATGCACGCCCAATCTCTTCCATAGATTTGTACCAATTGGACTATTCCAAACAGATTAAAGAGCAGGAATTGACCTATGATGATGCCAATCACAAATCCGGGCACCTCTACATCGGATTCACTAACGGCTATGCCAAAATACCAGAAGATGATCAGGTAGCAGGACAGGCAGGACACCCATGCCACAAGGAAAGATATGTTCCTTGTTCTGGCGTCTCGAATCCACTCGTTGATGGCACCCAATGATTGGGTAACAATGTTGAGGACACACAATAGAAGGAGGGTAATAAAGTCGCGGACACCAGTGGTCAATGCAATACATACAAGCATTACCGAGGCAGACAGTGAGTATTCGGCGAACCGTAACCAGTTCTGTCCTTTCTTTTCAACCATTTCCTCGTATTTGTATTGAGGAATGAGGACCAACAATTGGAAAATGAAGGAAAGGATATGGAAGGTAAATATTGCCCAATTCAAGGAGAAATCTTCCCAGACCACAGTGGTTTCAGGCAAGACTCTCATGGATCCATTGACATTGGTCCAATTTCCATACGGAGTGGTAATGTCATACAATTGATCGTGTTGATCGTTTTGGTAGTAGAATATTAGCATGAGCAACGCGTTGACGCCATGGAAAAAGGCAGCAACTAAATTGACTACCCAATATGATTTCGTTTCGACTTGTGCGTTACCACATTGGCACTTACAGGAGGATAATTTTTTACGGGGTCTCAGTGGGGGATCGATTTCATTGTAATCCATGTCCAATTTAAAGAATACTTTTCAAGTATATATACAGTATATGAAATAAATAAATGTCTGTTGCGTACATAAATTATCATCGTAAACCACGGGTTCAGTTCTTGAGTATCAGTGAATACAATCAGGAATTTGGAACAAACTTGGAAGAAAATAAAGAATTTGAAAATGAATTTAAAACAGCATGGATGGCTGCCAGATATGAAACCGATCCAAACGACTACATTCAACATTCTTTCGGAGAGACGCATGTTGTTGGGGACAGCCTTGCGGCAGGTATTGCTGGTATAGTTGGTAAAGCAGCAAACATATCAGGAAGAAAATTCACTAAAAAAAGAGAGAACTATAAAGCAGGTGCAGAATTGCTAGGCAGGAGTGCGCAAGTGGGTGCACAAGGTGTCGTAGGTGCTGCTAAACTTGGTGCAGAAGGTGTTAAAGGATTGGGAAAAGGCATTGTAAAACTAGGTTCAAGGGTAAAGGACAAATTGCAATCAGCAATGGATAAACAACGACAGCAAGATGCCAAAGGCGACGGCAGTCTCCCATTACAAGAGGCAGCAGAAGAGGAATCAGAAGAAAAGATTGATTTCTTAGATGATTATGCTGAGGAGAACGAAATACAGGAGGAGTCTCAAGATCTTACAGAGGCAACTGAAGAGAATGAGGAAATGGAGGCAATCGAAGAGGAAGAGATGTCCTTGAGTGACCAAATTGATTCCTTTTTGGCAGACAATGCTAAAGACAGTCAGCAGTTCTCACGTGATCGTTCACATGTGGTTCACTTTAACACGGACACAGAAGATCTTTCGGGACGTCTGATGAAGGGAAGAGACCGTTACATGAAGCGCTTGCAACAGTATGCGGACGGGGATACCTCTGTAAAGGTTCGCATGATGAATAATAAAGAAGTGTTGGTGAGTTCATTGAAACCGAATATCTCTTCTTTACGAGATCTATTGGCAACTCCACATGGAGAACCACGTTTTTGCATGTGTGACTGTTGATTCATCTATTTTCAAGATATAAATATATAAACTATTTTATAAAATGAATAAACTTATTATTATTCTTACAACGGGTGCCTATATACCATGGACAATCATGTTGTTTATTTATTTGGTAAACTACAAAATGTTTGACTTCCTTTCTACATTGTTATACCTGTTGTTTGCCTCCATGAAGTGGAGTCATATGGAACATGGTAAAATGAATGTCGTCTTCTGGAATCGAGTGTTTGTCATCACAGAAATGGCATTGTTTGTGCGTCTAATGATATTGAATCTATTTGGCTCGGGGATTTTGTCATTCGTCGTGATGGCAGCCCTGTGGTGGTTCACCTTTAAGCTTCCACAGCAGTTGCAAAAGATCATTACCGAGGCACCCATCTACTGCGTGTGTCTATTGTTTTTGATGTCCTCTTCGCGGAGCACTGTTCAGCACTTGGCATCCGTTTTACTGATTTCCATTTCAATTTATCTCTGGAAAAAGGATTTACAATTTGTCAATATACATCAGATGAAACGCAAGCTGATGATCATTTATGGTGTAAAAATTATAGAGGCATATATGGTTTTTATGTTGGAGTGGGCATCATCGAAAATGCATGTCTTTTCATTGGTCATCTTATTTGCATTTCCAATTGCGTATTCCTTATGGGGGTACTATTCAGTGGAAATCGAAGAGGATAATTTATCAGAGTACATGTACAATATGAACAAACTACCTGTTGGGTATCCATTGCCGCTAAATTTTAAGCATGCGGTTACTCATTGTAATATTGCAAAATCTCTATTTAAAGATCATCGATTATAATAAACATGGGAAATTATTTTTCATCCGATTTTGCTCTCTATGGACGTGATGAAGAAACAAATAAATACGAATTGCTCGAAGAAGTCGTTGAAGGTAATCCAATGAGTCGCTTTAAACATGAGACCTATGCATATGGCTTGAACAAAAAGCACAAGAAAATGAAGGCATTATATTTGTATTGTGGTTACAATCGCATATGCAAATGTGAAAAGACTATTGATCAGGAAGTTTTGTACATAAACATAACATTTTCTACACCAGAGACTGCCTCTGAATGGGACGAATGTCAGGAACAGATACCAAAAGTGTATGTCGATCTTGCTTGGCTGGAGAGAACCTTTTGTCAGAATTTTGTAGAGATGAACGATAATGATATGTACAAAAGACGATACCAAAACTTCAAATTATCTATGAAAAAATAATATATAAGTTTTTTCATGGGTAATAAATGGAAATATGGATCCCCTCCACGGTAAAGCCAGAGATTGTCCAGAATAATTTGCAACAATGGTTGGATGACACGACCAAACATGCATACCAGAACATCATTCAAGACAGAGTGAATTCTGTTTATCCGACACTCTCTGGACCTCGCACCTTGTACATAATTAACGTTACTGCTGAAAGGATTGTCTCTTTAAAAATATCGCCATTGGCACCTCCCGAATCCATCGTACCTGCCAAACTATGCCCGATATGCCACGAAGAAGACACCGTAGTACGACACACTTTAGAATGCAATCATACTTTTCATTTACATTGTATAGACACATGGCTACGAAAAAATAGGACTTGTCCTCTATGTAGATATAAAATATATTAATCTTCGTACTCACTCTGTATACTAGGTGTATCACTCTCATAATTCAGGACATTTTCTGATACCTTTGTTTCGATGGTCTCATCAATTGGATTGCTCTTGTAGATGATATCAATGGCAGAATCAGTATTGTCTATTGTATATTGATCATCGTTTTTGATTCTCTGATAATAACGCATCTTTTCCGTGTCCACCTGTACAATCATGTCTTTCCTCATCTTACCCACGTGCTCTATCGATTGCATAGAAAGATCCAGATTGGTTTGATTCAGGACCATGCGATTGTGCTCAAATATCTTCTTATCACGGGCATCCACATCGTGATTCCCAACATTCTTTTCCAATTCCAAATCATGGTCGAGATAGAAAGGTTCCATCTTGTAATAGGACATCAGGTTCCTAGCATGACACTTCTCACATTCGGTAGGATTACTGGATTCATAATTGCACACATAACAGCACCATTTGTAATCTATCTGTAAACCACCTTGGTCCAGCTCGTCCCGCTGCTTCTTCTCCACCCACAAACGAGGTCCATATTCATATTGCAACCCAGACTCTAGCAATTCGTATGGTGAATAAAACGCATGGTTATTAAAGACGGGTACCACAGAAATATTGTAATACACCTTACGCCTACGCCACAAGAATTCTCTTGTAAGGTAAGAGATATGGTCAAACAATGCAGTGTCATTTCCTTCGACCTCATTTTCAGATATGTCCAATGGAGTGAATCGTTCTCTTCGAGTATTGTAATACAAAAAGATATCTTCCATAAACTTTTTCTTATCTTCAATGGCATTTCTCCTACGGATTTCACCCTCGTATTTCACCTTTACTTCGTCAATTAACTGTTGGATCAATTGAGGGTTTGTTTCATCGGACCACCCTAAGCGTGACATTATCTTTAATAAAATCTCTTTGATTTCATCACGGTTTTGACGACTCTCCGAGAAAGCATTGTTCAAGACATCCTTCAAATCTTCGTCGTCTTCCTCCACACCCAACTCCTCATCATCCGATGAAGAGTAATCACTTTCCGAATCCCACTCGGAATCAGACTTCTCGTGCAAATGATGCACTAACCCACGATGCAATGACATGGAGGTCGTCCCTCGTTGACTCAGCACGGAGGATGCCTTGTCAGAGACATCAAACAACCCACCTTCTGATTTACTCGGCAGCAAGTGATAAGGTGTCACGACGTAGCGCTTGTCATCCGTGCTTATGGTCTCTTGAAAGGTATTGTACGATACACGACGAAACTCTTTTGGACACGTGGCGTGTGAATTCCGTCGTACTAGACGTCCTACAAATTGATCGTGTACACCGGGAAGCTTCTCGCACACGGATATAATACACTCGGACTCTCTGGTAGATTCGAAATCAATGCCAGTGATGCACACTTTATTCATCAACAAGCAGTCGATCATCCCACATTCAAATGCCAGCTTGTAAAGTTCTCTGTCATCGTCTCGTGGTGTGTGTTTACCGGTGAGCATTCCAAAAGATACTTTCGAAATAGAGAAGTCATCTTTTTGTGACAACACTCTCTTTTTGACATTTTCGTATGTGTCCTCGTTGATATTCTGTCGGAGGCAGGAGAATTTCAGTTCATTGGTATCAATGGAAGAGATCTCTTCTTTGAGGTTGTCCTTTAATACTTGTCGTGCGACAGTACTGTTGAGTGGATGTGGTCGGAGGTATGCATTTCTTCGCTTTTGCCATTGGTAAGATTTCCTCAATCGCCCGGGAACATTGTTTTGACCTCCGTAGTTGATCGGTTTGGGTTCGGCTGCCTTCTGGTCTTTTGTTTCTTCGATAAAATCCAAATCCGATTGAGTAGCTGTCATTTGCTTGTCCGAAAAGTATTCGCCCATAAAGGTACATGTGTCTACGAAGTTCCACTTGTTGATACTAAACGTGTGATTCGTTTTGGATACATCATTTTGCAGATAGTTTATTTTGTCAATGAAATCATCTGGTGTTGAAAATCGATACGTACCAAACGTCGAAAGTTTCTGTAACCGCTCATATTTTTGTATAAATTGACTCACTGCTGGTGCACTTTCTGGTATGTCCAATGCGACACCTTGTTTTAATATATTGTACATCGTTTTCATGGTAGTATCATCAGGACCATCTTTAATCTTTTTAAATTTTGTTTTAATTGCCTTTAACCGGTCCTGAAGATTTCCCAATTCCACCTGATGTCCAATGAAAAAGACGCCTTCTTGTTTCTCTTTCTTCATCTCGCGTTTTTCTTTACTAATGACTTTCTTTAATTCTTTAATTTTTAATTTGATCTCATCGACTTGTTGTTTCCTTTTCTCTTCCAATTTATCGTAGACTGCACCATATATCATTGCCTTGTTGGTTGGAGACATGTACATGTACGATGCAAATGATGCCCCTCCTACAGGGAACTTTTGCATGCCAAACTCATGCTTTATCTCTTGAATCTTTTCAGTGTTAAAGACATCAAACAAATATTGAGCCGCTTCAATCAAATCTCCGTCCGACATGATGTCCTTTATGTACATCTTCGGGTCGATATCTTTTGAGATTTTCTTTAGTAAGGCAACATCCGATGGCGAGACAACATACGTTTTTGGCAACAGGTAATAGATTCCGTTCTTCTTTCCATTGTCCTGATTTTTCAATCGCTTTTTACAAGATCGTTTTAGGTTGAGATAATTGGTTTTCTCCTTTAGAGTCGTCTCTGTCATATCTTTTCTCCATATGTTGAGTACTTGTGTTGTTAGACGATCTGTCCACCAATTGGCACCCCCAGATGATTTCCGGTCCGTGGTAGCATCCTTCATGGATGTCTGGTAATAAAAGATGCAAAATTCAAAGAAATCATTCACCGCGTTGTTTGTGAATGAATATGTTTCAGCATATCGTTTATCCAAACATTCTTCTACCTGCCTTAGTTTGGCAAGGAACTTGTTCTCTGCCTTTTCCCCGCGGATGTTCTTTTTAATGAATCCATTCATGAATACCTGACACAATGTAAGTACATTATCCAAGGGTGCCTGCTCAAATTGTCGTATGGATTTGAAGTAAAAATGAAATCCTTTAAAGAGAGCGTCCTCGGTGGGGACAATCTCATCCTTACCCTGTAAGATATGTTTGGTAATCGCAGATTTAATTCGAATGATAGACGTTTTTTGCTTTTCCTTGTTGGAGAATTCATAGAGAGTGTACGAGATATACTGATCGTGCGTCTGTGGAATGTATCCCCATGGCTCGTCCTTCTCGCGGACCAAACCTTTCTCTTCGGTATCCCAATAGCCTTCGATATTCTTAAAGGTTGGGTTCTTTATCTTGTACATTCCCATAATACGTTTTGACTCATTTAATGCTGCTACATATTCGTACGGCTTCTTCATCTTAATCTCATCCTTATGGTCACGCAACCGCCCTAGAGCATTACGAATGATCTCCTTTAATCGATGCCTGTTAAGAGATGCCGGTGGGCGTGGCTTCTTCACACGGTTCGTCTTCGTAAGGTCCTTTTCATATTGCTCTTTATCTTCTTCGATATCTTTAAATTGAGTCTTTTGCTCAATCAAATCAATCTCCAATTGACGGTTGTGCGGGTTCCATTGAGACCATTTGCGATAGATTTTTGCCTTCTGTTCACGTATCCATTGCTTAATGCCAGCTGAATTTGGATCCTGATCATAGATATCCTGTAAATGGACTCTCCTATTACGGCGTGCCTTTAAACCGAATTCAATTGCCTTGAGTACCTCGATGTTATTATTGTATACCAACACATTCTTATTATTGGCAATACATTCTTCAATTCGGAGTACGATTTTTTCTATTCTGGACGATAGGACGCCGGGTATAGACACAATGGAGTCATTGTGGTCGCTGATGCCGTCGCCTTCTCGAAGACGTAGCCATTTAATATTGCTTCTTCCATTGTCTGTGTTCAAATAATTTTTAAGTTGTTCTGTCAATATGTCATGATTGCAATTCTCAAACGGTTTGCGCTCAAGCTTCTTGGCACCTTTTGTAGCACGTTCTTTTTCATATTTTCCAATGTGCATGTGCTTCAGGGCGTTCAGTACATGGTTAGACGCATCTTCCTTGTCCAAATTACCCGGAATATTCAGAACGACAATCCATTTATCAGATACAGAGAATGCCATCTCTTGCAATTGCTGCATCACATACATGGCATCCGATTGCATCAGTTTATCGCTTGCCGAAGCACGTTCATCTGGCTTGGAATGGTCCATGATAGTGACCACTACCGGATAAAATCCCTTTATCTTTTTGTATCGTTCTTGAAGTCCTTTTGAGAGATTCTCATGGAACACATATTTGGTCTTTTCAGGTTTGCTCAGATAGACAGTTGTCATGTCAGGTATCATACGTCTCTTCAATATATTTTTGGTACCACGATGTTCTGACAGATATTTCCGTACGATATCCCTTTCAAACGTGGTGTAGCCATTGTTAACGGGGATCTTTATCGGAAATGGCGATTCAAATGTATTCTTACGGAACAGATACAATGATTTGAGAGCATTTTTAACAATAGCGAGTCTGTCGTTCTGTACCATTCCATTTTCAGATTGAGCCCAATACCTTTTTGATAGGAATGAAGGTGTTCCATAAAGGTATTGTTGCATGATATGTTCTGTCAATTGTACTTTTGGAAGACGCTCATATTTTTTCAACTCTTTATTAAAACGGTATCGAAGGTAAAGACCATCCCCCACATAATCCTTTCTCTCCTCAATAGTCTTACACTTCTTCTCCTCATTTGGGTTTTTAACGACATAGGTATCAATGCCTTGCTTAGCCATCTCCTCATCGAACTCTTCATCGTTGAGGATGTACTGAACACGCGTCAATTTTCCACGTAAAGAATCAATGACTTCTCTGTATTTGACGTACCTCCTAGCGATACGTTCTTCGTTGTACTTGTCTCCGTATTGGTTGACGGTGATGGCATCGCATGATTTGTCCAATAAGGGGTATGGTTCGAACTTGAGCGTATCCTCTTTACGGACATATTTGCCTTTTGAGTGTCCAATGCCGTAAAACTCTGTCTCGCGGTTTAAGAATTTGGCAATGATGCGCAGTTGTTTGAACGGATTGTCTGCCAACATGGGCGTCGCCGACACGAGAATATTTGCAATGGTATTCTTTCCATACCGGAAATACGTTTTGGTGCGCTTTCTAAAATCATTGTAATTCTTTTCCACAGAGGTCTGATCATCAAATGTTTCCGTGGTCGTCATGACTCTCCGGTTGGAGGACAATGCCTCATGACATTCATCAACAATTAAAATGGTTTTCTGCTCTGCGATGTACCGATGTTGTACCAGAGACCTGCCATGAGATTTAGAGATAAATTTATCCACTGTTTTGATACCTCCTTGTTTGACGTACTGATTTAACAACGTTTTCATTTGACTAACATCAACACATTTTTTCAATTCTAAAGCAATCTCTTCCGTGATGTCATTGTCGCGGGTTTCATGTAAGGTTACTGTATCGACGCCTTTCCTAGATGTTTTAATGAATAGGTTGTTGGTGATGTACTTGTACATGTCCTTGTGTACGTTATCACCGTGTAGTATCACAACAATGTGATCATCGTTATCAATGGATTTCAGTAAAACAAGGAAATCTTCCGGTGTGTGATTCCTTTTGAATTCTTTATACAATTCCTCATTTTTATTGATGCGCATGGTTTTCTTTTCACTTGTGATCAGAAATTGTTTGTTGCGTTTTGAAAATTTTGGGTTTCTTAGATTGAACCAGTTTCCAGTGACCATGTTTCGCATGTACGAGGTATTCTTCTTGAAAAGATTCTTAATAGGGAGAGGATCCTTACGTCCTTCAATAGTGACGGTTGCATTCCTTTTGTATTCCTTTAATTTGGCAGTCATTTTCTCTAGATCTTTTGGTTTACGCATGTCTTCCCATATCTCTTCGTACATGCCTTTCGTTTCTTCGGATATCTCGTTCCATGCTGCATAATTTTCTAAATGTTCTTGTGATCGGTAGAAATGGATTTCAGTTTGGAAGATCCAATGTCTAGGATCGAAGCCCCATGCACTGACTGTCTCTTGCCATTGCAATAAGATTTGCGATTTTGGTGCGGTGACCAAGATACGACAGAATTCCCATTTGCGTTCAATATTGTTATAATCAGACATATGCTTTTCAATGTATCGATTACGCTTCATCTCTGCTAACAGGACAGCATTTACCGTTTTGCCTTCACCCGGTTGATGAGCAATTAAAATGTCTGCTGAATCACGGTCTCCCAATGCTGCAAGCGATTTCATTTGAATGTATGCTGGATTCAAAGGACACAATTTATTGTCTTTTGTATTGGTCATCCATGTTCGATAGGTATACAACTTCATATTGGACCGCATATCATCTTCAGCCATATCATTTTTGGTTTCTGGATCAATTTTCTTTTTAAAGTCGCCTACAGGGCGGACTGATTTCATGAAGATCTCTGAAGTCCCTTTACAGAATGTCTTACCATACAGACGGTCGTTCTCGGGATTCTTTTTGAAAAATTTCAATGGCATGATAGGTATATTGGCATCATAAGTGGGCAATCTCTTAAATGATTTCCCTTCCAAAAGATATCCAAATAGATTCTTTTTCGTAGCGGGATCCAATGTCTCTACCCATTTTACAATAGCTGCCTGTGGGAATGGTTTGTCCTTGTAACTGGCTATCATAAGCCGCTCGATGGCACTCTTGCTTTTGGATTGTGCAAAGCCTTCGCCATAAGTGATTTCTCCATTGAACTGGAACAAATCGTTTGTTAATGCCAGTCCATTCTTAGCTTCATTTGTAAACAAGGAAGCCGCGTCGTCTTTTTTCTTTTCTGTAATCTGTTGTTTTTCTTCCTGCTTTTGCTCTATTTGGAGGTCTTTAATCATACTTGAAATCACTTTAGCCACTTCTTTTTTGTCTTCCCTGTCCATCTTTTCTTCTTGTTTATTGATTGCTTCTTCAAACTTTGCGGTTTCTTGTTCCATAGATTGTTGCAGTTTTTCCTTTTCTTCAAATACCTTTTCCGCGTCTTTCCGTATCTTTTCCAACACTTTATCAAAAGTGGAATCAAACTTATTGTCTTTCTTCATCCTTTTTTCTTCCTCTGCGATGGCATTCTTAAACGCGGCATCGTCTTTTGACAATGCTTCAACTAATTTCTCTTTATTTTCAATGTATTTGTTGCCTCGGATATCCTTTAAGAGTTCATCATACCGTTTATCAAACTGCTTTTCTAATTTCTTGAAGTTTTTTTCACTCTTTTTGGACTCCTTATCAGCCTTTTTCATTTCAGATAATTCTTTCTTTTCTTTCTTTTTCTCTGCCTTCTTGTCCACGGGATCTTTAGCATCTGCCATATTTACTAAAATGTTGGCAACTGATTTCTCATCTGAATTGTCCTTCGTCTCATCCGAATCGTCATTCGTTTTTTTCGCCATCAAACGATACTTCCCATGGCTTGATGTTTGAAATGCATGGTAAGTAACCGCCCATAATGGTACATGCGGGGCATACATTTTATTACTAATAGAATATTTTTATAGTATATAAAACTTAAAATCGTAATACAATATATGTGTAGAATAAACCAATTAAATAAGTTGATGCGTTGTATCGGCAACAAATCGCCTCTGTTTAATGGAGACTTGTTTCAATCGGATTTAATTTTTATGTACGTTAAAAATTATTGCGGATACTCGCAACGTGCATGTACTCGGATGATCTTAAACAACATGATACGTCTTAAAGTAATCGACGTCTTACAAGAGGCATTGGTATCGCCAGCCAACATAAAGAATGTTACATGTAGACAGATACCCAAATCAATTATACGAGATATGCGTGCTAGGTACAATAAAGATACAAGCGAGACCGTACCACAGATATTTGTCTATCGTAATAATCAATGGTATTACATTGGGGGATGTGACAATTTTATGAAGGTACCTATAAAGAGGAATCTGTTGAAGAATGTTCCAAATGATCCCCCAAACCGGGCAAAAAGTCTACTAAATGATAAAGATAAGCCAGCAGTTGCTCTAAAATTGTAGGATTATTCCGTGGTAAAGGAATTCTGTCCAACAGATCCTTCAATGGGCGAGATACATCCTTCGTAGTTAAACAAGATATTAAATAATTATCTTCTTCCACGCCAGACAAGTCTATTTTATTTCCAACAATTATATATGGTACATCATTTGGTAATTTCTTTCTCCAATATTCTACATTTTCTTTTGACTTTTTCTTCGTGGTATCATAAAATAACAGTGCTCCATGTGCTATACAATAATTCAGGGAGAGCATATTATGATATCTCTCGTAACCACCAACGTCATGCAACACTATATCCCTTTTTTTGAATCTTGTGTAATAGGTATTCTTATCCATAGTGGTCAGGTATGAACCAAGATCGATGCGATTTCCCATCAATCGATTCACCCACGACGTTTTACCAGTTCGTGGATCTCCCAACAGGACAATGTTGGTCATTTTGTTTGCACAACACTATATATTTATGCTCTTTTTTTTTAAATGTATATATTGGGGAAAAATGTCCTATTTGCTATCTATTACATATGCCTACTCACCTATGTATTTGTCAGCAACCTTACAATAGGCTATATGGACCGCATATTAGTATTCAACACCTTGTACTATGTCATTTTAATGGCGCCCAAAATCCATCATATTTACGTGTACAATATTGTAGAAAGATTTATACCTAGGTGGACCTACTTCGTACGAGCGGCGTTCCATTATACGTTGTTCTATCCTACACTGACCAAATCCTTCCCCAGCGTACTCTGTGTACTAATGATTATGCTGTGGAAAGACATCATTTTCCTGATCACTCACGCGGAACGGAGGTTAGCCAAGATTGAAATGTCTATGTATGATGAAGAAATGACACATCGGATAGCGCACTTGCATTTGAATGTCTTTTCAGACGATATGGAAAATAGATTTCATAAACATTGTTTTAATACAAATAGGTTATATCTATTGGAAAATACAGAAAATGCCATGGACACCCAATTGGCAATACACAATTACAGGAAGTTACGCTCCGAAAGAAAAAAACCTAGAGAATTCACTGGAAATGACAAGGTATATTACGAGGCATCCAGTAACCACAAAATATTCATATCACACCGATACATCTTTATGGCATACCCACTAATTATACTAGTATGGCTTGCCTGTATGACCGATCTGTCATTCACTGAAACTATGTACATGCATCACGGCATCCTACTCGCAGATGTCCTTAGCAAATGGTTTGGCAATAAAATAAATGACATTGTAATCGACCTCTCCTATGTTATCTCAATGTCGGTCATTGTATACGTTCATGCCACGCACGGCTAATGCAAACATACTATATACAATTAAAGACAATACCAATATATAAATATCCTCACCATCAAACAAAAACATTTGGTAAGACGATGTTTTGATGACAAATTTAAATACATTGAAAAATATAAATTCAGCTACAAGATGCCGTAGTGGATCTACCATAAGGTCCCATTTATTTACCGGTGTCTTCACCGTACGAAATAATATTGGAAGGCAATAATTTGTCCTTATTTTCTTTTCCACATAGACATCCTGAGCTTCGAGGTCCGGTAAAGGGAAATCCTCTAAACAGACGCCGCATTGTTTGTTATCATATGCGAGAAGTTTTGCATAACAATCGTCATGCAAAAATAGATTTTTACATTTACAAGGAGATAACGTATACGCCATTTCTGTACATACATAACATTCTCCCATTTGATTATATTCTAATGATTATTATACTACTTTTTTATCATACCCGACATCATACTGAAAACCTTTTTTGATTTCTCTTGCTCCGAACAATTCGACAGGTCAGGCATCTTTCGCTTGCGTAAAAAAGACCCGAAAAACCCAGTAATGGGTTGCTTCCTAAAGATAACATTGCATTGAAACACATCCTCCGGTTTCCTTACCACTTTCTCCAGTATCCGAAGCAATGGACCCTTCAATTGCTTGTCCAAATAATAGTCTCGATCTACCTGATACTTACCGGATTCAATCTCACGAGGAAGGCACGCGCACTCGGATGTCTTGGTAGAATTACCACAGTAGATCACATAATCCACGCGATCACCCGCTACAGGTGCCTCTTCAGGGGATTCCTTTTCCAAGCGGAGTGCCAGATTCACGTGCGCCGCCATCGCCTTGTAATCTTTCGGTGCGCGAGACAACTTCTTCGACATGACCAACAGATTCAGAGGAACCTTATTGGACATCAAATCCTTTACGACTCCCTTTACATATTCAATCGCCTGCTTCTTATCACGGTCCAACAGAAGAATATTCAACATCTTCTTCTGTGTCTGTACCAATAAAGGGGCGTAATCGCGCCGGGCTGCCTCTAATCCCTTGATCTGCAATTTAGGAGGATGTCCCGGCTCATACTTATGTCCCGCATAACGCTTCTTCTTTAACAACAGAAAACTAGAATAGGACTTTTCATATTCGAGTTCATTTGGTGGTAGAAATATATTCGTAATGTAATCCGCCATTTCACTACCCTGCTTGTGCGCCTTCTCCATCAACTCTTGCTCCGTGTCTGCGGTCATCATTTTACGAGGGATATGTACGAATACGCTGTCCGTATCACCGTATATACACTTACAGCCGTACTTCTTGCCCCAAACCGGATGATTCTCGACTTTCTCCTTCGTCTGATTGATCATGTACCGTCCATACTTTGTAACACTGGCGGCAATTCTCTTTTCGGGAAGAAATCCATTGATCGCTCCAGTGAACCCGTAAATCGAATTGGCAACCACCTTCAAACCCAATTGACGTCCATCGTAGACCTTGTACATGGTACAAGAGGGATCATTTAATGCCTTCATCATCTTTTTCACTGCCTTACGCTCCGCCAAAACGGATTCCAATATCTCAGGCAGCAATCCCTTGCGGACCGTCTTCGAAACAAATGTTGGAGAGTCCGGGTTAATAGATGTCTTTAGTTTCATATCCACATAACTAAAGTCGGGTATCGTACGGACGCCCATGCCCTCATCCTTCCCCTTCAACTGAACCCACTTGCCTTCAGACATCATTTGCTCTACCACACTCCGACGGACCAATGTCTCATACGACATATTGAGGGCACGCATGATTGAAGGGTATAATGAAGCGAAGTCCAGACAGCTGACCGCATCCGTATAGAAGCCCGTCATTGGCTGAACCACCACTGCTCCCTCGAAGGACTCCGGCTCTGCTTCCACATCCACCCTTTTCATTTCCAAGCTATTGGACTGTCCTATAAACTGATTTGTCTTGTTGTATTTGATCTCCTTTATCACACGTGGAATAAAGTAAGGCAACGGCTTGCGCTTCTTCGCATACCTTAGCATCAGAGCAATCGTCCGTATACCCTGACCTCTTTCGATCACATCCTTCATCGAGATACCCGTCACATTCGACATCTGAAGAAGAACAGTCAACTTACACAATTTATCCATCATCTTGCGCACCAACCAACTGTCCTTTACACAATACACCGCCAGATCATGACGTCCCTTGGCGCCAGAATAGTACATTGGAGAGATATCATTGTAATCCTGAGCAATCTTTTTCGTACCCAGATACTTTGCCGCTAGATTGTCCAACTTATAAGAAGACTCATTGTGCTGGTCCTTCATAATATCATACGAATCCAATACAATTCGACCCGGCATATACAATTTAAACTTTTCAATTGAACCCTTTTGGTTCGACTGAAACGTAGACGTCTTTATAAAGGATTCCTCTTTAATAACACGTCCCAGCACGGGCTGCGCAGAATCTTTATCGGATACCAATACCTTGTAACGATCCAATACATACGCATTATCGAATCGATTGATGTTATGACCCTCAATAAAATCGACGTCCCACTCTTTAATACGCTCAATAAAATCCTTTATCATTTCCAACTCATCACAGAAATCATATACGGTTGTCTCCTCAGGACGATAGTCATCCGGTGCATTTTCCAATGCTTTGAATCCCTTTACCTTCTCGTCATTCAAATCTGGACGTAAAATCCAACAATGCTGAGTCCATTCATTGCCTACCTGCAACACAGCACCAATAGTAACAATTGGATCATTCTCTGCCGTAGGAAACGAAAACTTATTCGTCTTTCCTTCGATTGCCCGAGGAAGAGACTCAATATCATAAGACAAAATACGCCATGGAGCCATATCATTCACTTGAACCTGTTCAATAGACACGCTATGGACCTCAACATCACAAGATGTCTCTTTTTTTGGCACCTCGTTCATGTATTTTACCTCGATAAAAGAACACGAATAAATGTCTTTATCAATCAGGTACTGTAAGGTGAAGTCCACGTGATCGTTGTAGATCTGGTACCGAGGACGCCGTACCCATTCGTATTCGTTCTTGAGAACAGTACCATCCTCTAGTTTCCGATTAATATGCTGTCCATAGTATGTGATATTTTTACCCTTGTAATAATATTGTTTGCTGATCATTTTTAATTTACCACCTTGCAGATACCTTACCAGACGCTTCATGGTCCATGGACTTTCGCAACAGACTCGCATAAACTGCGTGCTACCACACTCCTTGTAGTCCAAGATATCCTGTCCAGAACCGACCTCGCATGTGATGAAATCATCTGACGCTTTACCAAGTCTATTCGGAACCGTATCTGCATGCTTCTTCATATTATTCTCAATCGTTCTGCTTATACTATAACGATATCCGTCCTCATACAACTGGTCCATCAGATGCTTTGGTTTCATTCCCTCTGGAATTTTCACACAAAAGTGAGGTCGTATTCCAGTGACCTTTACCGCAACGGACCTCCCATCCAGAGCACGTCCAATTAAAAAGATGTCTTTACCAGCATTCTCTGTACACAAATGCTGAAATTGTATCGATTTCATATTGGATGTCCTTGCCATCTGTGCTCAAATGTAGAGCTGCATATATACAGACCAAATGCGTGTGTGATATACATTGATTTAAAGGTATAAATAGAATAAGCAGACACAATAAAATGGCTTTAAATCACATCATCATACAACTATTCAATCGGTTGGTAGGGATTACCGTGTGGGTAGCACTATGGAATATACTAGACTTTTGGATTGATGAAAATGACATGCTGGTCAATAGTGTTGTCGCCGTCATAGGGCTCATTGTATGGGGTTTGCTTGGAGAGTACACCACCGTACCAACACCATATGCCAACCTCACGCCAATTGGTGTATAATGGTAAAGCCATGCTATGTATTAC
>TARA_B100000674_G_scaffold229796_1_pt1 | contig 20744 bp, 20 predicted proteins | sample TARA_B100000674 | Tara Oceans TARA_B100000674 (sample SAMEA2622759) | marine metagenome | biome: marine biome (ENVO:00000447); feature: surface water layer (ENVO:00002042); material: "saline water (ENVO:00002010), including plankton (ENVO:xxxxxxxx)" | depth 5 m
CCAAGACAAACCGCTTTGAGGTTTTCCTCAAAGCGGTTTTCTTTTGCCTGCTTCTCGCAGCTGGGCGGCACACGAATGTGCCACCCTATTTTTCCCGAGATTAACCGTTCAGGATTGCTTGGACTGATGCATGGCGATGTCTGCGCGTGACACCAGTTTATCAAGCGTATCGCCCTCTTCCGCAATGCCAAGGCCAACGCTTAGCGTCAGCCGCGGATGTTCCGTGCCCGCCTGGAAGTCCTCGGCACCGACGCGATCAGTCAGGCGCTGCAGATAGTTCAACGCACCCGCCGCCCCGGTTTCAGGCATCAGGATAATGAATTCCTTGTCGCTCCAACGCGCAATCACATCGGTCTCACGCATCATTTCCGATGCTACGTTGGCAAACAGTTTGAGCGCGGCGTCACCGGCATCATAGCCAAAGTCTTCGTTAAGGTTCTTGAGATTGTCGAAATAGACCATGCCGACAACAACCGCATTGCCATAACGGTTTGAACGCTCAAGCTCTGTGCGCAGCACAGTTTCCATGTAACGGCGGTTATAAAGCCCCGTCAGCGGATCGGTATTAGCAGATCGTTCAAGGTCCGCACGCGCCTGATCAAGCGCCTTGCGATCATGGATATGGGCAACCGTCTGGCCGATTGAATCGGCAAACAGCTGCACCAGATCGGTGTCATGTTCACCAAAGGCCGCAACCGGGCTGGTGCTGCCAAATGCAAGAGTTCCGATGCACTCGCCCTCAACCACGATCGGTGCGCCAAGATAGGCGGCAAAACCAAACTTCTCACCAGCCGGGTGCGAACCCAGTTCGCTTTGGCTCACATCGTGGAAGGCAAAGACCTTGCTGGCCGAAATCACCTGACTGCAAAACGTTTCTTCGAGATCGAATTCCATGCCCGGGGTCAGGACATTCTCAGGATGAAGAACCTGGCGAATTTCATAGGTCTCTTCGCCAATTGCGCTGAAGATTCCAACAGGCAGACCGAACTGCTCGATGCCAAGCTTCAGGATCGCCTCAACACGCTGTTCGAACATTTTGGCCATTTCTGCCTGATGATCGGTCTCAAACTCGGTCGTCATGATGTTTCCCATGTTTTGACCGGCGTGGCCTTGCCCCAGACGCCGGTCATAAAGCCTTGTTATACCGCAACATTTAAGTCGCTAACGGCAAATTCTAAACCCTTAACATACCAAGGCATAGGGCATTCTTCGGCTTGGATAACATTTTCCTGATATGCGGACCGCATTGGCCCTATTTCGCGTGCGCCGCCATCTGATGCAGCAATGCAGCCCCTCGCAAACCGCCGTCACGGGCATGGGCACCCGGAACCACCAACGGCGCGTCATAACGGCCCAGCACCTGCTTGCGAACGCGTACGTCGATCTCGGCAATCAGGGCCACCTCGGACGCCAACCCACCCCCGACCGGGATGCAATCCGGATCAAGAACATTGACCATCAGTGCGAGTTCACGCGCCACCAGATCACAGTAAATGTCGATGACACGTGCTGCCTTGTCATCCCCCGCCTGCCATGCAGTGGTGATGGCATGACTGCCAAGTTCCGCGCCATGGATTTGCGCATAAATGCGTTCAAGCCCGCGCGCGCCGCCCCAACTATCAAGGCACCCGGTGCGTCCGCAGCCACAGGCAACAGATGAAAGGCCATGGTGGATCAGCGAACCGGTAACATCATTGCCATGCCCCCATTCGCCGCGAATGCCGCTTTTGCCACCGACAAACTGCCCGTCAAACACGATGCCGCCACCGACCCCGGTACCAAGGATGATGGCAAAGACGGTTCGGGCATTTTTGGCAGCACCCGTTGTCGCCTCGGCCAGGGCAAAACAATCGGCGTCATTTTCAACAAGAACCGTCCGGCTCAGAACATCGGAAAGTTCGGCGGCCAGCGGCCAGCCGTGAATTGCTGGAATATTGGCCGAAATCACCGCCCCGGTTTTCGGATCCACCCCACCGGCAAGGCTGATGCCGACAGGACATTGGTCATATTGCTGATCAGCTTCCCGCGCCAACCCGGCAAGGGTCTCAACAAAGGCATCCCGATCATCACGCGGTGTCGCGACCTTGCGATGAAGCGCAACCGCCCCATCCGCATCAAAAACACCGAACTCGATATGCGAGCCACCTATGTCAAAGGCATATTGCATGCTGTGCGTTTCCCTAACCGTCATGCTATCGGGATACACCAGCAAAACGATCGCAGCAAAAAGAAACGGCACCTGCCGGGGTCGACAGGTGCCGTTCTATTGTTTGCAAAGGTCCAGGCCTTAGCCGCGCAGGCGTGCTGCCAGATCGTCATAAGCTGGCATCTGATCCACCGGACCAAGAGCCGTCACCGTCGGTTTGCCTTCAAGCAACGCCTTGCCGGAACGGCGTACGCTTTCAAGATCGACGGCATCGATCTTGGCGACGATTTCTTCCATGGTTTGCGGTCTGCCGAAAATCTGGATCTGCCGGGCAAGGGTTTCACAGCGACCGGAATTGCTTTCCATCGCCATCACCACCGATGCCTTGAGCTGCGCACGTGCACGCGTCACTTCCTCTTCCGAGAGGTCCTGGGTTGCACGCACCAGTTCATCACACATGACCGGCATCAGTTCGCCAATGTCATTGGCGCCGGTTCCGGCATAGATCGAAAACAGGCCGCCATCGACATAGTGCGACGAGAAGCTGTAGACCGAATAGACCAGCCCGCGCTTTTCACGGATTTCCTGGAACAGGCGTGATGACATGCCACCGCCCAGCAGGGTATTGAACACCTGCAGGTCATAGAAGCTGTCATCGGTGTAGGACACGGTCGGCAGCCCCATGATCACATGGACCTGTTCAAGCTTGCGATTTTCGATCCGGCTGCCGCCTTCATATTTCGCAGGCTCAATCGCGTGCTCTTCATGGGCGGGCAGGCTATCGAACTTTTTCGACACCATATCGACAACACGGTCGTGTTCGACCTTGCCGGATGCTGAAAACACCATGTTTTGCGGGCTATAGCGGCGCGACATGAAATCGAACAGATCATCGCGGCTGAGCGACGATACATTTTCAGGACTGCCCAGGATCGAGCGCCCCAATGCCTGATTGGGCAGGGCAGTTTCCTGGAAATAGTCGAAAATGATGTCATCAGGCGTGTCATTCGCCTGACCGATTTCCTGAAGGATGACCTGACGTTCGCGTTCAAGTTCCTTCGCATCAAGTGTCGAGTGCTGCAGGATATCGGCAATCACATCAATCGCCAGTTCCTGATCTTCGTGCAGGACCTTGCAGTAATAAGCCGTGTTCTCGCGTGAGGTATAGGCATTCATCTGCCCGCCCACAGCTTCGATTTCTTCGGAAATCTGAAGGGCGGAACGGCGACGCGTGCCTTTGAACGCCATATGTTCAAGCATATGGGAAATGCCGTTGATGTCAGGCGATTCATTGCGCGCCCCAACATTAACCCATGTGCCCAAAGCAACCGACTCTACGTGATCCAGACGGTCGGTCGCGACAATCATTCCATTGTCAAGCCGGGTGAGCTCGACTGTCATTTAGCATTACTCCTGTTTCGCATTTCAGGTCCAACCATGGCGGGTCTCAGGCTGCACGCCGATTTTTACGGACATGCGCCATCAAGGCAGCCACATCATTGGACATGGGTTCGACCATTTCAGGCCGGTCATATAGATCAGAAAGACGCGGCGGCAAGTCCGGGTAGATCCCCGACGCCTGCTTGACCGCATCCGGGAACTTCGCCGGATGTGCGGTTGCCAGTGCCACCATCGGTACCGATTTGTCCCGATTGCACTGACGGCCCGACACGATGCCGATCACGGAATGCGGATCCACCAGTTCACCACTGGTCGCCAGCACATCCTTGATCGCGGCTTTGGTTTCCCCGTCATCAAGGCGATAGCCATCGAAATGTTCACGCGCGCGGCCAAACTGGCCCTGCGACATTTCCATAACACCCGTCTCGCGGAACTTGGTCAGCATCTCGGCAATCGCCAGACCATCACGATCATAAAGATCAAACATCAAACGTTCGAAGTTCGAGCTGACCTGAATATCCATCGACGGGCTAAGCGACGGCTCAACGCCTTCCATCTTCATGACACCCGTTTCAAAGAAGCGGGCGAGAATGTCGTTGCGGTTGGCACCAACCACGAACTGCTTGATCGGAAGGCCCATCTGCATGGCAGCGTAACCGGCATAGACATTGCCAAAGTTGCCCGACGGTACGGAGAATGAAATTTCACGTTCCGGCGATCCAAGCTGTACACCCGCCCAGAAGTAATAGGCGATCTGGCACATGATACGCGCCCAGTTGATCGAATTCACCGCCGACAGGCCAACTTCATCGCGGAAGCCGTGGTCGTTAAACAGCGCCTTGACCAGGTCCTGACAATCGTCAAACGATCCTTCGACGGCAACGTTATGCACATTGTCCGACAGAATGGTCGTCATCTGGCGACGCTGGACCTCGGAAACGCGGCCCTTCGGGTGCAGGATGAAGATATCGATATTTTCACGATCCCGGCAGGCTTCGATTGCTGCTGACCCGGTATCACCGGACGTCGCACCGACAATCGTGATACGCTCGCCGCGTTTGGCCAGAACATGGTCAAACAGACGGCCAACCACCTGAAGTGCATAGTCCTTGAACGCAAGCGTCGGACCATGGAACAGCTCCATCACCCAGTCATTCGGGCCAAGCTGCTTGAGCGGCGCGACGGCTTCGTGATCAAAACCGCGATAGGTATCTTCGAGAATGTCCTTGAGTGCGGCGTCATCAACGGTACCCGCGACAAACGGCTGGATCACCTTGAAGGCCACTTCGGCATAGGTCAGAGTTCGCAGCGCACGAATGTCGTCCTTGGAAAAGGTCGGCCAGGTTTCGGGAACATAAAGCCCCCCGTCACGGGCCAGACCGGCAAGAAGAACTTCATCGAACTGCAAAACGGGGGCGCTTCCCCGCGTGCTGACATAGCGCACTAGACCTGCTCCTGCGTAAGGCAAATACTGGTTAGGTGCATTCGAGCATGATGACCGCCCGAAAACACGCCAAGGCCTGATTTAGTGAGGGTTTGGGCCGATATAGTCAAGGGCCAATACAGCAGGTCTGGCCAGCAATCGGCATAAAGCGCGATCAAGGCAGGCCACAGCAGCAAACATCGCCGACAGCTTAGCTATCAAGCGGGATGTCATGTTCCTTGAGCTTCGCCTCGGCCAAGGCAGCACGGCGGACAACCGTGCGATAGTTGCCCAGAAGGATTCGCAAGACCGCCTTGATGAACCTGTCCGAGCCCGACATTTTCTTTTCAAACGTCTGGCGGCTGATTGCGATCAGAACGGTGCGTTCTGTTGCACGGGCCGATGCCATGCGCGGCTGGTTATCGACAAGGGCAAGCTCACCAAATAAACCGCCGGAATCAATCGTCCCCAAAATGACTTCTTTATCTTCACTCAGGGTCTTGAAAATCTCGACCTTGCCTTCCTGTACAACATAGGCAGCATTCCCCGGTTTTCCTTCCCGGAAAATAATCTGATCCATGGCATAGACCTGTCGGTCCATTACCTTCTTGTTGCCGTCAGTTATGCCCATGTGTTTGCAGTGCCCATAATAGGTTAGCCGGGATTATATCCCCGATCATTGATGAAAGCGTATATCACTACTTCATCAACCAATGCTATCAGATTGCCCGATCCATTCAATTGAATTTACCGGCCATACCTATTCTCAAGATGGGTCTTGAATGCCTCCACGCCAAGGACCTTTCCTGTCGCGGCTTCAAGAATCGCATCGGTGGATTTGCTTGATGCCTGACTGTGAATGTTTGTGCCAAGCCAGCCCATCAATGGCGCGAAATCACCTCGGGTCAATCCGGTGGCAATTTCGGGGTTGGCGTCCTTGGCAGCGGCAAAGATCTGGGCTGCGGCCATCGCCCCTAACGTATAGGTCGGGAAGTACCCCCATGCACCTGACGGCCAGTGGATATCCTGCATGCAGCCATTGCGGTCATCTTCTGGCACAATCCCCAGAAGCTTCTGCATCAGTTCGTTCCAGGCCGACGGCAAATCGGCAAGCTTCATGTCGCCTTCGATCAGCGCGCGTTCAATGCGATAACGCAGGATCACATGTGCCGGATAGGTGACTTCATCCGCATCCACACGGATCAGGCCCGGCTCAACGCGGGTGTAAAGGCGATGCAGGTTGTTCGCTGTCCACGCCGAACTGTCACCCCCAAATGCCGCCTCGAACACCGGCCCGGCATAGGTCAGAAATTCTTCCGACCGACAGGCCTGCATTTCAACAAGCAGCGACTGGCTTTCATGCATGGTCATGCCACGGGCCGTGCCAACCGGCTGGTTCTGCCATTCCTTGGGCAGGCCGCGCTCATACATGGCATGACCGGTTTCGTGCAAAACGCCCATGATCGCTGAGGTAAAATCATTCTCGTCATAGCGCGTGGTCAAACGCACATCTTCCGGGATACCACCACAGAATGGATGATGGGATATATCCAGACGCCCATGGTCAAAATCGAACCCGACCGCCTTCATCAGATCAAGACCAATGCGGTTCTGGGTTTCAATCGGGAACGGACCAACCGGTTTGATCGGCTTGTCTTCGGATTTCTGACGCTCGATAACATCGGCCGTGAAATCGGGCAGGAAGGATTCCAGTTCGGCAAACAGACTATCAATCCGCTCAGAACGCATCATCGGATCATATTGATCAAGCAGCGCATCATAAACCGATGTCCCCAATGCCTCTGCCTTGGCCTTTCCGGCCTCGATCGACAGATCAAGTACTTCCTGCAATTGCGGCAACAGTCCCTTGAAGTCATTGTCCGCCCGCGCTTTACGCCATGCGACTTCGCAGCGGGTTTCGGCGCGCGACATCTTCTCGACCAGATCGGCGGGCACCGCCGTGCCATGCACCCAGCCGCGCTTCATCTCTGCCAGATTGGCCTTTTGCCAGTCATCTAGGTTCTCGGTTTCGGCACTGGCAATCAGATCACCCAGATCCGGAGCATTGATCAGCTCGTTTTCCAGAACACTCAGCGTTGCCAACTGTTCGGAACGGGCATCCGCGCCGCCGCCCGGCATGATCACCGCCATATCCCAATGCAACATGCCGCCGATCCCCGACAGGACACTCATGCGGTGAAAACGGGCTTCAAGCTGTTTATAGGCTTCGGTCATGGGAACTCCTGCGCGGGCAATCAGATGGGATGACTAGCCGCAAAATATCAATCAGATGGGGACTATAGGACGGTGGATCAGGCTTGGCTGTCGGTTTCCTTATCGCCGGATGGGCGGCGATGGTACAGAACAAACATCACAATCAGGGTCAGCGCCAGGCTGTACCAGGTAATGGCATATTCCAGATGGTTGTTGGGCAACTCAACCTTTGCCTGACCACCAATCGGCAAACCACCCGGGACCTCTGTATCATCAAGCTCCAGATAGTAGGGGCTGGCAAGATCCGCACCGGTATCTTCGGCCATGTGATTAACATCGACATAGAACCACTGATTTTTAATCGCGTCGTTTTCCGGCTGTGCCCAATGCTTTTCCTTGGGCAGGCGCAAGACGCCAGATACGCGAACCGGTCCCTCGATCAGGCTTTCGGGGCGGGTTGCAGGATCACGGTAATCCTGCGGCACCCAGCCACGATTGACCAGAATGATGCGCCCGTCTTCTTGTTCAAGCGGGGTGATCAGCTGAAAGCCGACATTGCCGCGCCGGGTGCGCGCCATCAGATACTTTTCCTGATCGTTCAAATACGTTCCTTCGGCATAGGCCGCGCGAAACGCCATGTCGGGATCAAGGGTGGTATCGGTCGGCACCGCAATCGGCGCCATATGCGCCTGTGCCTGGCGGCTTTCAATGATGCCTTGTTTCCAGAACAGCCTGTCCACCTGCCAGGAACCAAGGGCCAGCAGAATGATCAGAGACAGTCCGGCGCAAATTTTCATCGCCAGACTGGGACGCGTTTTAAGAAGAGGCATGAAAGGTCAGTCCTGTTCGGATGTCGATCGGTGACGATATTGCAGCGCCACCATGATGCCTTTGAGCGGCCTTAGCAAGACCAAGGTCACGCCAAGGATAACCGGCCCCCAGACAACGGCGTGCAGCCACAGGGGTGGCATATAGGTCATTTCAACCCAAAGCGCCATCGGCACCACCAGAAAGCCGAGAATAAAGATGATGAAAACGGCCGGGCCATCACCGGAATCATGGCCGCGCAGATCCAGTCCGCACACCTCGCAGGTTTCGCGAACAGTCAGATAGCCTGAAAACAACTTTCCCCCACCGCAGCGGGGGCATTTGCATGCCAGCCCGGTACGAATGGGGGAAAGGTTTGGATAATAGTCATCCATGGTCTTGAACGTTTACTGGCGGGTGGCTTATTCGCCACCCCAGATGTAAACGGCAAAGAACAGGAACAGCCAGACAACGTCAACGAAGTGCCAATACCAGGCTGCTGCCTCAAGACCGAAATGATGGTCCTGCTTGAAGCCGTCCTTCATCGCACGCACAAGGCAAACCGCCAGGAACACCGTTCCGACAAACACGTGGAAACCGTGGAAACCGGTCGCCATGTAGAAGGTCGAGGAATAGATGTTGTCAGCAAAGCCGAATGCCGCGTGGCTGTACTCGTATGCCTGCAGGAACAGGAAGATGATGCCAAGACCAACGGTCAGTGCCAGACCCTGAACAAGGTCCTTTTTCTTGCCTTCGAGGATGCCATGGTGCGCCCAGGTAAGGGTGCAACCCGACAGAAGCAGGATAAGGGTGTTCAGGAACGGCAGATCCCACGGATCAAGCACTTCAACGCCTGCGGGCGGCCATTCGGTCACACCGGGGCTGAAGATCACAAACGCGTTGTGGAAGAATGCCCAGAAGAAGGCGACGAAGAACATCACCTCGGATGCGATGAACAGCGACATCCCGTAACGCAGGCCGATCTGAACGACCTTGTTATGATAGATGTGTGATTCGCTGATCACGTTGCTCCACCAACGGAACATCACGAACAGAATGCCCGCAATGCCCAGTGCTGCCAGCCAGAAGTCTGCCGGCGCACGGTCCGAATGCATGAACATGACCATGCCACCGGTGAACAGACCAGCGGACGCCGCAGCCACCAGCGGCCACGGGCTCGGGTCTACCAGGTGGAACGGATGCTTTTGTGCATGATCACTCATTCCTTGCCCCCCTCAATCCTTACAAAAGAAACTCTAAGTTCGCTTTGTTAAACAAAGACCGTCCAGCCCACGAAACCGTGTTCTGTCAGCCTCCCTGATCTTCTTTCCCGCCAACTGCTTCGACCGATGCCTCGGATTTGAAGAAGGTGTATGACAGGGTAATCGTCTTCACGTCCTGGGTATTGATGTCTTCGGCAATGGCAGGATCAACATAGAAACTGACCGGCATGTCGACGCGCTCACCCGGTTGAAGGGTTTGTTCGTCAAAACAGAAACACGCGATCTTGCTGAAATACTGCCCAGCTTTCAGTGGTGTCACATTGTAAACGGCCTGACCGGTGATCGGCTGGAGCGCCATGTTTTCGGCAACGTAATGCGCCAGATTGTCTTCACCCAGACGCACCGTGATTTCACGCTGTTCGGGTTTGAACTGCCATTGCAGGCCGGAATTCACATCGGCATTGAACCGGACCTTGATGGTCCGTTCCGAAACTTCGATCCCGGTGTCTTTGCCAACCTTTGGCGTGCCACCAAAACCGGTCACCTGACAGAACAACTCATAAAGCGGGACTGAGGCATAGGACAGACCGATCATGCCGCCAACGACGACAACACAGCTCAACAACACGCGCTTGTTGCGCGCCTTGATCGTATCTGTGTGTTTCTGATCAGCCATGGTTTCCTAGCTCATCTTCAAAATGGTTATCGCAAAGAACAGGACAATCAGACTGGTCAGGATGACCAGAAACGCCCAGTTCTTCTTCTTGCGCTTGGCATAGAACGCTTCGAGTTCCGCCTTGTTCATTTTGGGCTGCTCACTCATCCGATCAACCCGCCAAGCCAGACATCTGCAACCATCGCCCCGAACAGAACGAACAGATACAGAATGGAATATCCAAACATCTTGTGCGGGGCGCGTTCTTCGGCATTGCGCAGAACACGAACCGCATGGCGCAGGAACCAAAGCCCGGTCAGGCCCGCGGTCACGCCATAAAAGACACCAAGCAACCCGGTCGCCACCGGCACAAAGGTCACCGGCAAAAGCAGGATGGTGTAAACCAGCATCTGCTTTTTGGTTGCGGCTTCACCAGCCACGACCGGCATCATCGGCACCCCGACCTTGGCGTAATCGCCACAGCGGAACAGTGCCAGCGCCCAGAAATGTGGTGGTGTCCACATAAAGATAATCATGAACAGCGCGATCGAATTGACATCGATCCCGCCGGTCACCGACGCCCAGCCGATCATCGGGGGAAAGGCCCCGGCGGCACCGCCAATGACGATATTCTGTGGTGTGCTGCGCTTGAGCCACATGGTGTAAACGAACACGTAGAACGCGATCGACACCGCAAGCAAAACCGCCGCCGCAAAATTGATGGCAACCGCCATGACGGTTACCGAAACAATCGACAATGCAATGCCAAGCGACAATGCCTCGTCCGCAGGAACCCGTCCGGCCGGGATCGGTCGGCTCTGGGTACGTTTCATGTGGATATCGATATCGCGATCGTACCACATGTTGATCGATGCAGCCGCGCCACTGGCAACGGCGATACAGGCGATTGCGACGAGTCCGAGGAACGGATGGATGGATCCCGGGGCAATCAACAGACCGACAGCACCGGTGAAAACCACAAGGGTCATCACACCGGGTTTCAGCAATGCAATATAGTCACGCACGTCCGAAACCGGCAGGGATACTGCGCTTTCGAGTGCTAGGGTCTGGTCGGCAACCTGCTTGGTCATTTGAACTCTGGTCTTCTCTTTTGGGGCGGTAGGATGTCCCCCGCAAACCGGGGTCTGCGGGGGACTTAAACCAGTGTCACTTACTTGATACGCGGCAGTTCGTCAAAGGTATGGAACGGCGGCGGAGAGCTCACAGTCCATTCCAGCGTATCGGCACCTTCCCCGTACGGGTTTGCCTCGGCCTTCTTGCCACGGATGAAGGCATGCGCCACCACACAGAGGAAGAAGATGGTCGCAGCAAACGAGATATAGGCACCATAGGACGAAACCATGTTCCAACCCGCGAACGCATCCGGATAGTCGGCATAACGACGCGGCATGCCGGCCAGCCCAAGGAAGTGCTGCGGGAAGAAGGTCAAGTTGACGCCGATGAAGAACAGCCAGAAGTGGATCTTCGCACCGAGATCGGAAATCTCGTAACCCGACATTTTGCTGAACCAGTAATAGAAGCCCGCAAAGATCGAGAAGACCGCACCAAGCGACAGAACGTAGTGGAAGTGCGCCACAACAAAGTAGGTGTCATGAAGCGGCAGATCCATGCCCGAGTTCGCCAGCATCACACCTGTCACACCGCCCACAGTGAACAGGAAGATAAAGCCGATCGCCCAAAGCATCGGAGCACGCAAGGTGATCGAGCCACCCCACATGGTCGCAATCCACGAGAAGATCTTAACCCCGGTCGGCACAGCAATCACCATCGTCGCCGCGGTGAAGTATGCACGGGTGTCAACATCCATGCCCACAGTGTACATGTGGTGCGCCCACACGATGAAGCCGACAACACCGATCGCCACCATCGCATAAGCCATCCCGAGATAGCCGAAGACCGGCTTGCGCGAGAAGGTCGAGATGATGTGACTGATGATGCCAAAGCCCGGCAGGATCATGATATACACTTCCGGATGCCCGAAGAACCAGAACAGGTGCTGATACAGGATCGGGTCACCGCCGCCGGCCGGATTGAAGAAGTCCGTGCCAAAGTTACGGTCGGTCAGAAGCATGGTGATCGCGCCACCAAGAACCGGCACAGCCAGCAGCAGCAGGAAGGCTGTCACCAGCATCGACCATGCAAACAGCGGCATCTTGTGCAGGGTCATGCCCGGCGCACGCATATTGAAAATGGTGGTAATGAAGTTCACCGCACCAAGGATCGAGCTGGCACCGGCAAGGTGCAGCGCAAAGATCGCAAGGTCGACAGAGGCATCAGGATGCCCGAGCACGCCCGAAAGCGGCGGATAAACCGTCCAACCGGTACCAGCCCCGCTACCCACCACAGCTGACAGCATCAGCATCAGGAAGGCCGGAACGATCAGCCAGAAGGAAATGTTGTTCAAACGCGGGAACGCCATGTCCGGCGCGCCAATCATGATCGGAACGAACCAGTTGCCAAAACCGCCAATCATGGCGGGCATGACAACAAAGAAGACCATGATCATGCCGTGTGCGGTCACGAGCACGTTGAAGAAATGGTGATCTTCAATGATCTGCGTTCCCGGCTGTGCCAGTTCCATACGGAACCAGACCGAAAACGCGCCACCGATCAAACCGGCGATCACAGAGAAGATAAGATAAAGCGTCCCGATATCCTTGTGGTTGGTCGACAGGAACCAACGGGCAAAGAAGCCGGGGGTATGATCGTGATCATGTGTGTCAGCGTGAGCCATCAGTCTCTCCCTCACTCTGCCGATGCCACTGATACCGCAGACGGCAGATCAGCAGATGCGAATTCTTCTTGGGCCTTGGCTACCCAGGCCTCGTATTCTTCCATGGTAACAGCTTTGACTGCGATCGGCATATAGGCGTGGTTAACACCGCACAGCTCAGAGCACTGACCATAGAATGTCGTACCGGCATACTCGCCTGGAATGCGGGTCCAGGTTTCATTGAGACGGCCAGGAACGGCATCAAGCTTGATGAACAGCGAAGGCATGGCCCAGTTATGGATCACGTCGTCAGACGTCATGATCAGGCGAATGTTCTGGTCCACCGGCAGGACAACGGGATTGTCCACATCCAGAAGGCGGTTCATGCCTTCTGCAACGGCAGTTTCTTCATCGATCATCAGGGAATCAAACGTGAAGTTGCCGTTATCCGGATATTCGTAGGTCCAGTACCACTGCTTGCCAATGATCTTGAGCGTAAGATCGGCATCCTCGACACGGTCTGCAAAATACAGCAGGCGGAAGGACGGGATAGCAATCACAAGAAGGATCAGCACCGGAACAACCGTCCAGACCACTTCAAGAAGGGTGTGGTGGGTCGTTTTCGACGGCACAGGGTTGCGTTTCGCGCTGAAGCGGAAAAGAACATACAGCAGCAAAAACAGAACGATCACGGTAATGATCGTCATCAACCAGATCAGTAGATTAAAGAATTTCTGGCCTTCAACAGCCACCGGTGAAACCGGATCCTGCAGCCCAAGCTGCCACGGCTCGGGCTGACCGACAGCAAGCGCTGCGCTGTCAAACCCGGTAATAACCGCCAATCCCAACAACAGGATGGGAAATAGCTTCTTGATCGACATGCGAATCTGCCCCCTCGCATTACATCTCAAGGCGATATGCCTCACTCTTCCCCACCTCCGTCTCTTTGAACAGACCGGGTTTCAAGGTTCCTTCTTGGAAGCTTTCCACCATATCAACCAAAGATTAAAAATTGACGGACCGGAGCATTTCCTCTGACATATCTTATTCTTAAATAGCCTGCACATGAAAGTACATTGGTATCGCAGGCAAATAGCGTATCTTCGGCACCTGTTCCAGAAAAAACCTCGCTGCATTGCACAAAAAATGTATTTGATAAGTCATCAAATTAGCGCTCTGGTTTTAGCTGAAATCGTTCTAAACACCCACCCTTGGATAGAAAAACCGCCATTCCTCTTGGCCGGATTTTGCATCATTCCAGTTTGCTGCTTTGCAATATATGCGCAAAAGACCTTGGAATCACTTCAACCAATGGCTAAAGCCGTTTCGTTGTAAAACTTACGGCGTTGAAACGTCATCCGATCAAACCAACGCTACGGCATCCTCAACGCTTTGCAATTGGCCACGATTTCCCGCCAGACACCGGGCAAAAACCGGTTTTGCAAACGATTCGGCGTACCGTTTTGACCGGGCAAAGTTTCCCAAAAGCAAAAATACGCGGCGAACCCTTTAATTGGGCGGGCTTTTCCCCAATATCACGGATAGAAATTCGGTTGGATATATCAGCTTTGCGGACTATTCTACCCACACGTATGCATTCCCGATGTTCCGTGCAAGACAGCCAGACAGGCTCTTGCCCGCTGCAGACGGTACAAAGACAGAGGTTCGTCTATGGCACGCTCAGGAAGTAAAAGACTATTTACCGCAGAGATGCGGTTGCTCAACAAACTCGAAACCATGAGTGACATGGTCGCCCTGCCGACCGACATGCCGACCGATCCGAATGGTGCTGCCGGCGGTGCCGATATTTCAAGTCTCCATAGCGCGATCGAGGATCTCAAGCTTGAACTGCTTTCCGACATCCGCGTGATGATCGAGGAACAGAAAAAGGCGAACAAGGCAGCGGTCCCGGATGATGACGAACAGGCCGATGCCCGCAATGAGCTTCGCCTCGTGAAAAACGAAGTCCGCGCACTGGCCAATTCCATTCAGGAAACCAAAAAGGAAATCGCAGCCCTTTATACCGCGCCCGAAGATGACAGCGGCACGCGTATCAATATCGTGAAGGGTGAGCTTGATTCCGTCGTTGCCGCGACCGAGGACGCAACCGCCAACATCCTTGAGACCGTCGAAAAGATCGATGCGGTCGCCCATAACATTCGTTCCGCAGCACCTGACGACTATACGCAAGGGCTGGCCGACGACATTGTCGAACTGGTGGTCAAGGTCTTTGAATCCTGTAACTTCCAGGATCTGACCGGACAGCGCATCACCAAAGTCGTCAATACCATGAAATATATCGAGGAACGCGTGAACCGCGTGATCGAGATTTGGGGCGAAGATGACTTCGGCGATTTTGATCTGCCGCCAGATCCCAAGGGCCTCGACAACTTGGATAAAACCGTCACCAAGGCCCCGCAGAACGCCAATCGTGTTTCGCAGGATGAGGTTGACCAGATCTTCTCACAGGAAGAAATCGACGCCCTGTTTGATTAAGCCCGTAGATCACGTGCAAAATACAAAAGCCTGCCGAAGTGGCAGGCTTTTTCTTTGGGCAGATCACACGATTTTGGAAATACCGCCTAGGCGTGTCCGGCTTCGCCCGACAGCAGTTCCGGGGCAAAGCCAAGCCGCGAGAACGCCTGTTCCCACTTGTCTTCGCAATCGGTATCAAACAACAGATCCGCATCGGCATCGACGTGAAGCCAGCCATTGGCAAGGATTTCACTTTCAAGCTGCCCGCTGCGCCATCCGGCATAGCCAAGTGCGAGGATCCGGCTTTGCGGGCCTTCACCGACCGCAATCTGTTCAAGGATATCGACCGTGGCCGTTACCGAAACGCCGCGATCAACATGCAGGGTTGCTTCGTTGGAAAAGTCGGTTGAATGCAAAACAAAGCCACGGCTGCTTTCGACCGGGCCGCCGAAATGCACCTGAATGTCTTCGATCGTCGGTGCCGGACGAGCAATGCCAAGCTGTTCAAGCAATTCCGGGAAGGTGATGCTGTCGATCAGGCGGTTGATCACCAGCCCCATCGCACCGTCTTTATTGTGCGCACAGATATAGACCACACTTTGCGAAAAGCGCGGATCACGCATTCCCGGCATCGCGACCAACAGCTTGCCACCGAGATAATCGCCCGTGTCTATACCTTCACCCATATCGAAACTCTCTTTAACCTGTTTCATAAAGCCTATCGCGAATGCCTTTCCATTACCATCAAGAACCCGGGAAACCCGATATTTTGTCGTTTGACATGTCGGCTTCCCATATTAGGTCATGTAGGCAGCAACAACCTGCCATGCCAATGGAGGACGCTGTTTTTGCGCTGTGTCATGCCAGTGTGCGGTATGCTTGTGCTATGAAGATCACATAGTCGTGGCTTGATTTGAACAGGGTGTCGAATTACGCCTGTTTTGTGCCACAAGTTTGGCCGACACTGCGCTCATCGATCTTTCGTGCTTAAGGAACAACACGTGCTCCGCCACCTTATCGTCCGCCTGACATTTTTGTTTGCCCTTTGCCTTTCGTCCATCGGCGTTACCACCGCCGCCATGGCCGCATCGGATATGGCAACCGACTGGATTGATGAGGATTTTACCTCGGTGCGCCTGATCAGCGCCCAGACCGAAACAGGTGGAAAACAGACACTGCGTCTGGGCCTTGAATACGAATTGCAGCCTGACTGGAAGATTTACTGGCGAAGTGCTGGCGATGCCGGCTTCCCGCCGCAGCTCGACTGGACCGGATCGCAGAATGTGGGTGAGGCAAACGTTCTTTGGCCCGCCCCGCATCGTTTCTCGATCTTTGGTCTGGAAACATTCGGCTACAAGAATCAGATCATCCTGCCGATTGATGTCACGATCCCCGATCCCACGCAGCCGGTCGCGATCCAGCTTAATGTCGATTATCTCGTCTGCAGCGACATCTGCATTCCGGCAAGTGCGGACTTCAACCTTGATATCCCTGCAAGTGCAGCGGGCGGCAGCGGTGTTTCGACCGCCAGCAACCATGCGCACCAAATCGAAAAGTTTGTCTCGCGCGTTCCGCTTACGGGCGCGGGCCTTCCCATGGAAGTCACAAGCCTGACCACGACAACAATCAACGATACAACCCATCTGCGCCTTGCTGTACGTGGCCTTGATGAAGCCGGGGTTGCGATTGACGATATCCTGATTGAAAGCGACCTGCGTGCTGGCTTTGGCCTGCCCAAGCCAGCAACCGTTGACGACGACGACAGCACCGATACCAAATATTTCGACATCGCCGTTCTGGGACTGGCAGAAGACCAGTCGCTCAACGATGAAGCCATTACCGTCACGGCGATTGCCGGTCCCCTTTCTGTTGAACAGAACCTTGTTGTTGGTGCTGCTGGCGACAGCGTGGCTGGAACGACATCGATGGCGGCTTCCGGTGCAACCGCTGGCATGAGCTTCTGGATGATCGGCCTGTTTGCTCTGCTGGGCGGCTTGATCCTCAATGTCATGCCGTGCGTCTTGCCGGTCCTGTCGATCAAGGTCATGTCGGCCCTTAAGGCCCGCGAACAGGATACCAACCGGGTGCGCATTGGGTTCCTTGCCAGTGCGGCCGGGATCATCACATCCTTCTGGATGATTGCCGCTGTTCTCGTCGGCATCAAACTGGCTGGCGGCACCATCGGTTGGGGTATTCAGTTCCAGCAACCGCTTTTCCTGACCGTGATGACGATCATCCTTGCCCTGTTTGCATTGAATATGTGGGGCTTGTTTGAAATTTCCGGCCCGGATCAGCTTGGCAATGCCGCTAATGACGCCATCACGCGCAGCGAAAGCCACGGCCACCATATCAGCAGCAACTTCCTGACCGGTATGTTTGCCACCTTGCTGGCCACCCCGTGCTCTGCACCGTTCCTGGGGACGGCTGTCGGGTTCGCACTGGCCGGCAGTGTTTTTGATATCTTCTGGATCTTCACCCTGCTCGGTATTGGTTTGGCCCTGCCCTATTTTGCCATCGCCATTCAGCCGCGCGCGGCCCATATCCTGCCCAAACCGGGACGCTGGATGAATGGTGTCAAATTCGTTCTTGGGCTTGCCCTGATCGGGACGGCGGTCTGGTTACTTGGCGTGTTGTCGGTTCAGATCGGCATGACTGGTGCCATTGCTGTCGGGCTCGGCCTGATTGCCGGTGGTGTTTTCATCTGGGCACGCAAACGCACATCGAACCTGCGTCCGCGCTTTGCCTTTACCTCGCTTGCTGTTCTTGGCTTCCTTGTTGCACTGTTTGCGCCCGGTTTCTCACAACCGCCGTCATCAACAAGTGCGTCGTCAAGCAACGGCACACTTGCCTGGCAGGCCTTTGCACCTGAAACCATCGACACGCTGGTTGCCGATGGCAAAACCGTCGTGATTGATGTGACGGCCGAATGGTGTGTCACTTGTCAGGTCAACAAGAAGCTGGTTCTTGAAAAGCCGGATGTCCGTACCGCCCTGACACAGGACAATGTCGTTCTGATGCAGGCCGACTGGACCCGCCCGGATCAACAGATTGCCGATTATCTGGCGTCTTATGGTCGCTTTGGCATTCCATTCAATGCTGTGTTCGGCCCGGCCGCGCCTGAGGGCATCCTGCTGTCCGAACTGCTCGGCGTCGATGAGGTTCTTGGCGCGCTTGATGATGCAAACGGTTCTCCCAGCCTTGCCAGCTCGGCACAGTGATCACATCTGATTGGGGACGCGTATTGTTTTGATCCCGCACGCCTATTTGCGGGGAACAAGATCGAACCTGCTAACGTTAAACGTCAAGCAGATGACAGTTGTTAAAAACTCTGCGTGAAAGCATTGAATACCAACCAGATTTGGTGTTTGATTCCGGCATGCGATCCAGCGCGCAGTCAACGGGATTGCGCCAATTAACGGAGATACCCATGACCATTTCAGTCGGTACTGAACTCCCGGAAGTTACTCTTTTCCGCGCAACCAGCGACGGTCCGGAAGCCGTCAATTCCAAGGAATTCTTCGCAGGTCGCAAAGTTGTCCTGTTCGCAGTGCCAGGTGCCTTCACCCCGACATGCTCGGCAAAACACCTGCCCGGCTTTGTCGCCAAAGCCGATGAAATTAAAGCCAAGGGTGTCGATGAGATTGCCTGCCTTGCGTCAAACGACGCCTTTGTCCTGCAGGCATGGGCAGATGCGGAAAAGGCCGATGACGTCACCATGCTTTCTGACGGCGACCTTGCCTTTGTCGATGCAACCGGGCTTGGCCTTGATCTGACCGGGCGTGGCCTTGGCAAGCGTGCCAACCGTTTCGCCATGATCGTCGAAGACGGCAAAGTCACCGATCTTGCGATCGAGGAACCGGGTGCGTTTGAAGTTTCAAGTGCCGAAGCTGTGCTGAAAAAGCTCTAAGCCTTTAAAGGCTTACCCGCACAAGCGCTTAAAGCTCCGCAGTCACTTGCGGAGCTTTTTGCTTTTCCGATCATCCGTCCATGCCGCAAATCAGCGCGGCAGCAGGACCGGTATCGGGTCTTCCTTGCTGTCATAGTCGCATTCAAAGGTCGGGTTAGTATGCTTGGCAATGAAGTGCACAACACCTTCCCGGAAGCTGCCCTTGATCGGCGACCAGCTCATATAGACGCCACCGCGGGCATCATATTCGCGGATATCCGGATCACGGGCGAGTTCAGCAAAGCTGTGGCCAAGATCCTCTGTCGCACCGGCAACAAGCCAGGACGGTTTCAAACCGCCATGCCACAGCAGGTAAACGCCACCGACCCCATTCAGGCTAAGCTCTGAAATGTCGTCGATCATGAACAGACGGTAGTAATCCCCACGCGGGCTCTTTCGCCATTTGATATCCTGCGCCTTAGGCTGGCGAATAGCACCGAGAGACCAAAATCCCATATTAACCTCCAAGCACGCCAAAACACGTGCAACCTGATGTCACACGCATCCCAACATAGCTTCTTATTCTTATAGGTAAGACTGTATCTTAGCATATGTAAACGTTTGGTTGACAAAAGACGTCACCCAAACGCCTGCTATCCCCCCTCCGAGAATAGACAGGCAACGCTACTACCTTAAATCAGGCCCTGAAACCAAGTATTTTTCGAGTTATTCGAACAACTTATCGATATCGTCCTGGCTGATGCCTTCGCCTTCAAGCTGCGGACCATTGAGAAGATCGGCATCCTCTGGACGCGCTTCTTCCTCAACTTCCGGAACCGGCAGTTCGCTAAAGGCCTCTTCACCCCAGATCGAGATCATGTTGTGGACACGCTCTTCAACGAACTCAAGCGTGCTGACCACCTTATTGATGCGCTGGCCGGTAATGTCCTGGAAGTTACAGGCTTCGAAAATCTTGGTGACGATAAAGGCAATCTGTTCGACGTGATCGGCGACAAAGTCACTAGGCGCCGAGTTCTTCAGCGTCATGGTCAGATCATCGATCTGCTCGGCAGATTCCAGAATGGTATGGGTCGCCATCTCGGTATCCTTGACGATCGCATCAAGCTCCGAGGCCGCACTGACAAGACGATCATCCTGCGCCTTCGGATGGCGAAGCGACGCAATCTGAACCTTGGCCTTGTGGATATGCTCGTTCATTTCCTCGATCTGGGTGCGGATCAGTTCCAGATCATCACGATCCGGTTCGGCAGCCCCCGGACGATTGGAATGGGTCGGATTGCTTGTGACCGGCTCAGGCAGCTCATCCATCGGCGCATCGTTCGAGGCAACCGGGGCTTCCATCGCAACATCACCGGCCACCGGGACGGCACCGGATGCCACAGCCTGACGCAGTTGCGAAACCTCGCCACGCAGCGCGCGGATTTCATCGAGAACCGCCTGGCTGATCCCGGACGCATCCCCGGCACTCGTCGACGCAGGCAAGGCGGCCGGCATCGGTTCCCCTGCCCCCATGCCGCTTTCCAGCGTCGGGTCAAAGAAGGAGTCCGACCAATCCTCAACAACACCACCGGTGCGTTCTTTAAGACGGCGTTCGGCAGTGAATACTTTTTGCACGCGACGAGACATGACTGATTTCAAACCTCCGGAACGGACAGCAGTCCGATCACTAAATCCCCACAACGCGTCTTTGATGACGTCGTTCATTACAATTCACACAAGTATAAGGGTGCAGATTGCGACAAGTCCAATGGGTTTCAAG
>TARA_B100000674_G_scaffold499475_1_pt1 | contig 20541 bp, 18 predicted proteins | sample TARA_B100000674 | Tara Oceans TARA_B100000674 (sample SAMEA2622759) | marine metagenome | biome: marine biome (ENVO:00000447); feature: surface water layer (ENVO:00002042); material: "saline water (ENVO:00002010), including plankton (ENVO:xxxxxxxx)" | depth 5 m
TAGCAGCAAGAGCATTGGGGAATGACAATGTTTATGGAGTATTAATGCCTTCTCAATATTCTTCAAGTCATTCAATTGATGATGCAAGAAAATTAAGTGAAAATCTTGGGTCTCAATATGAAATAGTATCTATTGAAGAGATATATTCGATATACAACGAAAAATTAAAGCCACTTTTTAAGGATTTGCCATTTGGATTAGCTGAAGAAAATTTACAAGCGAGAGCACGAGGGGTCTTATTGATGGCAATATCCAATAAATTCGGACATATAGTGTTGAACACTTCAAATAAAAGTGAAGCAGCTGTGGGTTATGGAACCTTATATGGTGATATGTGCGGAGGATTATCCGTATTGGGGGATGTATATAAAACAGAGGTTTTTGAATTGGCCAGATACATCAATAAAGATGCTGAGATTATACCTGAAAACTCTATCACAAAATCACCCTCAGCTGAACTTCGACCAGACCAAAAAGATTCTGATTCCTTGCCGGATTATACTGTTTTAGATAAAGTTTTATTTGAATATATAGAAAATAGAAAAGGACCAAAAGAACTTCTGAAAATGGGATTTGATGAAAATGTAGTTAATCGGGTTTTAAGAATGGTAAATTCAAGTGAGTACAAACGTTATCAAACACCGCCAGTTTTAAGGATAAGTCATAAGGCCTTTGGAATGGGTAGAAGGATGCCCATAGTCGCAAAATATCTCTTGTAATGTTCCATAAAATCATTCCTGTAATTTTATTCGGGGGCATTCATTTGATGTTTCTATCTGGTATTGTATTAAACAGTTTTGGCTTGTTGTATGGATTTGGCTTTGTTCCATTACTTTCATACATTTTTTTTAAGTACACACCTGTTAAATTTAATGTAAAAGAGTATTTTTTTACTTTAATATCATTTGGGATTGGTTATGTATTAACTGCTCAGGCAGTTGATTTTTTTTCAGTAACTCCGGTTTATGCATCGGCTTTGGTGGGGATGATTTTCTCCTTTTTTCGATTAAAAGATTTCCATTTTTTTTCGGCTGCTGTTTATTCAGGATCCTTTGCTGGAATGGTTTCGGATTTTCATGTTGAAGAGTTATATGTAGTATGTTTGATCATAGTAACTGGAGGGAATTTATTTTATTTCTTAAAGGAAAATTTTAATGGAATAGGAGGTAAGTTAGGATCAATAGGCTTTGGTGCTATGTTGTTTCCGATACTACTTGGCAGGGAAAAATCATTTTTAAATGAGGTGTTTGATGAATGTTTTTCTATTAATCCGACAGGTGAATTGTCATCCAATAAAATGTTGCTGTTTATTATAATTACTTCTCTTTTTGGAACAATTCTAACCTATTGGCTTAATAATAAAAGGGGGTATGGGCCCATTAAGGCTTCCGCTATTCCTGCTTTTATTGTAGCTGTTCCTTTACAAATACTTCCTTTTTCAGGTTTCATAGCATTAGTTCCCATAGTTTTTTATGGAGCTTCGTTTGTTGGTATGTCAAATGATAGAACCTTAGGTTGGATAGCTGTCATTGTATCCAGCGTATTGTTTGCAATAATTTTTTATTTTATTTATCCGTATTTCAATGGATATGGAGGGGCTTTAGGCGCAACAGCGTGTTTGAGTTGTCTAATGGGAATACTAATTCAAAAAGCTTTCAATTGCCAAACGGTAGGAGTCCAAACCAAAACCTAAAATTATTCCTTTGCAAACTGGTGAAATATAAGAATGATGACGAAACTCTTCTCTTTGGTGCGTATTTGAAATATGAACTTCAATTACTGGTGATTCAACTCCAGAAATCGCATCTCTTAATGCAACGGATGTATGTGTATAGGCACCGGCATTAATTATAATTCCGTCATAGCTGAAACCAACTGAATGAATTTTATCAATTAATTCACCTTCGACATTACTTTGATAATACTCCAATTTTACTTTTTTATACTTCGTTTTTATAGTTTTGAAATATTCTTCAAAAGATGTTGATCCATATACATCTGGTTCTCTTTTTCCAAGTAAGTTTAAATTCGGTCCGTTAATGATCAGGATTTTCATACTTCAAAAGTACAAAAAATGATTATTCTTTATTTTTAGTATCTATATTTATAGTAACAGGACCATCGTTAATAAGTGAAACTTTCATGTCTGCTCCAAATCTGCCTGTTTTAACTTTTTTTCCGGTTTTCATTTCCAAATCATTGACAAATTTAAAGTACATTTTTTTGGAAAAATCCGGCTCGCCGGAAAACAAAAAACTGGGTCGGTTTCCTTTTTTTGTGCTTGCAAATAATGTGAATTGACTTACAACAATTATATCTCCATTAACATCAATGATGCTTTTGTTCATAGGAGCTTTTTCGTCAGGGAATATCCTTAATTTACTGATCTTGCTGGTAAGCCAGTTTATATCTTCAAAAGTATCCTCATTTTTAATTCCAACGAGTACAAGTATTCCCCTTTCAATTTCTGCAACGACAACATCATTGATTCTAACAGATGCTTCTGAAACTCTCTGAATAGTAACTCTCATTAGCGATAGTTTTCTTCCTGATCATTATTGAAAATACTGAGGTAGCTATTGTATCTCGAAAGTGCTATTTGTCCTTTGCCCAGTGCTGTTTTTACTGCACAATTGGGTTCGTTTATATGAACACAATTATTAAATTTGCAAGAGAGTTTTAATTTCAGGAATTCTGGAAAGTAATTACTTAATTCCTCAGGTTTAATATCTACGATACCTATTCCTCGAATACCAGGAGTGTCTATTAAATGACCGCCATTTGGCAAATCATACATTTCAGCAAAAGTGGTTGTGTGTACTCCCTGTTGATGCATCTCCGAGATTTCTTTTACTGTAATATCTTCATTTGGTAGTAATTTTTTCAGAAGACTACTTTTTCCCACTCCACTATTGCCTGAAAGAACGGTAGTTTTTCCTTGAAAAAGTTTTTTCACCTTATCCAGATTAATTTCCTTTTCAACACTAATTGGAAGAATAGTGTATCCTGCGTTTGTATAAATGGAATTCCAATCGGCTAAACGATGAAGATGCTCATCTTCGTATACGTCTAATTTATTAACAAGAATAACAGCGGGAATGTTGTACGCTGTAACACTAACTAAAAAGCGATCAATAAATTCGTTTAGAGTATTTGGCTGAGTAACTGTTGCCACTAAAACCGCCTGGTCGATATTCGAAGCAATAATATGATATTGTTTTGATAGGTTTACAGATTTTCGAATTAAATAATTTTTTCTGCTGTCAATCTTTGAAATGAGCCCGGTTTCTTTTCCTTTTTCCATTTCAATATCAACAAAATCCCCAACGGAAACAGGATTTGTGACTTTGAGCCCTTTAATTCTTAATTTACCCTTTAATCTACAAACTATAAAGTTTCCGTTATTATTGCGAACCTTATACCAGCTTCCGGTGGATTTGTAAACAAGACCTTTCATTACTGTAAAAATAGAGTTTTTGAGTGACTCGACTATGAATACGTATTATGTTGTTATAAATGTTTACTAAATTTAATTTATTACTAATAAAATTAGGATTATGTCTGTATCGGTAAACCACATCACAAAAATTTATGGAAAGCAAAAAGTACTGAACAATATTAGTTTTGATATAGGTGCGGGAGAACTTGTTGGTTTTTTAGGTCCAAATGGTGCAGGAAAATCAACAATGATGAAGATTTTAACCGGTTATATAACTCAAAGTGAAGGTGAGGTAAGCGTCTGTGGAATAAACGTGTTAAACAATTCAATTGAATCCCGAAAAAAAATAGGGTATTTACCTGAACATAACCCTCTTTATTTAGATATGTATATAAGAGAGTTTCTCTTTTTCATAGCAGATATTCACAAAATTAAAAATAAAAAAGAAAGAGTTCATGAAATGATTGAACTTACAGGACTTTCTCCGGAAAAATCCAAAAAGATACGTCAGCTTTCTAAAGGGTATCGTCAACGAGTAGGATTGGCTGCGGCATTAATTCATGATCCTGAGGTTTTAATTCTGGATGAACCAACAACTGGATTGGACCCAAATCAACTTAAAGAAATTAGAGCATTAATTAAATCCATTGCCGAAAAAAAGACCATTATGCTTTCTACTCATATTATGCAAGAGGTAGAGGCTATTTGTGATCGAGTTATTATTATAAAAAACGGAGAAATAGTTGCGGATAATAAAATTGAAATGTTGCAAAGTAAAGGTGAAGAAATTATTGAAGTTGAATTTCAAAATCCTATTCCGGTTTCAATATTAAAAGGCCTGAAGGAAGTTAAAAGTGTTGTTCAAAAATCATCAACACGATTTGAATTAATTTCTGATGAGTCAAAAGACATAAGACCAATGATTTCTCAGTTTGCAATTAACAATTCGAATCTTGTTTTGAGTATGCAAAAGCGAGAGCAAAAAATGGAGGATATTTTTCAACAGCTTACAAAGGATTGAAACAATATATAGCTATATTTGTTCCCAAAATTAAAATAAATGGCAAATTATTTATTCACTTCTGAGTCTGTCTCAGAAGGACATCCGGATAAAGTAGCAGATCAGATTTCTGATGCTTTAATTGATAATTTTCTTGCTTTTGATCCACAGTCAAAAGTTGCATGTGAAACTCTTGTCACAACAGGACAAGTGGTATTAGCTGGAGAAGTGAATTCGAAAACCTATTTGGATGTACAAAAAATTGCACGTGATGTAATTCAAAAAATCGGATACACTAAATCCGAGTATATGTTTGAGGCCAACTCTTGTGGCGTTTTGTCCGCTATTCACGAGCAATCTCCAGATATTAATCAGGGAGTTGACAGAGATAGTCCGGAAGAACAAGGCGCTGGAGATCAGGGTATGATGTTTGGTTATGCTACTAAGGAAACTGAAAATTATATGCCACTGGCTTTAGATCTTTCCCATAAAATACTAATTGAACATGCACGATTGAGAAGAGAAGGTAATTTAATTCCTTACTTAAGACCGGATGCAAAATCTCAAGTCACTATTGAGTATTCGGAGGACAATGTTCCTCTAAGAATTGATTCAATAGTTCTTTCAACTCAACATGATGATTTTGATACAGAAGAATCTATGTTGGAGAAAATAAAAGAAGATGTTATTAATATATTAATACCGCGAGTAATAGAGCAATTACCTGCTAATATTAAGCTTTTGTTTAACAATAATATCGTCTACCATATTAACCCTACCGGAAAATTCGTTATTGGAGGTCCTCATGGAGATACAGGTTTAACAGGCAGAAAGATTATTGTTGATACATATGGCGGAAAAGGTGCTCATGGTGGTGGAGCTTTTTCAGGAAAAGATCCCTCAAAGGTTGATCGTTCTGCTGCTTATGCAACTCGTCATATTGCTAAAAATTTAGTGGCAGCAGGTGTTTGTGATGAAGTTTTAGTTCAGGTGTCTTATGCGATTGGAGTTGTAAAACCAATGGGGGTTTTTGTCAACACTTATGGAACATCAAAAGTTGATCTTGAAGATGGAGCTATTGCAAAAATTGTTGAGGAAGTTTTTGATATGCGTCCTTACTCTATCGAGAATAGGTTAAAATTAAGAAATCCAATTTATCAGGAGACGGCTGCATATGGTCATATGGGCAGGAAAAATCGAGTGGTAAAAAAGACTTTTGTTGGAGCTGATGGAACCAGAAAACAGGTAGAGGTTGAATTATTTACCTGGGAAAAGCTGGACTTTGTTGATAAATTAAAATCAGCCTTTAATATCTGAGAATAAGATTCTGAATATGCAAAACGATTCAATATTGGATGAGGACAATTATTCTAAACAAACTCCTGAATTAGCTGGTTTTTGGATTAGATTTGGTGCTTCATTTCTTGATTCTTTGTTTCTAATTCCTTTAACTGCTGTTGGTTTCCTTTCATTTGTATACATTAAAGATTTTTATTTGTATGCTTTTTTGACTCTTGTCACTTTTGTGTATAAGCCAATAATGGAGGGGGTTTGGGGCGCTACTTTAGGTAAAATGGTTTGTAAATTAAAGGTTACCGATGTTGAGTTCAAAAGACTCTCATTTTCAAAGGCTTTAATTAGATCCATGCCCTGGCTGTTTGTTTCACTTTCTGGACTTTTGGAACAATATCCACTTTTTTCATTGGAGGATTTTGTTAATGCCGATGGTTATTTAGAAACTCTTGTAGTTCAAAGTCGTGAAAAATCTCAAACTATTGTTTATGTTTTTCAAATTGTTTTATTAGTATCAGGCTTGTTTATTGCGTTTAAGCCCAGACGAGGACTTCATGATTACATAGCTGGAAGTTTATGTGTTTTTAAAACGAAAAATTAATTTTCGCTTTTTTCTTTATCGAACAATGAAATTTTCTTTTGGATGGTCTTTTTTAAAGAAAATTATGCCAATCCAAAAAAGATCTATTGAGCATGTTACTAATGGGTGTGCCTGAATGTGTTTCCAGGCTTCTTCCATGCCATTACTCCAATGTATATCATCAAAAATGAAAATTGAATTTTCATGGGCTTTTTTTAAGCATTTGTCAAAGTATTCAATGGTTGGTTTTTTTTGATGATTTCCATCAAAAAAAACATAGTCTAATTCTTCATAACTATCTATAACTTCAGAAAGTGTATTGGAAAAATCACCAACTTTAATTTTTACATTTTCAGCATTAAAATTTTTAAGTACTTTTCGGGCGATTTTTGCCGTTTCCGGGCAGCCTTCCATGGTTGTAAAGTTTGCTTTCTTATTTGCACCAATTTGGTAACATGCTGAAATTCCAAGAGAAGTGCCCAATTCAAGCATGTTTTGTGGTTCGAATTTATTGACCAATCGGAACAAAACTTCCCCTAGCCAGGGTGCTTTAGCTGAGTGTTTTACCAAATCAGAAATTTTTCTTTCTTTAGACTTGTTGATACTACTTCCAGCTCCATAATCAGTGATTTTTATTGTAGAATTATTCTTTTTTAAAACAGACCGTATTCCCTCAATTTCTTTGAATGAATAGAATTTCTGATTTGATTGCAAAACTTCTTTAACAATGCCATTTACAAATTCGGAATTTGTATCTTGCTTGGCATATAGCCAGTACTTGAAGTATCTGCCAGCAAACTGGACCTTTTTTTGCATTTTGCAAAGATGCTATATTTAAGAGAGAAAGCCCAAAAACTGCTTTAGTAAATTAAAAAAAGAGCTGAAAGAACAGCCCTTTATCTAACATCATATCCTGATTTTGGATATGTCCTGACAATATTATTTGATGGTGATTTTTTGAAAAATAGTATGCGTTATTTTATCGGCCCCTTTCGCTTGCATTTTAATTTCAACTTTATTCCCCTTTTTTAGTCCTTTTATAATATTGGCTATTTTTCTGTCAATTATTTTGCCATTAATTAATTTTGGAAGGGGAGTAATTTCATTACCTTTTCTGTAAGAAATTTCAGCACTTATAATTTTAGGTGTTGATGAAATGGGAAATGACTTTCCGTATTTTGGTTTTGCACCCACTTGTTTTAAAACTGTTGCTAAACTTGTTGAACTTGATAAGCCATATTTAACTCCGGGAGTGAAAATAAAAGGTTTTGGAAGTGATGTGCTTTTCCAGGTTTGTTTGGAAACGACTTTATTTTCGCCATTAATATTTGCAAAAACAGTAATTTCTATTCTTCCTCCTCTTTTGGGTTTAAATGTATATTTACCGCTTCCTTTTTCTTTTACCTCACAATCATTGCTGGCTATTACTTTTAAATCCTCAGATTTGATACCAGGAGCAGAAACGCTTATTTCATTTTCAAGTCCTATATACATTATGTTTAATTGATCGGAGGAAATTACTGCGCTTGGCGCTGCAACTGTATATTTTTTTACAAAGGGGTAGGAAAGGAATTCACCTTTTCTTTTGGGGTTAGGATGAGGTACTTTCATTATCCCACCCCATGTGTGATTTCCAGTCTCAGTGGTTTTCACTTTAAATCTTCCCATTCCGTTAAGTACAGGGATGGTATCTTTTTTACCTGTAAAGTTTATTTCCCCTGTATTTTCGTAATGAATAATATCATAATCTCCTACAATTACAATGGGATCTTGAGTGGTGTCTGAAGCAGCCAGAAATATGTCGGCCGAATATTCATCTCCTTGCAATACGTAGCTTGATTGTGCAATAGATGTAGCCAATATTTTATTCACTTTCACTTCGTTAATTCCTATGTTTTCCAATAAATAGTTTATTGCCTGAGATTCTGAATTTCGAATATAACTTTGTATGTTGGTTAAGTTAGCTGTTACAGCTGCAAGGGGTAAATATTCGCTTATACCATTTTCCCAAGGACTTTCTACGTTTTCGTAATCAATATGGGGTGGTGTTGCTAATAACTTTTCGATTCCATTTATAACTGAAGTATCTTCTGGATTAATTAGTGAAATTAAATTTGATTTATACTTGTTTATTTTGTCTTTTAACTCTGTACCATATCCTTTTACAACAAGATATTCTGCTCCAACATCCTGATTGTCTTTACCAACAGGGACACCTGTTTCCTCATCAATTCCTCCTCCAAGCTCAATAATGTCTGCTTTATATTTTTCAATGTCGGAAAATAATTGGTTAGATAATTTTTCAATGTTCAAAGCATTTTGTTGGGCTTCTATTGCTACATCTGCTCCGGAAGCTGCTGCTCTTGAAATCTTTGTGTAAATTGAAGTGTTTGTTGAATTGAAGTTTTTTGTAGTAACATCAATGCCGTCTTCTAAAAAAATAAATGCATCTAATAAATCTTTTGACGCGTTCATCGCTAACATTGCCAACAAAACAAGGTACATTATACCAATCATTTGTTGACGAGGGGTTTGTTTTACTCCTGCCATAATAACTGTTTTTATTGATTGGATAATTCTTATGAATTAACCAGGCGACAACCAGAGCTCTTTGTTGGTGCTTCAGTTATTAAATACAGTTGATTAAAATGGTTACACTTTTTATTATTTATTTTAATAACGAGAGGTTGGACGCAAAGAAAATACTCTCAAAATAAGATGTAGAGAGGGAAGGGGTCCAAAGATTTGAATTCTTTGTTGAGCGAAAATATAGAAATGTTAATTAAGCAAAAGCTACTTCTTGTATTTTTGAATCCAAATGATCATAATTTATTGGTTTTCTCAAGACCAAATCATTATCAATTTCTTTATCTAAGTATTTTATGTATTTATCTTTTAAAGAAGTGATAAATAGCATTTTTGTTTCGGTTTTGTTTAAATAATTCAGCGTTTTATACAATTCACTTCCTGTGACATAGGGCATTAAAAGATCTGTAATTACCAAATCTGGCTGGTGCTTTAAAATTAAAGATAGCGCCTCCATTGCGTTTGTCGATTCGATTACTTTGTGGCCTTTTTTATTTAAGTAGTAAGAAAGTTTTTTAAGAACAAGCAGGTTGTCATCAATTATCAGAATATTCATGGCATCAAAACTTTAAGGGGTGTCTAGAAGTTTACGGGTTTGGTAAGATAAAAACTGTTTTATATTCGATAAACAACTATAAAAAAACGATTAACAATATATTTGTTCCTGTAAATACCTAGATGTCAAAGGTTATTTTTATGTACGGGCTTAGGACTTTTCCCTGACAAGACAATACAGCACCATCTTCAATCTCATCAAAAGAAAGTGCAATGTTATTTTCCATTTCAACCTCGCCCTCTCCAACCATGCATTTGCATACTCCACAAACTCCACCTTGACAGGAAAATGGAATATCATGTCCTGCTGCAAGTCCAGCTTCTAGTATTGATTCATTTTTCTTTATTGTGAACTCGATGGTTTCACCATTCAATATAGCAGCTGCAGTACTTGACCCTTTCAGCTTTTTTTGGTTTGATTTTTTTTCAATAGTATTAGTTGTGAATAGTTCATAATGGATATTAGAAGGAGCGAAACTGAATTTGTTTTCCAGCAAATTAATTATACTACTGGTCATTTCTTGAGGGCCGCAAATAAAAATCTCATCAGTTAAGTCCACAGGAGCTATTTTTTTAAATAACTTTTTTAGTTTTCTACCTTCAAGTCTGCCGGTATGAAATCGGCTTTCTCCTTTGTGTTGGCTAAAAATAAAATGTATGGATAGTTTTTTTGGATATTTCTTTTTTAGCTGTTCAATTTCCTCTTTAAAGATTGTTAGCTCAGGAGACTTGTTTCCGTAAAACAAACTGATTGTACTGTTTGGTTCTTCGACTAATATTGTTTTAAGAATAGAAAAAACAGGAGTAATTCCACTACCGGCAGCAATTAATGTGTATGATTTAGTATTGTTTGAATCGGTCTGAACAAAGAAATTTCCTCTTGGAAGTCCTATCTCTATTTGGTCACCAGGTTTGAGTTCAGTATTTGCAAAGGTTGAAAATTTACCATTGGGAATTTGTTTGACAACAACTTTAAACTGACCGGATTCAGGTGTTGAGCACAAAGAGTATGATCTTCTTATCTCTTCACCTCTTATAAATTTTTTAAGTATTAAGAATTGACCTGCTTTAAATGAAAAGTCATTTAAAAACTTTTTAGGAACCTCAAATTCGATTGAAACGGATTCAGAAGTTTCTTTTTCAATCCTCTTTATGTAAAGGCAATGGAACATATATAAAAAATATGAAAATTATATTAATCCTTTAATGTTTTGTTTATGAGTGTTTTATGTTTTTAAACGAGTTTTTGTTTTAATATCAGTTTAATTAAAATCGGAGAATTAATAAGCATAATTTGCAATTGTCAATACCGGATAAATAAATGTGTTTTATGAGGTGTTTATTCCATACCATTAAAAGGGTAATTTTGTCTATATGCCGATTATATATAGTTTTTAGTACTTTTTATGGGCCATAAAAAAATGTTTAATACCATTGGGGAATTTGATTTTTGACTATTTTTGATAAGTAAAATAAATACTGAATTTGCGTAAACATCGCACATCTGTATTAAATCAAAAATTTAATATTATGCTCGGAGGATTAATTAACCGCTTGAAGAGAAAAAAGGTTTCTCCAAAAACCAGAAAGAAATCTTCTAAAGAAGATGCTGAGTATATATTGCTTTATGGGACCCAGTCGGGTAATACACAAACTATGGCAAAAGCTTTTTTTAAAGGTCTTTTGGCCGAAGGTAAGAAAGTATTTATGGATGAGCTGGATAATTATTCACTCTATGAAAATGCTACCCACCTGATTATTTTTACATCTACTTATGGTGTTGGAGGTCCGCCTAGTAATGGTAATTATTTTGAAGATTTAATTAAAGAAAAAGAGCCTTTAAATCCTTTAAAATTTTCTGTCGTAGCATTTGGTTCGACATCTTTCCCTGAATTTTGTCAATTTGGTGTCGATGTGGATAAATGGCTTGAATCAGTTTCTGGTTTCGAACGATTTATACCATTGGTTAAAATAAATGAACAATCTATTTCTGATATTCGAAGTTGGCTTTCACTTTGGAATCGTACTTCTGGTATGGAGGTACAAATAGGACTAAAGGATATTGGTAAAAAAAAATCAAAAATTGAGGATTTTATTGTTTTAGAGAACCCTGAGATTAATGAAGACAATACTTCTCTAATTAAACTTCGGCCGAAGAATCAAATCAGTTTTCAGTCCGGTGATTTGTTGGGTATAATTCCAGAAGGATCTCAAAAGCCACGGATGTATTCAATTGCCAGAATTGGTGATGATATTCATTTGAGTGTTAAAAAACATGATAAGGGTATCTGTTCAAGATTTTTATGCAATTTGCAAAAAGAGGATATTGTTGTTGCTTCTTTGGAGCGGAATGAATCCTTTCATTTTGTTCCTGATGCGCCCTCAGTTTGGTTGATTGGTAATGGGACTGGTATCGCTCCATACCTTGGAATGATGGAGGAAAATCAGCATTCTCCTTTAAAACTTATCTGGGGAGGACGTACAGAATCATCTTTTCATATTTACAAGCCATATGCTGATAAGGCAATAAAACATGGTCGTATGGAAAAATATGAATTAGCTTTATCCAGAGAGGGTAATAGTAAATATGTTCAGGATATTCTTGCTGAAGAAGAGAATGAGGTAGCCAGGGCGTTGGAGTCTGGAGCTGTTTTTATGCTCTGTGGTTCAATGGCAATGCAAGATTCTGTACTTAAAGTGTTAAATAAAATTACTAATGATAAGTTGGATAGAGCAATAAGTTCGTTTATGAATAATGGACAAATTTTGAAGGATTGTTACTAAAAATAACGTTCTTAAGAATATTTGTTATCAATCCGGTAGGGATATACTTAATTTTCTTTTTTTAACGATTTATATCTTTTAAGGATATATCCATATCATTAACTTTTCCGCTCGGCAAATGTGAAAAAAATAACAACTTGGAAATCAGGGAACAATGTGTAAGTCTTCATCATCTCGTATTAATCTGATTTGTTATTGTTATAATTGATGATAATTTTTTTTAATATAACTTGTAAATATGGTTTATAAGTTAATACAATTCATATTGAGAATTTATCTTCCTGTTTTATTCAAACGGCTGGAGTTTAGGGGATTAGAAAATGTTCCTCAAGATAAACCTGTTATTTTTGCTGTAAACCACCAAAATGCATTCTTAGACGGAATATTAGTAGCGTTAAAATTGCGACGCCCTGTGTTCTTTTTAACTCGATCTGATGTATTCAAGGGCAGATGGATTGTGAAATTTTTTAAGTTACTTAACCTTGTTCCTATTTTTAGAAGACAAGACGGTACAGGTGATATAACTATAAAAAATCGTGAAACATTTAAATATTGTATACGGGAATTAGAGAAAAGAAGACCCGTGTTAATTTTTCCTGAGGGTGAAAGTGAACCTGTTCATCATTTATTTGACTTAAAAAAGGGTATAGCTCGTTTGGCTTTTGAGGCGGAGGAAAAAAATAATTTTAAACTTGGTTTGCATATTGTTCCTGTAGTTATAAATTATGAAAATCATTTTGTTGCTGGTAAAAAGGTTTTTGTAAATTATCTAAAACCAATATTAATATCCGAATACAAAAATCTTTATTATGAAAATCAATTTCGATCCATGACTGTTTTTTTAAAAAATTTACAACATGAGATGCGAGAAAACATGATTCATATATGTGGGGATTATGTTAAATTTAAGAGAAGATATTGGAAAGGTATTATTCGACAGTCAAGAAATGATAAGGAAATAATAGCAGCCATTAAATCCATACCTCAGAATGTAAATGAATTTTCAAAGGAGGGTTATCGATGGCAGCGGGAGAAATATAAATACAATAAGCCCAGGTCTTTTGTAATGCGTCTTTTTTATTTTTTACTTTGTTTACCTGGATTTTTAATATTTTTACCAACTATAATGGTTACAAAGTTAATTATAGCAAAAGTTAAAGACGAATCATTTTATTTATCTATAACAGCGTTAAGCTGGTTGTTTTTTGGTGTTGTTCAAATTGTATTCTTGTCCATATATATATGGAACAATACAGATTGGGATATTTTTATTATCTCTTTACTTGTTGTAATTGCTTTAGTCTACATTACATTGCGAAATTTTTATAAATCTATTAAAGCGGAGTAAGTTATTTTAATTTCTCTAATTCTGGTGCTTCGGAATTGATGTAGTTGGTAAATTTCCAGATTTCCAAAATTTCTTCTACATGAACTTCATAAGATTCATATGATGGATTAGTGGAACACAATAGAAATGTTTTATTGTTTTTAAGTTGGTTGTACAGTATTTTAAAAACAATGCCTTCATCTTTTGTGATAATAATATAGGGATATCCATTTTTAATGTAGTTCCAATTTTGAATAAATTCTCCAGTCACAAAACTTCCGTTTGAAACTGGTGGCATAGAGTCACCTGATATTGGAAAAGTCCTGTATTTTCTGTCTTTTGCTAAAAACGGAAGTTGGAAGGTGGGTAATACTTTAATATATTCCGGGTCGTATAGTCCCTGGGGATATCCTGCTTGCGCTTTTATCGGGACCAATTCGATATTTTCTTCATCTTCATGGTTAACGGTAGTAGCCAGAACCCGAAGTTTTCTGCCACTTACGTCAACATTAAATCCGTTTTCAAGGTTTGTTAGTCGAAGTTCTGAAAATTCATTCAGGTCTTCCTTGAGAAATACATCAATTGGAAGGCTGAAATATTTGGAAATTTTCATTAATGTATCAAAGTTTGGCTCTGCCGCTTCATTTTCATAAGCACTCCATGTTGATCTGGTTATTTGAAGTGTATTTGATACATCTGCTTGAGATCTGGATCTTCTTTTTCGTAGTAATTTTAAGTTGCTACCAAAATAACTCATTGACAAAAAATTTGTCAGAAGATAACAAGGATTTTAACGAATTGCAAACTTTTACTTTTTAAGTAATATTATGATTTAATTTATTGAGTGTTTCAAACGCCTCTTCAATTGATGTTATTTGATTAAAAGTAATGGCTGGTTTTCCTTTGGTTTCTTTTATTTTACATGATTTTGGATTCTCTTGAACGAATGATAAAATTTGACCAAATCTTTTTGATTGAAAATAATTGCTGTCAGGGTTAGAAATGAAATATCCTCTAAGAATTCTATTTTTCATGTATAATCTTTCTAAACCAATTTTTTGAGCCAGCCATTTTAATCTCATAGTAGAAATAAGTTCCTCTGTCTGATGAGGAATCTTACCGAATCTATCCTCTAAATTTTTAATAAAAATTTGAAGTTCATCTTCTTTTTTTATGTCGTTTAACATTTTATAAAGACGCAATCGTTCATCTACTGCATTTACATAATTTGTGGGAATGAGTATTTCCATATCAGTTTCAATGATACAATCTTTGACAAAAATCCTGTTTTCTTCCTTTAATTCTTCAGAATACAATTCTTTAAACTCTCCCTCTTTGAGTTCCTGAATAGCTTCATCGAGTATTTTTTGATAGGTTTCGTAACCAATATCAGATATAAATCCAGATTGTTCTCCGCCTAATAAATTTCCTGCACCACGAATATCAAGGTCTCTCATTGCGATATTAAATCCGCTCCCTAAATCACTGAATTCCTCGAGAGCCCGAAGTCTTTTCCTTGCTTCAGGGGTTAGGACGCTTTGGGGTGGGGTAATAAGAAAGCAGAATGCTTTTTTGTTTGACCTTCCTACTCTTCCTCTCATTTGGTGTAAATCGCTTAAGCCAAAGTTTTGAGCTTGATTAATAATAATTGTGTTGGCATTAATGATGTCTAATCCAGATTCAATAATTGTTGTTGCTACTAAAACATCAAAGTCTCCATTCATAAAATCCATCATTATGGATTCCAGTTTTTTGCCTTCCATTTGTCCGTGTCCAACTCCTATTTTTGCATTTGGAACTAGCCTCTGTATGGTTCCAGCTACTTCTTTTATATTCTCAACTCGATTGTGAATAAAGTACACTTGTCCACCACGAGCCAATTCATATGAAACGGCATCGCGTATAGTTTCTTCATTAAATCCTATGGTGCTGGTTTCAATAGGGTATCGGTTTGGGGGAGGGGTGTTTATTATACTTAGGTCTCGAGCTCCTAAAAGAGAAAATTGAAGAGTTCTTGGAATTGGAGTCGCTGTAAGTGTCAGAGTATCAAGATTTGCTTTTAATGTTTTAAGTTTATCTTTTACGGAAACTCCAAATTTTTGCTCTTCGTCAATAATTAAAAGACCTAAATCATTGTATTTAATATCTTTTGCCGCTAATCTATGTGTTCCGATTATGATGTCGATTTTTCCTTCTTCCAGATTTTTAAGAGTTTCTTTTTGATCTTTGGCACTTCGGAATCTATTAATGTAATCGACTGTAACGGGAAAATCTTTCAGCCTTTTCGAAAAAGTTCGATAATGCTGAAAAGCCAGTATAGTTGTAGGAACTAAAATTGCAACTTGTTTACTTTCGGTTGCAGCTTTGAATGCAGCACGTATTGCAATTTCGGTCTTTCCAAACCCTACATCTCCACAGATTAATCGATCCATTGGGAATGGTTTTTCCAGGTCTTTTTTTACTGCTATTGTTGAGGTTATTTGATCGGGAGTGTCTTCAAATAAAAATGATGCTTCAAGTTCAGTTTGTAAATAGGAGTCTTTACTAAATGAAATTCCTTTTGTAGCTTTTCTTTTTGCATAAAGTTTTATAAGATCGTATGCGATTTTTTTAACTTTTTTCTTCGTATTCGCTTTTTTTGTTTTCCAGGTATTTGTTCCTAATTTATTTAATACAGGCTCTTTCCCTTCTTTTCCTGAATATTTGGCTATTCTATGTAGAGACTGAATGCCTACATATAGAACATCCCTGTCTTTATATATCAGCCGAATTGATTCGGACTGTTTGCCACCTTGTTCAATGATTTCCAAGCCATCAAAAACTCCTATTCCATAGTCTATATGTGTAACAAAGTCACCTTTTTTAAGTCCTGTTAATTCCTTTATCGTTAAGGATTGACTGCTTTTTTTAAAGCTTTCCTTTACTCTGAATCTGTGATATCTATCAAATATCTGATGATCGGTATAGCAAATTATTTTCGTGTCTTTATCAATAAAACCTTCATGAAGTGTAAAGTATTGCGGGGTAAATGAAATGGTTTGTTTCTCCGGAACTTCATGGTCCTCTATAATTGAATGAATACGTTCTATTTGTTTAGGATTGTCGCTTATAATGTTTAGTGTGTAATTATTAGCGTTGTTTTTTTTGATGTCATCAATTAAAAGTGTGAACGTTTTGTTGAAATTGGGTTGAGGAATTATGTTTAATTTTATATTGGTTGCTTTTGTGAAAAATTGCGTTCCCCCATATTCAATAACCTTTGTTTTGGATATTAAGTCCTTTAGCACGTTTTTACTCGTATAAATATCATGAGGAGGTTGGTGAATTGAATTGGTTTTAATCCGGCTCCAGGTATCCACGGCTTTCTGATAACTTCCTTCTATTTTGTCAAGCGTAAATTGAACATCTTTTATCCATATAATTGATGACAGACCTAAAAATTCAATAAAGGAAGTTTGCTCCTCTCGTATTATTTTATCCTGGACATTAGGTAGTATTTGAATGGTTTCATATTTTGAAATTGAAAGTTGACTGGATGGGTCGAAAGCTCGAATACTTTCAATTTCATCATCGAAAAATTCTACTCTGAATGGCTTGTCATAAGAATATGACCATACATCTAACAATCCTCCTCTTACTGCGAATTGTCCCGGTTCAACAACGAATTGTTCTCTTGAAAAATCATACTCAAACAAAACGTCTATCAGGAAATCCATTGATAGATTTTCACCAATTTTAATTTTATGGCTGTTTTTAGTAAGCTGTTTATGGGTGATTACCTTTTCAAGTAAGGCTTCAGGGTAAGTGATAATTATTTTTTTTGTATTGTTGTTAAGTTCTGAAAGCACCTCTGCTCTTTGGATTATATTCGCATTTTGAGTTCTGCTTGTTTCATATGGTGATGTTGAACTTGCTGGATAATAAAGGGCTTTTGTCTCACCTAAAAGATTTTGCAGGTCATTAAAAATATATGCTGCTTCTTCATTATCGTTTGCAATGATAAGTTGTCTTTGTGGTTTTTTTGCTTGTAATGCTGCAATCAAAACATTTAGAAAGGATCCTTTGTTCCCCTTCAAAGCTAATTTTTCATCTGTAAGAAATGAATCTTCCAAGAATGAAAATAAGGGATGCGCCTCAAATTTTGATAGCCATTTAATAGAATTCATCTTGTAAAATTACTCAAATTGAAAAAGAATGTGAAAAAGGGAAACAAAACTATAAAATGAATCGTTGTTCAAGTTATAAAAGATTTCGTTTTTATATTAAAGTGCTTGTTTAATGGTCTTTTAGCGATTTTTTTTCATTATTTACTCAAAAAATTTTGAAGCTATTCCAAAAAGTATATTTTTGCGGAAAATTGGATAATATTTTAACTATTTGAGATATGTATTGGACGTTAGAGCTTGCGAATTATTTAACTGATGCACCCTGGCCGGCAACAAAGGATGAGTTGATTGATTATGCAATGAGATCTGGTGCGCCCCTGGAGGTCACTGAGAACTTACAAGAGCTGGAGGAAGAAGTAGAGTCATTCGAAAGCATTGAGGAAATTTGGCCGGATTTCCCAACAAAAGAAGATTTCCTTTTTAATGAGGATGAATATTAAAAAAATCTTATTCCCGCGAAAGCGGGATTTTCTTTTCTAAAATTCATAGGGAATAAATCTTTTTATTCAGATTGCCACCTTAACTGTAATGAATTATTGGTTACTTCCATCTTGACTGTTTGTCCCATAATTAAAGATCTGTTGTCATTAATATGTCCTGCAGGGAAATTAGCAAATACTGGAATATTTAGCTCACTACAAAGATCAAAGAGTATTTCTTCAGAAGTTTTTCCGAATGGTACAGGCCCATCTTTCATTTCTGTAAAACTACCAATTATTAACCCTTTTATATTTGCAAAGAAACCATTTCTTTTTAGATTTTGAAGCATTCTGTCGATATGATAAATATGCTCTGACAGGTCTTCTAAAAAAAGAATTTTACCATTTGTTTCCCCAAATGAAACAGAACCGCAAAGACTATATAAAACAGAGAGATTTCCACCTGTTAACTGGCCTATTGCTGTTCCATCTTTACAAAGTTTCTTTGCTGATGATTGTATTTTATACTCCATAGATCCACACATAATAATCTGTCTGAGTGAATCAAGTGATTCTGCAGTATTTTTATGAAAGAAAACAGGCATTGTTGCGTGTATGGTCGGAATATTAAATAGTGTATTAATGTGCGCATGAAAAACTGTAATATCACTAAATCCAATCAACCATTTTGGTGTGTTTAAAAAAGATGAGAAATCAATTTTATCAACAACCCTAACACAGCCATAGCCTCCTCTTGCAGATATGATTGCCTTTATTTCAGGGTTGTCCAGCATTTTTTGAATGTCATTTCTCCGATAATCATCATTACCACTGAATTGGTGGTGTTCAGAACCTATTGTGTTACCAATCACAACCTCCAGTCCCCAATTTCGAAATGTTTTTACGGCGGGTTGAATTTCTTCAAGTGTGATTTTTTTTGCAAAAGCAACAATTCCTATTTTGTCACCAGGTTTTAAAACATGAGGAGTCATGAAATAAATATACAAAACGTAATTTTGTAAATGGTGTTAATTTAACGAGTTGCTATTTGAATTGTCAACATTAACTGGATGATTGAAATCAGTAGGTTAAGAGGTTTTTTTAGAGTATTCAAACAAATTAGTGTGCTGTCAGATGTGTTTGTCAAAAAGTGGATTGATCCTTTCAATGTATTTTAAAACACTTTCTTTTCCTGTTTTTTTATGAGATGAGGTTACAAAATATGGAGGTAGCTCCTCCCAGTATTTATATAACTCATTTTCGTATGTTTTTATGTTAGAGTTTAGCTCTTTTTGTTTTAGTTTATCTGATTTGGTGAATATTATTGAAAATGGAATTCCATTTTCTCCAAGGAAAATCATAAAATCAATATCTATTTGTTGTGGTTTTATTCTTGAATCGATTAAAACAAAGGTGTTCATTAAGTTTTTTCGGTTAAGAATATAGCCCTTTATCATTTTGCTCCATTCCTCTCTTGATTTTTTACTAACCTTAGCATATCCATATCCAGGTAAATCACATAGATACCATTTTTTATTAATCAAAAAGTGATTGATGAGTTGTGTTTTACCCGGCGTTGATGAGGTTTTGGCGAGGGTTTTGTTACCACAAAGAGTATTTATTAGAGAACTCTTTCCCACATTGGATCTTCCTATAAAAGCATATTCAGGAATATTTGGAGTGGGGCAATCTTTCCAATGGGGCTTACTTATTATGAATTTTGAAGAAGAGATTTTCATGCCTTAAAGTTAAGCACAAAAAATGGCCGGTAAAACCGACCATTAAAATTTTAAATTACTTAATAATGCCTATTCCTGAGAAGAAAACATCTTCATCTCTGATTTTAATTAAATATGATCCAGGTTTAAATCCATTAAGGTTAATTATTCCACTTGTTATCTTTTGTTCAAATAAAATTCTTCCTGAAATATCATATACTGAAACAACTCCTTTTAAGTGGCTAAGATTGAATGTTCCGTTTGATGGATTTGGATATAATTCTATTTCTTTAATAAAAGTGTTGTTTATAGATGTAACTTCCAAACATTTTTCTTGTGGAGAATAGAATATACTGTCTATATAATTATCATAACCATAATCAAGCCTACAGCCATCAACATAGCCAAAGTAGTAATGAGCTTCATAATTGTTTTTGACAATAAAGGTGTCGTTTCGCTCAATTCCATCTTCGTAAACAACTGAATCAATAGGGTTTTCCCATTCGAGTAGTATAGTATCACCACAATTAAAAGAATGGGACCATATACTTGGAGAGGTGTTAGCGTAGTAGCTAAGTCTGTTTTTGAAATGAATTACTGCAGTATCTAAATATTTAATGCTATTTATTTCTAGTTCATAAATTAGAGTGTGAAATTCAGAACGAGTATTGTTA
>TARA_B100000674_G_scaffold73820_2_pt1 | contig 20528 bp, 22 predicted proteins | sample TARA_B100000674 | Tara Oceans TARA_B100000674 (sample SAMEA2622759) | marine metagenome | biome: marine biome (ENVO:00000447); feature: surface water layer (ENVO:00002042); material: "saline water (ENVO:00002010), including plankton (ENVO:xxxxxxxx)" | depth 5 m
AACAAATTTCTCCAATTTTAGAGGAAATAGCTTCCGATGAAGATAACAAATTAACTATCGCAAAAATAAATATTGATGAAAATCCTAGAGTTGCAACTGACTATGGAATTAGAAGTATACCAACTATGCTGCTATTTTGTAATGGCGAACTTAAAGATACCAAGGTCGGAGCTTTACCAAAACAAGAGCTAAGTGATTGGATTAAAAATAACAGCTAAAACATTCTAATAACTTTACCTACCAGTTGCATCGAGCCACAGATTAAAATTCTTGATGGACCATCTTGATGACAAATTAACGATCTTTCTAGATTGCTTATGTTACTCTTTTTTATAGGGACACTTAGTGTTTTTTCTATAATTTCATTATAAGAATAATGAGTTTTATTGCCTTCGATATAGGTAATCTCATCAAATACATTGATAAAAGGAATAATAAAATCTTTGATTTTTTTTCCTTTCTTTAGACTAAAGAATAGCTTTGTTTTTTTCTTTTCTTTAGAGTTCATTTTATTTATTTCACTTGCAACTTCTTTTGCTCCCGAGGAATTATGGCAACAATCAATCCATAGTTCTACCAAATTGATTTTGCAATCAATTTTCTCTAATCTTCCTCTCCAATGTGTACTAGATATGCCTTGCTCAATGATATCTTTAGATAGATTAATTTTTTTCAATTTAATCAAAAATCTAAGCGATGCGATAGAAATTGCTGCATTCATTTTTTGATGTTCACCATACATAAATTGATTATTAATTTTTATAGTTTCATCATTATCCTCATAATAATAAAAATCTTTTTTTTTGGTTAGAGTCCAATCCATTCCGAATACAAATCTATTGTTTTGATCATTTAAAAAATTTTTCAATATAAACTCTCTCACATTATTTGGCTGTTTTCCTATAACTGTTGGTATTTTACTGCTGGTGATGCCAAGCTTTTCTTTTGTTATTTGTAAAATATTATCGCCAAGGTAGTTTTCATGGTCATATGATATAGGTGTAATAATCGCTAAGTCCTTCGTTGGTATGGTATTTGTTGCGTCATACTTTCCACCCATACCAACTTCCAAAAGATTCCAATCTGCCTTGTTTTGGTTAAATAAAAATAAAGCACAAGCAGTTAAGAATTCAAAAAATACGATTTCTTCTTCATTTAATTTAGTAAATAAAGTATCAACCGTTCTTGCAAAAACATCATCATCAACAAATTTATTATCAATTAATATTCTTTCAGTTATTTTAATTAAATGTGGTGAAATAAAAGCATTAACTTTTTTCTTATCAGTTAATAAACATGATTTAATATATGATAATACTGAGCCTTTCCCATTAGTACCTGTAATGTGAATTATGTTTGTAATACTATTTTGAGGATTGCCAATTCTATCTAGCAAACCATAAATTCGGTCTAAAGACCTTGGTAAATTCTTTGAAAATTTTTCAATAAATAAATCAATATTATTATTAAGCATTTTACAGACTAGCGGAATTTTGATGTTCACTATTCGACAGTATATCCAATATGCTTGTTATATTTCTTTTTAAGTCTTTTCGATGAGAAACTATATCTATCATTCCATGGTCCAAAAGATATTCTGATTTCTGAAAACCATCAGGTAATTTCTCTTTGATAGTATTTTCAATTACCCTTGGGCCAGCAAATCCAATTAAAGCATTCGGCTCAGCAATATGAACATCTCCTAACATTGCATAAGAGGCTGTTACACCTCCAGTAGTGGGATTAGTTAACAGAACAATATAGGGAATTTTCTTTTCTCTTAAGCTTTGTATCATGATTGTTGTTCGTGGCATTTGCATTAATGATAAAATTCCTTCTTGCATTCTTGCGCCACCTGAAGAAGCACATAATATAAAAGGATAATTGTTGTCCAATGCGTGCTTAATTGCTCTGATTATAGCTTCACCAGCAGCCATTCCAAGTGATCCGCCCATAAATTGAAAATCATGAACAGCTAATGTCACATTCATTTTATTTATTGTGCCATGACCAATTACAACCGAGTCATATAATTTTGTTTTCTTTTTCGACTCCTTCAAGCGATCAATATATTTTTTTTCATCTTTAAATCTTAAAGGATCAATTACTACATTTGGATCTTCAATATACTTTATCGATCCCAGATCTAGCAACTGATTAAATCTCTCTTTAGCAGAAATTCGCATATGATGATCACATTCATTACATACATATAAATTATCCTTAGCATCTTTATGAAAAATCATTGCTTCACAGCTATCGCATTTAAGCCATAATTCTTTTGTCGAAGACTTTTTCGAAAAAATTTTTTTAAGCCCAGGAGGAACTATTTTTTTAAACCAATTCATAATTTTAAATCGCCGCTTTCAGACTTTTTATATATTCGGAAACTTTTAATAAAACATCATCCTCATTATTATTTTTATAATTATCCATTATATTTTCTATCAAAGATGAACCTACAACAATTGCATCAGAAAACTCAGATATTTTTCTAGCTTGATCTGGTCTTTTTATACCAAATCCAATACCAATAGGAATATCAGTTTCTTTTTTTAAGTTAGTAACCTGTTTTTTTAGAAGTTCTAGATCAGGTTCTTTTGTACCAGTTATCCCCATCACTGATACATAATAAAGAAATCCTGAACTGTTTTTTAAAACAGTTTTTAATCTTTTTTTATCAGTAGTTGGTGTAGCAAGTCTTATAAAATCAATATCAGATTCCAGAGTAAGATCACACAACTCAGAGTCATGTTCTGGAGGTAAATCAACGACAATTAAACCGTCTACACCGACACTAAGGCATCTATTTATAAAATTTTCATTACCATATTGATAAATTGGGTTGTAATAACCCATTAAAATAATTGGTGTCTGGATATTTTTTTTTCTGAAATTCTTAATCAGATCAAAAGTTAACTCCATAGTATGACCATTATCCAATGATATTTTGGAAGAACTTTGAATAATAGGTCCTTCGGCCATTGGGTCTGAAAATGGCATTCCAATCTCAATTAGATCGCTTCCTGACTTTGATAGTTCATTAATTATTTCCAAGCATAGATTTTGATTTGGAAATCCAGCTGTAAGATAAGTAATTAAACCAGTTTGAGACTCTAATTTAAGCTCATTAAATGTTTTAGAAATTCTTGTAACCATTAAACCTCTACACCAAGATAATTTGCGACTGTCTCAATATCTTTGTCACCTCTTCCGCATAGATTAACGATTATTATCTGATCTTTTTTCATCTTCTTTGCAAGTTTGAAAACGAATGCTATGGCATGTGAAGGTTCCAAAGCTGGAATAATGCCTTCAAGTTTAGAACATATTTCAAAAGCGTTAAGGGCCTCATCATCTGTTGAAGATACATAATTTACTCTTCCTTGATCATTTAACCATGAATGTTCTGGGCCAATTCCTGGGTAATCAAGACCGGCAGATATTGAATGTCCTTCTTTTATTTGACCTTCAGTATCTTGGAGTAAATAAGTTCTATTACCATGTAATACGCCAGGGGAACCTTTAGATAGGGATGCAGCATGTTCACTACCTTTTAACCCTAAGCCTGCTGCCTCAACGCCATACATATCCACATCATCATCCAAAAATGGATAAAATAAACCTAAGGCATTTGAGCCTCCGCCAATACAAGCAACTAAAGCGTCTGGAAGATCATCTTCTTTATCAAGAATTTGTTTCTTTGCTTCTTCTCCAATAATTGATTGGAAGTCTCTCACCATTGTGGGATAGGGATGAGGGCCTGCAGCAGTACCTATTAGATAATATGTATTTTCTACATTAGCGACCCAATCACGCAACGCTTCATTCATTGCATCCTTTAAAGTACCATTTCCTGTCTCGACAGGTATAATTTGTCCGCCAAGTAGTTTAATTTTAAAAACATTTGATTTTTGTCGTTCAATATCTTTTTTACCCATATAAATTACGCATTCATAACCAAATCTTGCACATACAGTCGCTACTGCTACTCCGTGTTGACCAGCGCCTGTTTCGGCTATGATTCTATTTTTTTTCATTCTTCTAGCTAAAAGTATTTGTCCAATACAATTATTTATTTTGTGACTTCCTGTGTGATTAAGTTCATCTCTTTTAAAATATATTTTTGCACCATTGAGATGATTTGTTAATCTCTCGGCAAAGTAGAGAGGGCTCTCTCTTCCAATATAATCTGTAGAGAATTTTTTGATTTCATCCAAAAACTTAGGATCGTTTATTGCATTTATATAAGCTCTCTCAAGCTCAATAATCAATGGCATAAGTGTTTCTGCAACATATCTACCACCAAATATACCAAAATTACCTTCTGAATCTGGTCCTAATTTATATGAATTCTTTTTCATAGTCATACTAATGCTTTAAATTCCTTATATATTTCCTTTATCATATTGCTATCTTTTACACCTAGCGCTTTCTCAACTCCAGAAGAAATATCAATACAAAAAGCGTTAGTATCGTTTATTGCTGATTTAATGTTATTAATATTAATTCCTCCTGCAAGAAAGAAGTCTTTTCCTTTCCAACTATCAAGAATTTTCCAGTTAAATACTTTATTTAGTCCGCCTTTTTGACTTATATTTTTGCTATCTGGTTTTGCATCAAATAAAAAATAATCAACTAAATCTTCATAAAGAACAACATTATCAAGATCCATAGCTGAATTAATTCCAAAGGCTTTTATAATAGGTAAATTGAAGGATTCTTTTATATCAGAACATCTTTCTAAACTCTCATTTCCATGTAATTGGATATGTGTGGCATCAATAGAAAATATACTTTCGTTTAGATGCTTGTCAGAAGGGTTAACAAAAACTGCGACTCTACCTATTTTTTTACAATAATTTGACAAATTATATTTTTTTACTTCGCTTGGATTAATTCTTCTTGGACTTACATCAGCAAAATTAAAACCGATAAAATCAACACCTAATTCATCACATAAAGAAATATGTTCAGGATCTTTAACTCCACATATTTTGATTTTATTTTTCATTTAATAGAATTTACTATTTTTATAACTGTATTCTTAGGATCTTTTGACTCAGTAATTGGTCTTCCAATAACCAAATAATCTGCACCAAGTGAAATTGCCTCTTTTGGCGTCATTATTCTTTTTTGGTCATTTTTATCAGCACCCTCAGGACGAATTCCGGGTACGATTATTTTAAAATTTTTTCCACAAGTTTCTCTAACTAGTTTTATTTCTTCTGACGAACATACAACTCCTGATAAACCAGTTTTTTTTGTTAATTGTGCTAAACTAGTCACAAGATTTTTAGTTGAACTATTCACTCCCATTACTTTAAGATCATTGTCATCTAGGCTAGTCAAAATTGTAACTGCAACTAGATGTGTATTAGGAGAGTTATTTGATAGTGACTCTAATGCAAACTGCATCATTTTTTTTCCTCCTAAAGCATGAACATTTAATATATCTGGTTTTAAAGAAGATAAAGTATCTATAGTCTTCTTTACAGTTTGAGGTATATCGTGAATTTTTAAATCTAAAAAAATAGGGATTTTTAGTTTTTGTAATTTTCGTATTCCATCAGGGCCATAAGTATCAAAGAATTCTAAACCTAGCTTTATAGCCCCGACCTGGCCGACAAGCTCCTTAGTAAGCTCATAAGCTTCAGCTTCAGAATTTTTATCAATTGCAACTATAATTGGGTTTAGAAAAACCTGGTTCATTATGTCTTATAATTTAATCTATCCCTTAAACCTTTTCCAGATTTAAAAATTGGAGCTTTTTTTTCTGGAACAAAAACACTCTCACCGGTTCTAGGATTTCTACCTTTTTTTGATTTTCTTCTTCTAACAGATAAAGAGCCAAAACCTCTTATCTCTATTCTTCCTTCATTTTCTAAAGTAGATGAAATTTTTTCGAGTATAATAGAAGTAATATTTTCTAAATCTTTTTGGATTAGGTGTGGATTTTTATTCAATAATCTTTTAACTAATTGGGACTTAATCATTACTCTTTATTCTCTTCTTCTGACGCATCATCCTGGTTTTCTGAACTTTTGTCAAAGGCTTCTCCTAAAATATCGCCTAATGAAGCACCGGAGTCTTTTGAACCATATTGTTTAATTGCCTCTTTTTCATCAGAAATCTGAAGTGATTTTATTGATAAGGTTACTCTTCGTGATTTCTTATCAAAACTCATAATCTTCGCATCAACTTTTTGTCCAACTTCAAATCTTGATGGATCTTGTTCTGTTTTATCCATGGACAAATCATTCCTTTTAATAAAAGCAGGGAAACCGTCTCCAATCTCGACTTCAATACCACCTTTATCAGTATTTATTACTGTACATGTAACAACTGAACCCTTTTTAAGATCTATGTCGCCTATCGGATCCTCATTTAATTGCTTAATACCTAGTGAAATTCTCTCTTTATCAATTTCAAAGTCTAATATTTGAGCTTCTATCTCTTGACCTACACTATAATTTTTAATTGCTATATCGCCGGGAACTTTCCAATCTATATCTGATAGATGAACCAGACCATCAAGACCTTCGTCGACTTGAACAAATATTCCAAAATCAGTTATATTTTGAATATTTCCCTTCAAAACAGTACCGATTGGATTTTTTTGAGCAAAGTTTTCCCAAGGATTGTCGACACATTGTTTGATACCTAATGATAATCGTTTCTTATTTGTATCTATTTCTAAGACCATTACTTCAACTTCATCGCCAATAGAAACATAATTTTCCGGTTTTTGAATTTTAGAAACCCAACTCATTTCTGAAACATGAACTAAACCTTCAAGGCCTCCGTCAACTTCGACAAAAGCTCCATAATCCGCCATATTAGTAACTTTACCATTATATTTATTACCAACGATATATTTACTTTCTGAATCTATCCATGGATCTTCTAATAATTGTTTCATCCCTAAAGATATTTTCATATCATCTTTTGAAATTTTGATGATTTTAACTTTTACTTTATCGCCTATATTAATTGCTTCGGATGGTTTATTAATTCTCTTCCAAGATATATCTGTAACATGAAGTAAGCCGTCAACACCGCCCAAATCAACAAACGCTCCATAATCAGTTATATTCTTAACAATTCCTTCGATATCTTGACCTTCATTTAAATTATTAAGAAGCTCAGATTTATCTATAGAATTATTATCAGACAAAACTGATTTTCTGGAAACAACAATATTACCTCTCTTTTTATCCATCTTTAGTATATGAAATGACTGAGGTTTATTCATAAACGGTCTAATATCTTTTACAGGCCTTACGTCAACTTGGCTGCCAGGAAGAAATGCTTGTGTTCCATCAATATCGACCGTGAAACCTCCCCTAACTTTTCCATTAATAACACCATCAACTATTTCATTATTTTTTTGGTCCTCTTCAAGCTTCACCCAATTTTCTTCTCGCTTTGCCTTATCTCTCGATAAAACTGCATCACCCAAAGCATTCTCAATTCTCTCTAGATAAACATCAACTTGACCACCAATTTCGAGATTATGAGAACCATCATGAGAGGAAAATTCGCTTAATGATATTCTTCCTTCTGTCTTTAAACCAACATCAACAATGACTAAATCAGACTCAATCGAAACGATTGTTCCTTTTACAATCTTACCTTCCTTTAATTGATTTATTTCAAAGCTCTCCTCTAAAAGCTTCGCAAATTCCTTTGTGCCGCTATCATTTGCTGCACTATCTTGTTGTGTTTCTATTATATTAGACAAACATTACTCCTTTTTTTTTATAATCTTTTCAATCTCCCTATGCACTTTCAACATAACCTCTTCAACCGTCAATCCGGAAGTATCTATTATTATTGCATCATCTGCAATTTTTAAAGGTGCATAGCTCCTTTCCATATCTCTTTGATCCCTTTTTTGCAATTCTTTTATTATAAGTTTTTTATCTATTTTTGGATTTGTTGGTATTAATTCCTTAAAACGCCTGTTTGCTCTGTCTTTTAGAGATGCTGTGATATAAAATTTTATGTCAGCATCAGGAAAAATAACTGTAGTTATATCTCTTCCATCAACAACAATACCGTTTTTATCGCTATGTTTTTTTTTGAAATCAAGTTGGAAACTTTTTAAACTTTCTCTAACTGAGCCATATGAAGATATTTTTGACGATATTTCATCTATTTCATTTGTTCTCAGATGAGAATTATCAATTTCATCTAAATTTAATTCTTTTGCATATTGTAAAACATTATTTTCTTCTAAATTTTTTTCTCCTGCTATTTGGCATAAATAAGCAACCGATCTATACAATATACCGCTATCTAGATGAGGGTAGTTATAAAATGATGAAATTTTTCTTGCTATTGTTCCTTTACCAGATCCTGCAGGTCCATCAATTGCAATTACTAAAGTCATTTTTTTCTCACTTAATTATTTTTTATATAATTTAGCGCCAATTTTAGTCATAAGATTATAAAAATTAGGAAAGCTTGTGTTAATAGTTTTTGAGTTATCTATTTTTACTTCTTTATTTGAAATCAATCCCATAACCAAGGCTGACATTGCTATTCTATGGTCTAAATTAGTTGAAATTTCAATTCCGCCTTTTTTCAATTCTCTCTTTCCATAAATAGTTATTGTATCTTTGTTAGACTCAACTTTAACTCCATTTTTTTTCAAAAGATCCAAGACACCATTAAATCTGTCACTTTCTTTATATCTGAGCTCGCTAACTCCTTTAAAACAACTTTTACCCTTAGCCATTGAGGCTGCTACTGCTAGAATTGGATAATCATCTATCATAGTCGGTGATTTTGTTTTTGGAATATCTATGCCAATTAAATTGCTCGACCTTACCCTGACATCATAAACATCTTCAGCTGCCATTATTCTGTGATTAAAATAATTGATATCAGCACCCATTTTTTTCAGAGCCTCAAAAGCTCCATCTCTTGTTGGATTAATTAGAACATTTTTAACTAAAATATCTGAATTTTTACATATCAATGCTGCTACAATAGGAAAAAGAGCCGAAGATGGGTCGCCTGGAACCTTGACTTCTATACCGTTTAAGTCTCTGACTCCTTTTATAGAAATTTCATTCAATGTCTTTTTTCTTTTAATATTTATATCAGCTCCATATAAACCTAGTAATCTCTCTGTATGATCCCTAGTGTTAAATTTATCTCTGATTATTGTTGTACCTGGTGTATTTAATGCGCCTAATAAAACTGCTGATTTAATCTGAGCTGAGGGTTCATTTAGATCAAAAATAAAGGGAATTGGGCTAACTGATCCCTTTAATATAGCTGGTAAAAATTCGTCTTTCCGCAAGGAAAAGGATGAACCAAAATTTATCAATGGCTTCAAAACTCTTTGCATTGGTCTCATTGAAAGAGATGAGTCTCCGGTATATAAGGTTGTAATAGGATGAGAAGAAGACAAACCCATAATTAATCTTGCAGCAGTTCCTGAATTTCCGAAATCCAAAGCCGTTTTGGGTTCAGCTAATCCACCCAAACCAACACCAGTGATAAGACAACTTGAAGGATTTAATAATTTAATTGAAGCACCAAAACCTATCATAGCTTCGACAGTTCTCATGACATCATCACTTTTCAATAAACCTTTAATTTTGCTATTACCTAAAGCGATCGAAGATAAAATGACTAATCTGTGTGAAATAGATTTATCACCTGGAATTAAGATATTGCCTTTTAAATTTTTACTGCTTATAGATTTCATTTGTTTAGTTTTTATATCATATTATTAGTTTTATTGTTTATTAGATTTAAAATTAATAATTAACTTTGACAGTAAGATTTGTTCATGGCAAATCATAAAAAAAATAAAAGGTGTTCAATTGAATAAAGAAAAACTTGGTAATAAGATGTTATGTCCAGAGTGCGGAATTAAATTTTATGACCTTAATAAATCAGAAATAATATGTCCCTCTTGTGAATTCAATATATCGGAACTAATCATGAGAGAGATGGAATCAATTAAAATTGAGGACAAGGATACTTCTAAGGTTTCAGAGTCTGAAAAAACAGAAAATAATGAATTACAAGATGAGCCTGCCGAGTCTGACTTGGAAATATTGGATGAAAATGAGGATGAAACGATTCCTGAAATTGATGAAGATAATTCAAATATAGATGAAATAGATGAGCTTGAGGAATTTGAAATAAATGAAGAAATCGATGATGATATTAATAATGATGAATTTCTTAATGCAAACGATGACGACTCAGTTGAGGATGTTATTAGTTCAGTTAAAACTAATGATGATGAGGATTAAAGGGGCTATAGCTCAGCTGGGAGAGCGCTTGCATGGCATGCAAGAGGTCGGCGGTTCGAGCCCGCCTAGCTCCACCATGAAATAATGAAATTTGTTATAATAATAATACTTTTAGGACTGATGACTTTTCTTACGCTTGCCATAGTTGCGTTGTAAAGATATCATTAAATATTACTATCAATAATAATATTATCAATTAATCTTACATTTCCAAGCTTTGCAGCAACTGCAACTATAGCTGGCTGATTAAGTTTTTTAACTTCTTTGAGACTTGAAATGTCATAAATCCCTAGATAATCTAAATCAAAACTATTTTTCTCTAAATTTTCAGTAGAAAGTTTTATTAATTCTTCATTTGAATATTTATTGATATTTTTTTTAATCCAAGTAAGGTTTTGGTATATTAATGGCGCAATTTTTCTTTCATCTTTTGTTAAAAGATTATTACGAGACGACATAGCGAGACCATCTTTCTCCCTTATAATCGGTAATCCAAGAATTTGGATATTAGGAAAGTTTATCTTTGCGAATTCTCTAATTAAAATAAATTGTTGATAGTCTTTGAGACCAAAAAAAGCCTTTGCTGGAAGTATAACTGAAAAAATCTTATTAATTATTGTTAACACACCGTCAAAGTGACCAGGTCTATTTTTTCCGCACAATTCCTTTGAAATTGATGGTGCATTTATTATTACTAAATCTTTTGCAAAATCATCATCAGGAACAAATAAATAATCACAACCTACTTTCTCCAGCTTTTCAGTATCTGATTTAATAGTCCTTGGATAACTGTCGAAATCCTCATTGGGCCCAAACTGTAAAGGATTGATAAAAATGCTTGCTATAGTTTTAAGGTTATATTCCTTGGCTTTTTTAATTAGGCTTAAATGTCCATTATGAAGATTACCCATTGTTGGAATTAGACTTAAACCTTTTTTTACATTTAACTCATTTTTAATTGCATTTTCTGTCGTTAGAATTTTCATCTAAAAAAAAGTATGTTCATCAGATGGAAAAGTTTTATTTTTCACACTCTCAACATAAGAGCTTATGGCTTCCTCTATGCTATTGGATTCGCTGAGAAAATTTTTAACAAATTTAGGTGTTTTTTCTAGGCAAGATATTCCAAGTAAATCATGTATAACCATAATCTGACCATCTGTTTTTTGGCCTGCACCAATTCCTATAACAGGTATATTTGTTTTTTTAATTATATCTGATGTTAAATTATCAGGAACACACTCTAACAATAACATTGCTGCACCTGCGTCTTCTAATGCTTTAGCTTCTTGGATCATATTTTTTTTCTTATTAACATCTCTTCCTTGAACAAAATACCCTCCGATTCTATTAATTGATTGAGGTGTCAAACCCATATGTGCACAAACTGGTATACCTCTCTCTGCAAGAATTGATGTCATTTTACAAATCCAAGTTCCGCCCTCAATTTTTACGGAATGAGCACCGTTTTGCATAAGCTTGGTAGCATTTTCTAACGCCAAATAATCTGTTGAATAGCTCATAAAGGGCATATCAGCCATGATGTGAGAATTAACATTACCTTTTACAACACATTGTAAATGATAAATTAAATGATCCATTGTTACTGGTAAAGTGCTATCATTGCCTTGTATAACCATTCCTAAGCTATCACCAACAAGAATTACCTCAACTCCAGAATTACTTATTTTCTCTGCTAAAGTCGCTTCATAAGCGGTCAAACAAGCAAATTTTTCACCTTTTTCTTTCAAGCTTTTCAGTGTTGATATCGTTACAAGATTTTTATCTGATTTAACCGACATTCCTATCCCCTTATTTGAGCCAGAAAATGTTTAATAATAGCTTAAAAGTTAAATATCAACCACCAAAGAACATTAATGTTGTGATAAAACCAAAAAGAAACACAATTATTAACACTATTACAGATTTCATAATTTATCTCCTAATTTCCACATCTAAAAAATTTTATTGCATCCAAGATGTCTTGCCTAGTAGCTATTCCTTCCTCATACAGAAGACTAAGGTTATTTTGAGCAGCTATATGGCCTTGTTTTGAAGCAAGTTTGTACCAGCTCAGAGACTCTTGAAAGTTTTGATTCACCCCTATACCTAATCGATAAAAAATTCCTAAATTATATTGTGCATCAGCATTGCCTTTTTCACCAGCACTGCGATAATATTGATAAGCCCTATCAGGGTCCTTTTTAACGCCTAAACCGTTATCATAAATATATCCGAGTTTATATTGTGCTAAAACATTATTTTGGGAAGCTGATCTTTTGAACCAGTAAATTGCTTTTTCAATATCCTTTTCTACATCTTCACCATTTGAATAAAGTAAGCCTAAATTGTATTGAACATCAGAATTACCTTTTTCAGCAATTTTTTCCATTTTTAAGATATAAGATGGGATAACTTCTCTATCCTGAGAATTTAAATCAAATGAAGAATATAAATAAAAGCATATTATTAAGAAACAATAAGTATTAAATTTTTTTAAATTGAACATAATATAATTAGTGTGAGTCACCGCCAGAGTGGGTATCACCATTGTGATCAGCTTTATGTGCACCATGGGGAACAGCCCAAACCTTATCCGGTTTTCCGTCATCAAAGAATACATCTCTTGCTGTTTGAGTGTATTCAGACTCATAACCCATTATAGCCATGAAAACTAATACGGCTACCATAGGGGATAAAAGCGCTACCACTAATGCCATTCTTTCCCATACCATATGCATAAAGATGGCCATAATGAAACCGGCCTTAAGAAACATAAAAATTAAAATTAAACTCCACCTAAGCCAACCCTGTAATTGATAAAAATCAACCATATAAGAGAAGATGCTTAAAACAAAAAGCAGTATCCAAATTTTTAAATAAACACCTATCGGGTGTTCTTGTCCTTCAGTTGCCATATTTTACCTCACCATAGATAGAAAAATGCGAAAATAAATACCCAGACTAAATCAACAAAGTGCCAGTATAGCCCAAGAGTTTCAACGATTTCATATCTTCCCTTTTGCCATGTGAAGAAACCTCTTGTTCCAGTATCGTAATCGCCTCTCCATACTTTTCTGACATTTATAAATAGGAAAATAACACCAATAGAAACATGAAAACCGTGAAAACCAGTAACCATAAAGAATACAGAACCAAATTGTGGAGCACCAAATGGATTTTCCCAAGGCCTAACGCCTTCACTAATTAATTTAGTCCACTCAAATGCCTGCATTCCAACAAATGAAGCTCCTAATATTGCAGTTACAAGTAGTAAAATAGCAGTTTGCTTACGTTTCTTTTGATATCCACTTCGGACTGCCATAGCCATAGTACCACTGCTTGTAATCAAGATAAAAGTCATGATAGCAATTAAAAGCAATGGAACATTAACACCTCCTACAGTCAGACCAAAAACTTCGCTAGCATTAGGCCATGGCACGACAGTAGACCATCTGGCAGTCATATAACTAATCAAAAAACAACTAAATATGAATGTATCACTTAGAAGGAATATCCACATCATAGCCTTTCCCCAAGGAACACCCTTAAAGGCTCTCTGATCTGAGCCCCAATCATGTGTTAAACCCTCCATACCTTCTGGTAAGGGTTTAATAGAGGTTGTTGAAGTATCACTCATATATAATTACTCCCAAATAATTATGTAACAATCAAAAGACAAAATAAAATCAACCACACAACTAGCAGATAATGCCAATAAATTGCTGTTGAACCGATAGTTGATCTCAATTTTGTATAAGAAAGATCTGTTTTATACATTTGTGTCATAGACCATGTCCAAACGACTAATCCACCTAACATATGCACCATGTGCAAACCTGTTAACATATAGAAAAAGGCAAAAGATGCATTTGAATCAACAAAGTATCCATATGATGACAATAAACTCCAAACTTTAAACTGGCCTCCAATAAAAATTAGGGCGAATATACCCGCAGCCATTAAATAATATTTCGCGCTTTGAAATATAAATCTATTGGCTAAATTTTTAGCCTTTTGAAAAAGAATACTGCTTATTATTAATGCCGCTGTATTAAACCACAAAAGTGGTGGCTCAGGGAGTATTCTCCAATCACCGTAGGCCATTCTGCCTACATAAGCCACAAAAAATAGAGAAAATAGAGCAGTAATAGATCCTAGAAAACATATTAACGCAACCCTAGAAGAGTCAAATTCAAAGGACTTACCAGTGTGAAGATTATCCTTTTCTTCTTGCGAAGGCAACCAAGGCTTTTGCGCTAATGTATCAAAAATGCTCATGTTTTTTCAGCTTTAATTTCTGTGCCCTCAAAACCTTCAGCTAGTTCAACATCTGAATTAGGTACATCTTGCGGTACGAAGTCATCCTTTGCACCCGGGACATTAAAATCATAAGGCCATCTATAAACAATAGGAAGATCTTTACCAAAATTACCATGACCAGGAGGCATTGATGGGGTTCGCCATTCTAGAGAATTTGCTTGCCAAGGGTTTTTCTCAGCAGGAACACCATACTTCCTACTCCAAAACATATTAATGAAGAAAAAGATCTGGGCAAAACCTGTTACTAGAGCAGTCAAGGTTATAAATATATTTAGATCAGCGGCAGATTGTGTATATAAGGCTTCTGTTTGACCCATCTCATAGTAACGTCGAGGCACACCAATCAATCCTATATAATGCATTGGGAAGTAAATCAGATATGATCCTAAAAAGGTGAACCAAAAATGTAATCTTCCAAGTGTTTCATTATACATACGACCGGTCATTAGAGGAAACCAATGGTAAATTGCTGCAAAAACAACCTGAACTGGTGCAATACCCATCACCATGTGAAAGTGCGCAACTACAAAATAGGTATCCGATAAAGGAACATCAACAATAACATTACCGAGGAATAGGCCTGTCAAACCGCCGTTCAAAAATGTTATTATAAAAGATATGCAAAATAACATTGGAACAGTTAATGTTATGTTTCCTTTCCAAAGCGTTAAGACCCAATTATAAACTTTTATAGCTGTTGGCACGGCTATGATTAATGTTGTAGTTGCAAAGAAAAATCCGAAATATGGATGCATGCCACTAACATACATGTGGTGAGCCCATACAATAAAACTCAATGCTCCAATTGCAACAATAGCCCATACCATCATTCTATATCCAAAAATATTTTTTCTTGCGTGGACTGATAGAACATCAGAAACAATTCCAAATGCCGGCAGGGCAACAATATAAACTTCAGGATGACCAAAAAACCAAAACAAATGCTGAAACAATATGGGGCTACCTCCACCGTAGCTTAACTGTTCACCCATTTCTACTAGTGCTGGCATAAAGAAACTTGTCATAAGTGTTTTGTCTAAAATCATCATTATTGCGCTAACAAGTAGAGCTGGGAATGCAAACATAGCTAATACTGTAGCTGTAAAAATACCCCATATAGCTAAGGGCATTCGCATAAGCGTCATACCTCTAGTTCTAGCTTGAAGAATGGTTACAACATAATTTAACCCACCCATCGTGAAACCAACAATAAATATGGATAAAGAGACCAGCATAAGTATGATGCCACTCTCCTGGCCAGGAGTTCCACCCAAAATAGCTTGTGGCGGGTATAGCGTCCAACCAGCGCCTGTGGGGCCTCCTGGTGTGAAGAAACTAGCAACTAATACCAAGCAGGCTAATAAAAAGGTCCAATAACTTATCATATTTAAATAAGGGAAAACCATATCCCTAGCTCCAACCATTAAGGGGATCAAATAATTACCAAACCCGCCAAGAAATAGAGCGGTTAAGAAATAAACCACCATTATCATTCCATGCATTGTTATTGCTTGATAATAAAATCCTTCACTAATAATCGCTAGGCTAGGAAAACCAATTTGTATTCTCATAAACCAGGATAAAACTAAGCCAATTAAGGCTATTGCTGTAGCTGTACAAAAATACTGTATCCCAATAATCTTTGCATCTTGAGAAAAAACCTTTTCAGTCCACCAGCTTTTAGCATGGTAGAGTTCTTGTTCTTCAACTTCTCTTTCTGGAATTATAGCATCAGACATTTTTTTACCTCTTTCTAATTATTCAACTTCCGCAAATTTATTATCATTTAAAGATGCGGACTCGATTGATTCTTTAAATGTGATTTGTTCAGACAGCCATTCATTGTAACTTGATTCATCATCTACAGTTACAAAACCTCTCATAGCATGATGACCAACTCCACAGAGTTCTGCACATAGGATTTCATACTCACCAGATTTTTCAGGAGTAAACCAATAATATGTTATCATACCAGGGACCATGTCCATCTTGCCTCTAAATTGGGGTACATAAAAGTTATGTAGAACATCAATTGATCTCAAAAGAACCTTTACAGGTTGATCTATTAATAAATGAAGGTCATCGCCCTGAATCAAAACATCATCTTGGCCATTTGGATCATTTGGATTCATCCCGAAAGGATTTTCGTCGTTAATATTTCTTGCATCGCTAGTGCCCAATATTCCATCTTCACCTGGTAGTCTAAAACTCCAATACCATTGTTGACCCATAACCTCGATTGGAACTACATTATCTGGAGGACTAACATACTCATCCCAAACCACAAGGCCTGGGGCTAGAAGGGCAATAATCCCAATTGTTGTTACAGCAGTAAGTGTAATTTCTGTTTTCTTACTCTCTGGTTCATACTCGCCCCTTCTGCCAGGGACCTTTTTAAATTTATATATGCAATAAATCATAAAACCAATGACTGCAGCAAACACGAAGCCAGTCAGTGCAAAGGTGAGTTGAAGTATTGAATCAATACCACCCCAATTTGATGCTATTGGCGTCCACCACCATGGGCTAAGAAGGTGGAAAACTATAGATCCAATAACAACAAGAAACATTACGAAAGCGATCATATGAGTAAGCTCCTAATAAAATTTACATGTCTAAACCAACATATATTTGTAGGCTTTACATTTATGAGACAAATTACTCATAGGTCATGTAAAGTCAAGGTAAGAGCTAACAACATTTAGGTCATTGTAGAAATAGGTTTATTAATATAATAGTCTAAGAACAGAAACAGATAAATAACAAAAAATCTTAAGATTGATATGCTTACTATTACAAAAAAAATTATTGAATTATTTAAAGTTAGAATAAGTTTAACAATAACTTTATGCGCAGTTTCTGGGGTTTTTATTATGCCTAAAAGTGATTCTTTATCTTTGAATGAATTTATAATTTTAATTTTATGCACTTTTATATCTTCAGCAAGCTCAAGTGCATTCAATCAATTTTATGAAAAAGATTTAGATATATTAATGCCTCGAACATCTCAGCGACCATTTGCCACAGGTTTTTTCAAACCTCATTTTTATTGGTTAGTTGTTTTTTTTGCACTCCTTGTTACTTCATTATTATTAGCAGCTATTTACTTAAATATGGCCACAGCAATATATCTTCTTTTAGGAGCAGTATTTTACGGATATGTTTATACTGTACTTCTAAAAAGATCGAGCATTTACAACATTGTTATTGGTGGATTAGCAGGAAGCTTTGCAGTTCTCGCTGGTTCAGCAACTGTTAGCCCAATGCTATCAGTCTCTGCAATAATTTTATCTTTAATTTTATTTCTTTGGACGCCTCCTCATTTCTGGAGCCTGGCAATAGCCATCGAGGAAGATTATGCCAAAGCAAAAATTCCAATGCTTCCAAATTTAATTGGTGCAAAAAGTTCTTCCTATGTGATTTTATCTCAGACTGTTTTACTAATTATGATTTCATTCGTTCCATTGTTATTCAACATGGGTTTTATTTATCTCTCTTTTGCCTTAATAGGTGGTTTATACTTTTTATGGAAAAGTGTAATTCTAGTTATTGAAACAACAAAGAAAAATGCGATGTCGAATTTTTTTGCTTCCTTTATTCAGCTTGGCTTATTATTGTTTGCTTGCATAATAGAAGGGATAATAAATTACATATAAATTCAAATACTTGAATATATTTGCTAATTATATTATTAATTATTTTATCAAAATAACTCGGGGAGAGAAAATTGAAAAAATCAGATCAAATTACCAAAAATGAAGCTTACGAAGCGGTAGCGCCAGATGATTTTGCCTCAATGATGGATGTTGATAGATATGGAAATCGTTCAAGCGATTTTGATAAAATAATTTCTGATACGCACGCACACTTTTGGGATCCTCTAGATACTAAATATATCGATTTTTCGAAAAGTTTTGATATTGAAAATCATTTAATAATGCCCGAGGAATTTCTACCCGAGATCCAATGCCCTTCAGTAATGAAGTTAGATAAAAAATCTCAAATAAAACTTGCTAATGAGAGCGTTAGATGGCAAATGTCATCGATACTTCATGGAGAACAAGGTGCCCTAAATTTATCTGCAAGTCTTTGCCATATACTTAAGGACCAAGGGGCTCAAGAATATGCAGCCAATCAAACACGTGAAGAGGCTAGACATGTTACTGGTTTTGCAAAATATATAAAATCTAGGTGGGGTAAACCACTTCCTGTTGGTCAAACACTTGGAAATTTATTATCGGAATTAGTGAATGCACCTGAGGTGTATAAAAAAATTGTCGGTATGCAAATTTTAGTTGAGGGTCTTGCAATGGGTGCTTTTGCGACAGTTTTTCAACATACTTATGATCCTGTATTAAAAAAGTTGATGCAACTAGTAATGACTGATGAAGCATTTCATCACAAATTTGGCAAAATATGGGCTGATAGAACTATCCCCAAACTTGATGAAAATGAACAAAATATTATTGAAGATTGGGCTGCGAATTGCTTCCAAGTTTTATTATTCAATTTAGTTAACCCAGAACAGAAAAAAGTCATCTATGAACAATTTGGCCTTGACTGGGAAGTTGTTCTGCATGAACTCCATGATATTATCTCTGATGAAACCAGAAGAGAGCAAATGAGTGAATCTACTAACATTTTTAGAGTTTTGGTAAAAACATTGTTTAAAGCTGGTATAATAACAGATAGAACAAAAGATTTTTATTCAATTTATGTAAATCTTGACGAATTAAAGGCTGAAGGAGACAGGATGGTAGGTGATGACATAGCTGATGAAGGCTTAGAGTATCTTAAGGCAATCAATTTCCGTGATATAAACAGACAAGTCGCTGCTGAATAGCTTATTTATTTTCTGTAAGCTCCATTTCTAATAATAAATCCTCAATTCTTTTGTATCTTTTTGCTTTTGCCCAATCAAGGGCAGTTCTTCCAGTTAAATCTGTATCTTCAGGGTAAGCTCCACCATCTAAAAGAGCCTTTACTGAATTATATTTTCCTTCCCGGGAGGCAATAATAAGAGGGGTTTGCCTATTAGGACCCAATTTATTAGGATTTGCACCGTAACTTATTAGTGTTTTAATTAAGTTGGGATCATCTTTAAATACTGCAAGAGATAATGCAGTACGATTTTCTTGATCCTTTAAATTCACTCTTGCACCCTGTTCCAACAAAAATAAAACCATATCCAACCTAGAGCGCTCAATTGCCAATAACAAAGCTGGTACTTCATCAAAATCTTTTTCGTTAATAGATGCTCCAGAATTTAGCGCAGAAACAATATCCTGTAATCTTCCAGTTTTAACTGCTGTGACGAGAGAGCCTTCTTTAAATGGACTGTCATTGAATCCACCATATTGAGCCTTAATAAAAGTCAATGGAGTACAAATTAAAATAATAGTTAATATTAATATTTTTATGATTTTTCTCCTTACTACATAAATTAATGGATTTTAATAATATCTTATTATACATAGTTCTTTATGTTTCAAAAATATTTTTTAATTCTGTTAACTGCTTCCATTTTAGTTTTTGTTTTATATCTTTTTGGAACATTCTTTATTTCATCTAATAGAAATTATAGCCAAGATAAAGTGGTTACTGAAGTTGAAAACCAGGAAGGAATTCCTGGTGGCCACTTTAAACTAAGAACGCATGATGGAAAAATTTTTAATACATTAAATAATCAAGATCCTATGCTAATATATTTTGGTTTTACTTATTGCCCCGATGTTTGTCCAATAACATTATTAACTATGTCAAATGTTTTAGACAAATTGGAAAATGAAAAAATTACACCATTATTTATTACAGTTGATCCCGAACGTGACAGTGAAGAGGTTCTTTCAGATTATGTTAGCGCTTTTCACGATGAAATAATTGGTTTAACCGGCACTGTAGAAGAAATAAATAAAGTTACTTCAG
>TARA_B100000674_G_scaffold182308_1_pt1 | contig 20494 bp, 12 predicted proteins | sample TARA_B100000674 | Tara Oceans TARA_B100000674 (sample SAMEA2622759) | marine metagenome | biome: marine biome (ENVO:00000447); feature: surface water layer (ENVO:00002042); material: "saline water (ENVO:00002010), including plankton (ENVO:xxxxxxxx)" | depth 5 m
GTAGGTCACCGCCGGGCCTTCCAAATACAGCAATCATATTCCCTAATACACACTCCAAACATCAAACGCCGCTTCATCCCAGATGCGGCGTTATCTGTTTGAACAACAGATTACACCCACTGACGCGGGGTGGAGCAGCCCGGTAGCTCGTCAGGCTCATAACCTGAAGGTCGCAGGTTCAAATCCTGCCCCCGCAACCACTCTTTCCGATCCGTCGAGTTTTGAGATATAGACTCGACGGATTCGCGAAACAAGAGAAAAAGTTCGGGCGCATACCCTCATCAAGAGGAGGCGGCGCAACCGAGTTTCATTTTCCCAGACTTTTCAAGAATTTAGGCAATAAAAAACCCGCTGTTGGCGCAGCGGGTTCTTGGAAAGGCTTAAACTTGACCCCTCTCGAAATCTGAGGTCAAGTTTAGGCGACGGGATCGCTTTGTCAAGAATAAATGCGATGCTTGAACTCTGGCCGATACCACGCATGACATCTTCATATTCCCAAGCGCAAACCGGCGCGGTTGCAGAACAATCTGTACCGGTCGGAACGTCTGCCGTTGCCCGTTGGCACTGGGTGCAGACACAGGTCCTTCATCATCCGGATTTATCGACAGCCGAAATCTGTGTTGCCGTTGTGCTGGCATCACACGTCAATGATCGAACGCGGGCATGCTTCCCCAAGATTGAAACCATTGCGCATGAAACAAGCCTGTCTGATCGCAAGGTGCGTCAAGCTCTCAAGCGTTTGACCGAACTTGGATTGGTAGCGAAGTCGAGCCGGATCGTTGGCCGACTTCGTAATCGCAATGCTTATCAACTGATCGGTCTTGGTTCTAAACCGGCATCTGGTTCCACTATACCGGCATCAGATTCCGGTGTTAAACCGGCACGTGATGCCGGTTCCAATAAGAAGAACACGGATAAAGAAGAAAACACGGATGAAAAGGAACAGGCGAATGCTGTTCCTGGAACCGGTGCGACCGTCCTTCCCGCCGTCGATGATCAATGTTTGATTTTAGCTAGAGAGTGGCAACGACTGTGTTCTGAACCTTGGACGTTGGCCAATGCATGCTTGCGGGTGAATGAGGCGATTGATCGCGTTGGCATTAGTGCCGTTAGATTTGAGCTTGAAGGGTTACGACAGAAGGTAAAAAGACCTTCAAGGTTAGAGCTACTGGATGCGCTTGACGATCTGCAGGCAAACGAACCATCAGCGGTAGAATGTCCTCAAGAAATAGAGTTGTATGAGCAAGGTGCTCCGACGGTCTGGGGGGAAATATGCCGAGCCGTTGCGAAAATGGAGCTTCCAGGGTGCAGAAATCCAGGAGCATGGTTGCCCAAGGTCAGGGTAATATCTCGCGATGATCGGTTGCTGCTTTCGGCCAACAGTCGTTGCGTTCGCGACGCAGTTCAGAACCATTTGTTTGCCGAAATACGCCTGCAGGCAGAGCGTCGAGGCATCTCAATTGATGGGATAACTCTTGTTTAGCCCGCGATACGTAAAAGCTGTTTGCTGATCTTTGTGCCGAGTATCCACGCCTATGGGGAGGTCCCATTCAAAATAGCATCATACTCGGCTTTCAAAGCATTTTGAGCTTCCAAGTAGCCGGTCGCTGCGCATTGAGCCGCTCCGAGTGGTGAATTGTTGTAACTAATAGAAGGATGAACCTTATTCAGCCATGTATTGGCGTGGTTGGCTGAAAGCCAACGGTTGGCAAGTCGAGTTAGTCGATCAACACGAACAGCCGGTGAGCCGACGGACGATTTCCCGTCTTGCCATTCGGGGTCAGCTTCGATGCCAGTAGGTTCATCGCTAGGTAAAGGATCTCCCCTCACGTCGCTTTGTGTTGGCTGTTCACTGTTTGAAGTTTCGACAGGCTCAAGCCAACGGCGTAGCGACCGCGCTAGGTTGCCAACAGTGTTTTCAGCATCCACAGTGGCTCGATGAAAAGGAATGGCTTCGACAGTGTTCTTTAGTTGATGGAAGCGTTGTTCAGGGAGAAGCCATAAGGTTTTGTCTAAATCAGAATTAGTTAGGATTGCGTCCTCTGAAATCAGTGTATCGTCGGGCCGATCTGCTTTTGAGCCAGTTTCAATCATGAATGCAAAGCGTTTCCCCGTTTCCAGATTTTTAGCAATGATGTCAACTGCTACCCCTTCGCACCAGCAATCGCTTTCTACTTTCCAGCCGAGCTTATCCAGAACAGTGCAGGCCTCTCGAACGAGTTCTTCTTGCAATGCACCCGTCGCTTTCCATTCGCATGTGCGCCCAGCATAGGGTGCATGAGAAAAGAACCTCGTCCCGGACGTAGGATGTTCTTTAGGCACGGCATTGCCGCCGCAGCAGGGAAGTGTCAGATTTCCTGCGTCATACTCTTGCTTCAGTAGCTCCCAAGTCGCGTCCGATACTTGATAAGCGTAGACATTTTGTCCGCGGAAATTTGCGCGTTGGGTCACGGTTTAACCCCTGTTTTGGTGCTGCCTGGAATAAAGTCGCCTGACAGCCAGCGCACAAAGTTTTGAGAGTGCGAGAGATACGTGGTTTTTGTCGAGGAGGCGAGTGGTAAGCTTTCAACCTCACGTTCGTATTTTTGGTAGGCAGCTTCGATCTCCCGCAACGCTTCCCGACTGATCTTCAGTTGTTCAGACACTCATTACCTCCTGTTCGAGGCTTTGCTCCCATTACAAATACTCACCGCACTCAATATCTGAAGGTGCGGACGATAGTATGATGGAAAACTGATGTGGTATCTATACAGAGTTGAATATGTGTGGTGATTTGTTTTTTTTTGTTTGAAGCTAGAAGAGCCCCTTAATGCCCGCAAGTGATTTTGAGACTCCATCGAAAAGTGCAATCCGAGTGTCTACAATTCCAAGGGGCTATTCAGTTCCTCTTTTCTGATCCCCGGAGAGAGCTTTACTTAGATGCACTCTTAAGGATAGGCAGTGTGTTAAAGGCTTTCTTCAGGTTGCAGTCATGCCATTATAGGATGGTCATCATAAGAGGTTGACGTGCTGTAAGGTCTTGAGCTCTTGCCACAGTATAGCAGGGCCGTGCCGTAGGTCGTGTGCTGGGAGCTCTCGGATGGAAAATTCAAACGACAAGAAATTTCGTCCGGAAACAGTGTTGCGAAATGCTGCTGTTGCCTCTCCCGCAAAAGCATCGCAGACAGCAAATAGAAACAACAAGATTCAGGTATAGACAATGGCCAGCATCAACAGCTTTCTGCGAGAAAACGTCGTGGCGCTCTCTGAGAAGAAAGTGTCCGTCGCCCCCAATATTCACCAAGGGAAATTGTACGCGGCAGTGAAGGCTTTTGCCTTTTCTGGCGATCCTGAAAGCGTGATAGCGATTTACGACAGCACGATGTTGGGAAGTGGAAAGGATGGCCTGCTATTCACCGGTGAGCGAGTCATATACCGACCGTCATTCGCTGATCCGACAGAAATTCTTTTTAGCAACATCGCAGCCGTTGAGTGCAAGGAAACGGCGACAGGAAAAAAAGGCGACAAAATTGTCCGAACAGTCGAAGTGTTGCTAAAGGACGGCGACAATATTTCGATCAAAGATGTAATCGACTGCGACTACAATCACTTGGCAAAGCTCTTGCTGTCTTGCGCAGTTGACTTCAGTGAGCATAAAGAAGAACGCCAACTCATTCCAGTGGAGGAAATGAGTGATGCTCTGAAAGTCGCTTATGTGAAGACTATAGTCAATATGGCGTTCGCCGACGACGGTGTGATAGATGACAAAGAGTTAGCCGAGATATTACTTCTAATGACGAAGCTGAAACTTAGTCCGGAATCCCGGTTCGAGCTAAGGACTTATCTGTCTTCGACCGGGACTCAAAATTCCGTGGAGAACCTCTTAAAAACCATCGATGAAGAATCTCCGGAGGGACAGTTGCAGGCAGTTCGGATCTCCTTAGCAAAGGATCTGGTCAACACTCACTTCTGCACCAAAGAGGCTTCACTGGAAGGCTTCGACTTTTTCACAGACAACCGCCATCTGCTAAATATTTCTGACGGTGAGCTCGAGCTGATCATGATGGCCATCGAAACCGATCATAAGATGCTTAAATCAGAATATTCGGACGATTATCTGAAGGTTTCGATGAAGTCGATGTCAGCGAAAGCTGCTGCCGTTGGTACACCCCTAGCTGCAGTCTATCTCACTGGTTCTGTAGCCGGTCTCTCCGCATCAGGCATAACATCGGGTCTTGCCGCGTTAGGAATGGGGGGGCTCCTTGGCCTTTCGAGTATGGCTACAGGGATTGGTGTCGTTGTTTTGATTGGCGTGGGGGCATACACCGGGGTCCGCAAGCTGACGGGAGCTGACGAACTGGCTAGGGCACGGCGTCGAGAACTAATGCTCAATGAGGTTATAAAGCAGACCCAGTCGACCATCTCTATACTTGTGCAGGACATCAACTTTGTAGTCGAGAAGTTAAACGGGGTCATGACTGCAACTGACCGGCAGGAGGCGCAGATCAGAAAGCTGATGGGCTTGATGCAGCAATTGACGTCGGCGGGGAACATTCTGACAAGCAAGGCGGATTCAGTTCAAAACAGCGTCATGCGGACCAAGTGTGCTCGTGTGCTCAATGTTGCAAGACTGCATTCCCTCACTCGAGAGGCAGCAAAGGCCCCTCTCTACGAGTTCATTCTCTCATTTTACGAGGAACAGCTGACAGCGTCAGAAAAAGGTGATGAAAAGAATGCTCAGATGGTCCTTCGACAAGATTGTAACACGGAAGACGTCGAAAGATTGGCAAAGGCATTCGAGGTCGTTGGCTACTTTGATACCGGAAAAATTGCCAAAGGTGCTGCCGTGAATGCAGCCATGAAGGGCAAGGATAAACTGGCTGGACTGTTCTCATGAGTAAGAAATTGCATGACCAAGCTAATGCTTTGATCATTCAGAGACAGCAAACGAACGAGGCTCAAAACAGCCTTAATGATGCCAAGCAAGCATTGGACGACCTTGAGGCCCGGGCTCAGGTTAACCACGCAGATTTGAACAATCTTCTAACTTTGTCGGAAGCCGCCGTGGCGCATGGAGTGACCCTGCCGAAAGGCGTGTCATTCGATATGGAGGCCTTTGAGATAGAGGAAACGCGCTTGCCGATTGCTCCGCTTGATCATGTTAGCATCGAAGACGAGGAGGATTGGGAAGGATATCTTGCCAAAGTCCAGCTCTACGCAGCCAGGAATGAGTTGACGCTGCACAAAGATCCTTTTGCTCATTTGATGAGCCCAACGCAGAAAATCGCGTTGGAAAAGCGCATCAGGGAGGATTTTTCCCTTAAGGCCGCCAATTGCGACAAATTTGATTACATGATCGCAGGTACTTGCGGGCTCATCGGCGGTCTTGTGGATATTCTATTTGTTGGTATGCCTAGAGAGGGAGCTCTGACAGAGTTCACTGACGACGTCACAGATGGTTTCGTTCAGAAATTTGCTGGCTGGTTCGGTTGGAAGGGGCCTCGTGAGGGGAAGGATCCGACGGCAAGTGCCATTGGCTTTTTGGAAAGGACGTTTAAGGTCAACTACGATCAATCGACCGGAAACGGAAAGAATGGCGTCGGCGGCGTATTCAAAATGTCGATGGACAACCATCACATCAAGAGCTTGGGGCACTCTCCCGATATCGTAGGCCTGTTCTTTTCCATTCTTGGCCAGTTCACGAATACTTCCTATTTCGTCGATGGGGGCCGGGTGATCTCTATCGACACGGAAAGCTTTGAGCTTAAAGGCAGCACGTTTGCATCGAAGGTATTCTCCGGTTTTGTTAACTGGATGGGGCACCTTGTTTCCGATATGGCTGGGTCATCAGGTGCCAAGGGTCGGGGCGCAGGCATCCCAATACCTTTCTTTTCCCTTCTGCAGTTCATTGATGTTGGTGCGTTCGGGCAGCACCGACAGTCGTTTGCCAAGGTGGCAGTCCAGGTTTTCGAGCAGGGCTATGATTTCCGCCACGGCATGGCGCTGGCCATCCCGGTCATGGTGACCGAACTTCTGACAAGGATAATGTGGACCTTCAAGAGGAGGTTCAGTCACGGTCTGCCCTGGGGCGAGTGTCTGCCGTCTGCAAACAATCCGGAGCTCCGCCGGATGCTCTTGGTTGGCCATGGAACCCTTTGCATCGTTGATGGTGCTGACGCTGCCCTTCGCTCTGGAGGTGAGATGATTAACTTTATGCTGCGTTCCAATCTTATTGCTTGGGCTCGGTTCGGGAGTCTTGCTTTGAAGGAGCTTAGAGCTTCGTATTGCGCTGGAAACTTGGATGCAGAAGCTGTCGATGAATACCTTGAGAAGGAATATCAGCGTCTCTTGTCGTGAAACTCATCGAAGGATCGGTTTACGAAGTGATTAGGTCCAGGGAAGAGATTTCGTGCTGAATAGTCATCAAAAATTGGGTATCGCAACGAAAAAACTGCCGGAAGCTAACTGAGTGACGGTTGTAACGGATCGGTTCGTTAGATTTGTTGTGGTGATAGGCTTCGCAAGCGCGCTTGCTTTTGGAAGAGATAATATTGTCTCAGCTCAAGTTGGAAAGCCAGTGAGCAGCGATACCAGCTCAGATGTTTAATCCTTGTAAGCGGCAGGAAATAGCCGGTGTGTTACCTTAGTTCACCAAGGCTAGTGATCCCTTGAACATCAAAGTCTGCACAGCAGGTGACGTTGCCGGTCCGATCCCCGGATGTGGTGATTGTTAATCGTTTGATTGTCTGGCGTATGGGGGCAACTGCTTCGGGATCGCGGGACCACAGCGATAGTCTCGTAACAAGCCTTTGATGCTGTTGGACAATGTTTTGGAGTTTCTTTGGTGTAGCGCAATCGGCAAGGTCGCGCTTGTGATGTGCGATATCAAGTTTCGTGCGTTGGATCTGTTCTGCTTTGTCGTCGAAAAATGCGCGTATTTCAGTTGAACGTGCATCTGGGCCTAGAGCATCGATAACCTTGTTGATGCTGGCGCGAAGATCTTCGAGATGCTGATTCAGGCGTTCAATCTCACGTGCGTGGTGAGCGCGAACTTGCTGTATCTCCTCGCTCTCAAAATGCTCAATGATTTTTGCCTCATCGAGTTCAGCGATAGCATTCAAGACTAGCTTGATGATTTCGTCATAGTGGAGGTTCCTGTTCGCGCAGCCTTTGACAGGGCAAGAATAATGCTTTGCATAGGTCGCTGTGATTTTCTGATTGTGCTCCCCGCAATAGAGTTTGCCGCCAAACACCGCATTTGCACGCTTTTTCGTGACAGCCTGTTTGCGACGCCATTCCTTTGAACGGCGAATGGATGTCTCGCGCTTCTCCTCCTCCGTCATCACAGTGGGTATCATTTTGCGTTGAAGGTGTTTGCTGGATCGTTCATCAAGAGCCTTCTGGACCTTTGTGAATGTCTCATCGTCAATGATGGTCAGTTCGGGGATTGGGACTGTGATCCATTCCTTTTCCGGACGCATGATTGACAGGCGTTTTCCGTTTTCCGGATGTTTGCGGTACTGCATTTTGTTGAAGGTAACGACGCCGTTATAGAGCGTTTGACGAAGCATTCCGGTTTGTCGGACAAACGAGCCAACAAGGCTTGATGGGGCCCATTTCCCACCCTTGGGGGAATCAATGCCGCGCCGGTTTAGATCGTCGCAGATGTGTTTCAGCTTCCTGCCTTCGGCGTAATATTCAAATATCTCGCGAATGATTTCTGCTTGTTCCTCATTGATCTTGCGCTTACCGCGAATAGGTTCTCCAAACTCGTCAAGCGCATGAACAAGATCGTAGCCATAAAGTTGACCACCAGGAACGCCACCACGCAAAACAGCTGCGATCACCCCACGATGGGTCTTGTCAGACAGATCCTTGAGATAGAGCGCGTTCATGGTGCTTTTCAGGCCAATATGCAGCTCGTTGATTACCCCATCTGTGACGGTCTCAACAGGAAGGCCCAAGAACATCATCTTCTTGAAGAAATTGGCAGTGTCGGCCTGGTCTCTGCTAATGCGACTCAGATCCTCCGCAACGACACCTTCAAATCGACCGTTGAGTGCTGCGACGAGAAGGGCGCCGATGCCAGGGCGGTTAGCAATGTGAGAACCTGAAATGCCCTCATCAAAAAACACGTCGGCAACCTGATAGCCTTTGACGCTGCAATATTCTCGGCAGCGGCGGATCTGATCCTGGGTACTGGTTTCCTGTTTGTCCGTTGAGTGGCGGGCGTAGATTGCTACATGCACTGATTGTATCCTCGAAGGTTGGATCAGATTGATTACCTTTCGGGATTGCTGATGCGCAAGGGTAAAACAGCGATTTCTCTTAAGGATAGGTAGTTAAGAAAATGCTGTAAATACAATGCACTGCATGTGATTGCATGAGAGTGCATAAGATTGCACGAAAATGCAAAAGATTGCATGATGGTGCACGAGATGGCACAACTTTCACCTGTCGTGCTGGGGGCAGGATAGGTTTGGTGGGCCCACCAAACAGCCCAAACGGGCTTCCTGCTTATTCGCATGGCGGTGCCATGCTCAACGTAAGATAAACTCCATTAGGAATAAGATGTAATTGTACTGAGCTACGAGGCGCTCTTAAATTTGAAGCGTATTCTAGCCACCGCAAACGTCTTAGAGTACAAGCGCGGACAGTGAACTACGTGAAATGTGACCGTGGTATTCGATAGATAGAAAAACAGTGGACTGAACGTGATTACAGAATACCACGCTAAGCTATTTGCAATGGAATTGAGTAAACGGCATTCGGTCGCTGATGCGGAGAAGCTTGCCGGTGCTCTGATGGACGCACAGGTGGATCTTAATCCGCATCAGGTTGAAGCTGCGCTGTTTGCATTCAAATCACCCTTGTCCAAAGGCGCAATCCTTGCAGACGAAGTTGGCCTCGGAAAAACCATTGAAGCCGGATTGGTTCTTGCTCAGAAATGGACAGAACGGAAGCGACGAATTCTTGTTATTGCGCCTGCGAACCTACGGAAACAATGGTCGCAGGAGATTGAAGAAAAATTCTTCCTTCCGACACTGATCCTCGAATCCAGAAACTACAACAAGATGGTTAAGGATGGGGTTCACCGGCCATTTGAGCAAGAAAAACTGGTTATTTGCTCCTTTCAGTTTGCCGCGCGCCACGCTGACGAGTTGATGGTCATTCCGTGGGACTTGGTCGTCATCGACGAAGCTCATCGTCTCAGAAACGTATACAGGCCTGACAATCGTACTGGTCGCGCCTTGAAGAGCGCATTGGAAAATGTACCAAAAGTGCTGCTTACAGCGACGCCGCTTCAAAATTCACTTATGGAATTGTATGGCCTTGTCAGTCTCATTGATGACTACACCTTTGGTGATGCCAAGAGCTTCCGTGCCCAGTTCGCTCGCCTAACCGGCGATGGACAATTTGATGAGCTTAAAAGCCGCTTGAATCCGGTTTGCCATCGAACATTGCGTCGTCAGGTTTTGGAATACATCCGCTACACCAATCGAATTCCGATCACGCAGGAGTTCGTGCCAAGTGAGGGCGAGCAAGCGCTCTATGATATGGTATCCGAGTATCTGCGCCGTCCGTCATTGCAAGCGCTGCCGTCTAGCCAGCGCACGTTGATGACGTTGATCCTGCGCAAGCTGCTTGCATCCTCTACCTTTGCCATTGCCGGAGCACTTGACACACTCGCTCGGAAGCTCGAGCGACAGCTCAAGGATGACGAAGGGCTTCGTGAGAAGTTCCATGAGGAAATTTCTGAAGATTACGAAGAGTATGATGACATTGCGGATGAATGGTCGGATCCTGCCGAGGAGCCAGAACTTCTGACTTCTGAGGACATCGCATTAATTAACCAGGAAATTGAAGACCTTCGCGCTTTTCGAAGTTTGGCGATTTCGATTTCGGAAAATGCCAAGGGGCAAGCACTCTTGACTGCTCTTCATGCCGGTTTTACCAAAGCCTCAGAGCTCGGTGGTGCTAAAAAGGCAATCATTTTCACAGAATCACGCCGTACTCAGGAGTACTTGGTTCGTCTGCTGACAGAGCATGGCTATGCGGAAAAGCTTGTGTTGTTTAATGGATCAAACACCGATCCACAATCGAGAGCCATCTATTCAGCATGGCTGGACAAGCACAGCGGTACTGACAGGATAACTGGCTCGCGAGCAGCGGATATTCGAGCCGCGCTTGTGGATCATTTTCGGGACACGGCTTCAATAATGATCGCCACTGAAGCTGCAGCCGAAGGCATAAACCTGCAATTCTGTTCGATTGTTGTAAACTACGATTTGCCTTGGAACCCGCAACGCATCGAACAGCGCATTGGCCGTTGTCACCGTTACGGTCAGAAATTCGATGTCGTTGTTGTCAACTTTCTCAATAAAAACAATGCCGCCGATCAGCGCGTATACGAACTGTTGGCCGAAAAGTTCCAGCTTTTTTCTGGCGTCTTTGGTGCATCGGATGAGGTTCTCGGCTCGATTGAATCAGGGGTCGAGTTCGAGAAACGCATTGTTTCAATCTATCAAAATTGTCGATCCACTGAGGAAATTGAGACTGAATTCGCCCAACTGCGAACTGAGATGGAAGAAAATATCACCGCAGCTATGGAGGACACGCGGCGCAAACTTTTGGAGAATTTTGACGCCGAGGTGCACGACCGTCTTAAGCTCAATCTGGACAAGAGCAAAGAGTATATCGGACGGTATGAGCGAATGTTATGGGCAGTCACCCAGCATGAGCTGCGCCGGTATGCCACCTTTGATAACGAGCATCTTACTTTCGCATTGAAGCAAGTACCTGATGGGGTGGATGTTCCGACCGGTGGTTATGGTCTCGCCAAGAACGACATGAGCGAGCATCGATATCGGCTGGGGCATGCATTGGCACAGCACGTCATTGCGAGTGCCCGCAAACGCAAACTTAAAGACGCTGCCATCGGATTCGACTATTCGGGATGGCCAGCCAAAGCGCTTAGCATCGAATCTCTGGTTGGGCAGTCGGGGATCCTAACCGCTCAATGCCTCAGTTTTTCCGGCTTTGACGAGCAGGACCACATCCTTTTTGCGGCCAAAACGAATGCTGGGCAGGATGTGGATCCGGACGTAATTAGGCGCTTGTTTGAGATGCCATGCAGGCTTGCCGATGGCAATGTCGATAATGAGCGGACTCTGTTGAATTCCGTATTGGCGCAACGCGAGCAGGCCGTCATTGAGGCGCTTAAGCATCAGAACGCGCAATGGTTCGCGGATGAAAGCCAGAAGTTGGAAAAATGGGCTGAGGACAAGGTCTTCGCCGCAGAAAAAGAACTTAAGGATGCCAAGGCCCGAATTTTGGAGCTCAAGCGCGAGGTAAGGTCAGCAGTGACACCAGAGCAGCAGCACAGAATTCAAACCCAGATTCAAGAGGTAGAAAAATCGAAGCGCCGTCTGCGTCAGCGTATTTTCGAGGTCGAGGATGAGATCATCGGCGAACGCGACCAAATGATTTCTGATCTGGAAGCCCGCATTCAACAAGATATAAGTAAACAAGAGCTATTCACTGTCCGCTGGACGGTCGTGTAAGTCATAAGAGAACTCAGGAGCAATCCGTCAAATGCCGAACGTCGAGAAACAAAGAGAACGCCTGATCAGCCTGCTGAAGGAGCTGTTCCAGCTCGATCAGCCTGACTTAGATTTCGGCTTCTACCGCATCATGCATGCGAAGGCTGGACAGGTGACCAAGTTTCTTGAAGAGGACCTTTTGGGTATAATCCGCGATGCCTTCGGCGAAGCAGACGGGGCCCGTGTCGAGCAGGCGAGGGCCGTCTACGAGGCCGCGCGTAAGCAGGCCGAGGAATTCGGCGCACCCGATCCGGATGCCGCGCCGAAAGTGAAGGAAGCCAAGGCTGCTTGGGATGCGTCTAAGGATAGTGGCAGCAACGAAGGTGACGTCTATGACCACCTTTATCGCTTCTTCGAGCGCTATTACGACAACGGCGATTTCATGAGCCGCCGCTACTTCGCGCGCGAAACGGACGGCAAGGCAGCCCCCTATGCTGTCCCCTATGACGGGCGCGAGGTTTATCTGCACTGGGCCAACCGCGACCAGTACTACATCAAGACGTCCGAGTACCTGACCAACTTCACCTTCGATCCGACGCAGGCGATGGAGTTCCAGGCGCATCACGGCGCGCTGTTCGAACAGAAGCCGCTCAGGGTACATTGCCGGATCGTCTCGGCGTCCGAGGGCGAGCACAACAACGTCAAGGCGTCGGAGAATACGGAACGCTACTTCATCATCCACGAGCCCGAGCCGGTGAAGATCGAGACGGGCGACACCGGCGACACCGGCGAACCGGAGCTGGTGATCCAGTTCCAGTATCGCCCGGATCCCGAGAAGACGGGCCAGGATGGGACATGGCGAAAGAAGCGCGTGATCGATGCCGTCAAGAAGGTGAAAGAACTGTTACCTAAGCTGGAAGGCGGGGAAGACTATGTGACCGCTCTGATGACACCGGCGCCGACCGAAACGGAAAAGGACCGAACGCTGCTGGAAAAATATCTCACCCACTATACCGGCCGGAACAGTATGGATTACTTCATCCACAAGGATCTGGGCGGGTTCCTGCGGCGAGAACTGGATTTCTACATCAAGAACGAGGTCATGCGGCTGGACGATATCGAATCCGCCGATGTGCCGCGGGTGCAAGCCTACCTGGCCAAGGTCAGGGTGTTGCGCGGTATCGCGCGGCACCTGATCGACTTCCTCGCCCAGCTTGAGGACTTTCAGAAACGGCTGTGGCTGAAGAAAAAGTTCGTCGTCGACACCCAGTACTGCATCACGCTCGATCGTATCCCTGGGGAATTCTTTTCCGAGATCGCGGCCAACGATGTTCAGCGTGAACAGTGGATTCAGCTTTTTGCCATCGATCAGCTCAACAATTACTCGGCGCCCCTAACAGTTGAATTCCTGAAAGAGAACGAAAGGCTTCTTGTGGATACTGCTCTTTTTGACGCCGATTTCAGGGATCGTGTAGTTTCAGGAATTCAAGATATCGACGCCGAACAAATTGGGCAGCTTCTGCACTCTGATAATTTTCAGGCTCTTAGGGTTCTACAAGAGAAGCTTAAGAGCGGCGTCAAGTGCATCTATATCGATCCGCCGTACAACACCGACAGCAGCTCTATTCCGTACAAAAACAGCTATAAGCATTCGTCTTGGGCAACACTGATGCACGACCGACTTCATGCGATGAAGCCGTTGTTACCTGAGAACGGCGCGATTTTTGTGAGTATCGACAAAGCCGAGAGAACGGTACTTGAGCATGCAATGGATGCGGTCTTCGGTCCGGAGAACCGGGTTGAAGAGCTGATCTGGTCGATGAACACCAATAATAGCCAAGTTCCAAACTATTCGACCAACCACGAATACGTTTTGGTTTACGCCAAGGACAAGCCAACGGCTGAGAAAGACCGTAATATGTTTCGAGAGCCCAAGCCTGGCTACTTGGAAGTCATGGAGCTTGTGGCAGCCCTAAACCCAGATTATCCACCGATCTCGGAAATCGAAGAGGCAATCAAAAAATTATACAACGATCACAAAATTGCTTACCGCGAAGAAATTGAAGCGCAAGGTCTTGAGTGGGAAGACTTTCGGAAGGACGACCCTTGGAAAGGCTTGTTCAACTATTCGCACGCTGAATACCGAGACAATGCGGGAAGATTGGTCGATGAGGCTGAGGCAAAAGATGTTCAAGCCACTATATGGATTTGGCGCGAGGACAATCTCGCGCTCCCCGCTACCAAGCAGGCATCTAGTACTCGCGATCCCAAAAGTGAAAACTATAGGTATTACAAACCTATACATCCAGTCACAGGCAAAGAAACACTGATACCCAAGAGCGGTTGGAAGTTTCCATACGGCTCGCATAACATGAGTGAGGACAGGACTACACTTAGAAAATTAGATGCTGACAACCGGATATCTTGGGGAGAAACTGAAGAAAAGGTACCTCAGATCAAGCGTATGCTGCATGAAGTTGAAACCAATGTTGGAAAAAGTGTTTTCTCTGACTACTCGGACGGAGAGAAGCAGACGTCTGCTATGTTTGGGCGTTCAGGCGTATTCCTCGCACCGAAACACGCGGACTTTGTTTCTCGCTTCATCACGCATGCCGCAGATAAAGACTCGACAATCCTAGATTGCTTCGGTGGCTCAGCGAGCACTGGCCATGCGATCCTTTCACTTAACAGAGCAGATCACGGCTCCCGCAAGTTCTGTCTGGTTGAGATGGGTGAATACTTCGACACGGTCACGCGTCCAAGAATGCAGAAAGCGATCTATGCATCACAATGGCGCGACGGGAAACCGCGTTCTAACGACGGCTTGTCTGCACTGTTCAAATATGTACGGCTCGAAAGCTACGAAGATGCTTTGAACAATCTTACGCTCCTCCCCGGAGCCGACTTCAAGGGGGCCAAAGGTGATTTCGCCCGTGACTACATGCTCCGCTATTGGCTGGACTTCGAGACCAAGGGCAGCCCGTCGCTCTTGAACATCGAATGGTTCGACGATCCGACCGCCTATAGGCTGAAGATCAAAAAGCCCGGCACGGACGAGTATGCCGAGAAGGCGGTGGACCTTGTCGAGACGTTCAACTGGCTGATCGGCCTGCATGTCGAGCATCTGGACCGCTGGCGCGGCTATGACGCCGCCTTCAAGCGCGAGGTCGATCCCGAGCTGCCGGGGGACACGAACACCCGGCTGATGCTCGACGGCGCACTGAAGGAGACGGGCGACGGGGCTTGGCGCTTCCGCAAGGTCGAGGGCTACACCCTGCGCACCCCCGGCGATCACAACGACCGCGAGAAGGCCCTGGTCGTGTGGCGCAAGCTCACCGGTGACCTCGAACAGGACAACCTGATGCTGGATGAGTGGTTCCGGAAGTACCGGCTCTCTGCGCAGGATACCGAATTCGATGTGATCTACGTGAATGGATCTAACAACCTGCCCAACCTCCGCAAGGACGAGGAGACCTGGAAGGTGCGCCTGATCGAGGAAGCGTTCCATCAAGCAATGTGGGATGTGGAGGGGTGATCGATGACCGCACAAGATTTGGAGACACCGGAGGCGGCGATAAATGCCTCTAACCAGATATTTGAGTTTCTTTCGAATGTGCCGGTAGGCATTTGGGAGGCCGTGACCTTAGCCGCTATTGGGGCCGTCGGTTGGTTTGGAAAAACAGGTTTTGATATGTGGCAAAAGTCTCGGTTGCCATTTAAGCAAGATAGAGAACGTTACCAAGCTGTGGTTGATGCTATTCAGCCAGAGCATCTCCATTATTTTCGGGAAGTTCAGCTAAACTCCATCGGCAAAGGGGCTGTAGACGGAATAGACGATAGCTATGAAGCTCTGTCTTGGATCAGAAAGAGTAGGCCGGCTTATTTGCATGGGAAGCTTCGGCCGCTTGAAGACGAGCTTTCTGAATCTCTTCGTGATTTGTGCGAAGTGATGGCAGTAAGGCTGTTTGTGCATCGTGCTAATCTGAATGTGTATACAATGTACTGGGATCGGTTTGACGAATGGTCTCAAGAGGATTCCAAACGGTTTCAAGAAATAAGAGATGAATTTTTTAAGTGTATTGATCGTTCTATCGATGCATTTGAAGCTTTTCGCGACGCAGGCAACAGGTTGTTTGCGGACAGGCTTGTGAGGGGAAAGGCCGATGGCTAAGGCGCCTAAGAAGAAACAATTACCCTTTGGCCACAAGTTGGTGCTTAACCAGTGGATCGTCAGTCTGTTCGGTTTTGATCCACTGAAGGATCACAAGGACGGTAACCGCACCTTGCGGCCAATGCAGCAGTTGGCGAAGTCCGTAAAGGATGTGCATGGGGGGATGACACCTGAGAACCTGCACCACTTTTATAAGGCGCTCGATATAAATCTCCAGGCGACTGCGACGATCACGCCAGCCGACTTGCTGCGTTACGAACACAACATCGTTAGCCACACGCTGGCGATCAACGAGAAGCGCGATAGGCCAATTGTATGGAAATACTACCAGTGGCTCTCGCTACTGTTCGCTGAAATCTATCTTGACCGGTTCTTTGCCGACCGCGAGGCATTGTTGGAGGCATTGAATGCTTATGTCGCCGCTTTCAACACTTACTGGACGAACGAGGGTTACGAGACGGGGGTCACGCCCTATGAGCTCGAGGACCTGAACAAGCTCTGCCTGCAAAATGCAACTGGTTCGGGAAAGACGTTGCTGATGCACGTCAATTTCCTGCAGTTCCGGCACTATGCTTCAAAGTCTTCGTTTAAACACGACCTGACACGGACCGTACTCATTACGCCGAACGAACAGCTTTCGGCTCAGCATGCGCGCGAGATAAAGGGCAGTAATATTGCCGCATCGCGCCTTTTGACAGACAGCGGTGACTTGCTGTCTTCGGGCAAGAACGGCCTGCGCCAAGTGGATTTCACCGAGGTGACCAAGCTGAAGGATGAAGATGGGCCAAACGTCATTGCCACCCGTAACTTGGGCGACCAGAACCTCCTGCTCGTTGATGAGGCCCATCGTGGCATGGGAAGTCAAGAAGAGCGTGGCTGGTTTAGAAGCCGTGCGCGGCTCTCGGAAAAGGGCTTTGTCTTTGAGTATTCGGCGACCTTGAAAGAGGCGGTTTCCGCTGCAAAACGCCCTGAGATTGAGGCATCTTACGCGAAAACAATCCTGTTCGATTATTCGTACCGGTATTTCTATGAGGATGGCTACGGCAAGGACTACCGCATCTTCAACCTGCCACGCACTTTCGATGAGCTTGAATTCTCTTACCTTACTGCTTGCCTGTTGAGTTTCTATCAGCAGCTGAGGCTTTACGAGGATAACTACGGTCTATATGCACCTTACAACATAGAGAAACCGCTTTGGGTCTTTGTCGGGTCCAGTGTCACCAAGGCAACCGGAACAAAGGCGGAAAAGGCGACTGTTTCGGATGTTGCAAACATCCTAAAATTCATCGCGAAGTTCCTGAATGATGAGGGTGCGTCTGCTGCCGTGATCGAGCAAATCCTGACGGGTAACGCGCAGGAGACAGGTTTACTCGATGAGAACGGAACTGACATCTTCGCTGGTGGGTTTGCGTACCTTCAGAGCCTCATGCTTCGGGAGAGCTGGAAACCAGGCGATTTATTCCGCGATATCCTTGAAAAACTGTTCCAGAACAGGGGCGGTGGAGAGCTGTCCATCGCGCGGATCAAAGGCGATGATAACGAGATAATGTTGCGGGTCGGGCAGGCGGATAAGCCGTTCGGGTTGATTAACGTTGGCGACGCATCAGGCCTGGCAAGCCATCTCTCTGAGCAAGCCTTTGAGAATGCCTCAGTTTTGGAATCCGAGTTTGCAGAGACCTTGTTTGGTCAGGTCACATCATCCAGTTCACCAGTTAACCTGCTTATAGGTTCCAAGCGCTTTGTAGAAGGTTGGGATTGTTGGCGCGTTAGCACGCTTGGTCTGATGCATGTCGGCAAAAGTGAAGGGGCACAGATCATTCAGCTTTTTGGGCGAGGTGTTCGCCTCAAGGGCTTTGACTGGTCGTTGCAACGAAGTGGTTTTGCAACACCGACAGATCAGCCAGATCTGATCCAATATGTTGAGACCCTGAATGTTTTCGGCATCGAAGCCGACTTTATGGAGCGCTTCCGCAAATTTCTTGAGGAAGAAGAGCTGCCGCGAAATGATCAGAAGCAGGTGTTTACAGTGCCACTGACTGTCACATACGACTTCGGACAGCGCCTGAAAATTCTGCGTCCGCGAAAGAGGCGTGATGATGGTCGCGAATATGATTTCAAGCGGGATGGTGCGGTTCCGGCGCTGACCATTGTACCTGACAAGATACGTCAGAAAGGCGTTGAGATAGATTGGTATCCGCGCATTCAGTCACTTGAATCGAAAAAAGCCACCAAGCTTGGCAGTAAAGAAGAAACCCGTTTCGGTGACGGCCATTTAGCCTTCTTGGACTACGATGACTTGTTCTTCCGCCTCGAGAAATTCAAGCGAGAGCGCACTTGGCACAATATCAACATCTCTAAGTCCATGATCAAGGATCTACTCGCTGACCGGACCTGGTACAGGATCATTGTGCCGTCCGGCAAAATGGAGTTCTCCGACTTTGGAAACGTAGCGCTGTGGCAGGAGATGGCTGCGGAGCTATTGCAGAAGTTTTCTGAGGAGTTCTACAATTATTGCAAGGCTGCATTCATTGAGCCTAGGCTCGAACTTCGTGAGATCGAGGTCGGGGATGGTAGTCTTCCTGAAGCTACAGACTACCAGTTGATCGTGGATGCGAGCGAAGCAGCGCTAATCAATGATATTCAGACTCTCACTCATGAGATCGCGGCCCGAAAAACAGGAATTCTCCGTGCGGGTGATTTGAAAGGCTGCCTCTTCGATACGCACCTTTATGAACCAGTCCTTCATGTCACCAAAGGTAGTAGGATTCAGATCGCGCCCGTATCTCTGAACGAGAGCGAGTTCCAGTTTCTTGATGATCTTCGCGTTTATATCGAACGAGATCATGAGAGATTGGCATCAGACGGGATTGAGCTATTTCTGCTTCGAAATGAGAGCCGAGGCCGCGGCATAGGGTTTTTCGAGGCTGGTAACTTCTATCCAGACTTTTTGTTATGGCTTGTTAAGGATGGAAAACAGCACCTTTCATTTGTTGAGCCGCACGGACTTCAGCATGAGGGCCCTGGTCATAAGAAGATTGAATTCCATCGGGTGATAAAAGATATCCAAACGCGCCTGGCCAGTGACGACGTTGTCTTGAACAGTTTTGTTGTTACGCCTACCCGTTTTGGGAAGTTGAATTGGGGTAAGACCATTCAGGAATTAGAAGATATGCATGTCCTGTTCATGGACGATCAGCGAGATGATTATGTCTCAAAGATAGTCAGTAAAATTCTGAACTAGTTGCCCCTTCGTTGCAGAAATTTCGGCTGCTAACTAGATGACCGTTCTATGTATCTGATTTGGTGAGAGGGCACTTGGAATGAATGTTGAGACGCTGACTTCCAATCTCCCTGCATTTTTCCAATGTTTGGCTGAATGTCATTTTGAAGTGCTCACCAAACCAGAAAAACGCACAGAACCAATAAACGAGACGCAATTAAAGGGGCTATTCGATAGGCTCACCGAGTTAGCTCTATCTGACGTTTTTGAGACAGTTGGTTCCTGTAATCCATGGAACCTTGCAGGGCTAGGGCGTGATGAAGTTCGAAACGCCGCTGTTTTGAAATGGCTGCTTTCACCAAGAGGGGATCATGGCCTTCAAGCTGAGCTCTTGCGAAACCTACTTGCTGATATTCCGGACTTTCCGCAGGAACCCTCACGTTATTGCCGGTTGGCAGTTGAAGATTGTCCTGATGGTTTGAGGGACAGCCGTGTTGACATTCGAATTGACGATCCCAGAAACTTCTTTCTCATCATTGAAGTGAAAATTGGGGCCAGTGAACAAAGTGATCAATTACGACGCTATTGCGAGATAGCTGCGGCATGTGCGCGAGATGGTCGTCCCTGGAAGGTTGTTTACCTTACATGTAGAGGATCCGCGCCAACAACCGCAGGGGAATTCATCGATGATGTTGTCCCTATCTCTTGGTCTAGAATTTCGGAGCATTTGCGAATGATCGTGAGAATGCGAAAAGGTGGGCACGAGATTTCTAATTTTCTCGCCAACTCCTTTGCAAAACATATCAGCAGTTTTTAGGGGCTCACATGATGGATAACCAGAACAAGCGGCCAGGGCTCTTAATTCTGCAAAATTTGCAATTGTTTGATCAAACCGCGGTGTATTTTGAACGCGAAATAGTTCCTTCGTTGAACGCAGAGTTATCCAATCTGTTCAAAAATTGGCTCGAAGAAAAATCATGGCTTGGTGAAGTTAGCGAGGGAGACGAATTGCATGAGTTTTGGTGTGCGCCAAAACATTGGCAAGTTGAGAACGAAGACTGGAAAGGGTGGTTCGATCTCGACGTACGAGACGCGGATCAAACAAACTCTTACCGAGTAGCTTCTCTTTTTGGCTTGGGCGACACGCAATATGGTTTCCGGTTCTGCCCGAACCCTTCTTACTTTTCTGATAAGAGGAGTTGGAACAAAGCTGTTGCCTCGTTGGAGCCAGAAGTAGGCTTGGAACTGGGAAAACGAGGTTGGGAACACGAAGGGAAAGGTGTGTATTTTCGGCCGTTTCAGCTGTCGACAGATAAAATTGTTGATGCTTGGAATGATGATGACTGGGTATACACTTTTGATGCCCTCCAACAAACATTAGATCAGATTTATCAAGACCTTGAGCTCTTCGATCATTTTCTAAATAAAGTAAAGCAGCAGTTGTAACGATCAATTGATGTGAGTATTTCCTTGATGTTGGAGCTTTATGCGAGCGCAATTTTGACCACGTAAATAGTTTGAATAATTTTACCAAAGGTAAGCGTCTTTTCACGGCTACCTTGACGTAAGAATGTTTTCAGT
>TARA_B100000674_G_C37981278_1_pt1 | contig 20377 bp, 21 predicted proteins | sample TARA_B100000674 | Tara Oceans TARA_B100000674 (sample SAMEA2622759) | marine metagenome | biome: marine biome (ENVO:00000447); feature: surface water layer (ENVO:00002042); material: "saline water (ENVO:00002010), including plankton (ENVO:xxxxxxxx)" | depth 5 m
CTAATTCTTCTTCTAATTCTTCTTCTAATTCTTCTTCTAATTCTTTAGAAGCTCGATTTAATTTAGCTTCTATTTCATCTAAATTCCATTTCATATAGTCCAATACTATCTTTTATTTAAATAAGTATTTAAAATTTAAAATATAATTCTTATGTATAAAAATGTCAAGAAGAGTTATTACACAAGTTACACTTGAAAATTTCCATGAATTAGTCCCCGAATATATCCAAGGCAATAACATCATTATTCAAAATTATGAAGATACAAAAGATATTTATCTTTCTATGCTTAGAGATAATTATCTCTTTACGTTTGATAGAGACATACTCATCGCGTGTTTAACAGATTTAACCTACATGTATGCACCAGGAGATGATCTTAATAAAGATGCTGTCATTGAATTACTTGTTCTTGAAGGAGAAGAAGAAGAAGAAGAAGAAGGGGAAGAAGAAGAGGAAGAAGAAGAAGTAGTTGAACCAGTTGATCGTTCATTAGATGTTACACCTGATATTATTCAATCTGTAGTTAGCACCGTTTCAGATACCGAAGAATGTACTAGTGGAATGTGAGCTTAATATTTTCTTACAATAAAAGAATATAAACCATGACAGAAAGATTTTTTAAATCATTAAACTTTCTTGAGTTTATTTTTAAATTTGAATTTTTTATTTGAATGTATTTAACAACAATACATTTATGGAATGATAGAAATACCTCCTCTTTTCACGAAAACAGCTTTTAATTTTAATAGTCTTCATAGTATAGAATCATGTGCAGTAGCAGTCGTATTCTGTATTTATGATAAAAAAAGAAAAACAATTGTACATGCGGGTACATCTCGGGCGTGTGGTCAAAATCATCATAGAATATCTATTCACGCAGAACAAAAATGTATCAGTTATTGTCGTTCAAACGATTCAAGGAATAAATATGAAATATACATTTGGAGATATTCAAAAGAGGGAAAAGTAAAACCTGTATTCTGTTGTGGAGCATGTACTAAATTAATAAAAAAATTTAATTATCAAGATAAAATATTTACATTTAATAATCACCAAATATGTCCAGCAATTGGCGTACCATATGATACGATTGGTCTTCAAATTAAGAAGAGGTTGTAATGTTTTTTTTGGAGATGCGGGGTATCGATCCCCGTACTTCTCGCATGCAAAGCGAGCGCTCTACCATTTGAGCTACATCCCCTTTAATAAAAAATATAAAATAATTCAAAATTTATAACGTATTATTTACTCAATTTTAGAAACAAGACCATTTTCATCACGATGTATCATATTTTTTGTAAGATTTACATACCCTTCTTCATAAGTAGGGAATTTCTTAAGATCATTAATAATCGATTCAGTACCGAAATAATCATGGGATACAATGTTTTCTTTAAGACCATGACCAAATGTTGCAAAGATATACCTTTCAATCACTAATGACTGACGATTACTCGTTACAAAGGTATACATATAGTTACACTTGTGTTCTCTAGAAGTTCCTCTTTTTATGGGAAAAGACCACTCTTTTTCATAATTTACCATATCAATAATTGGATGATAAGGTGTAATCAATAGATTCCCCAGTTGAACCATCGTTTCCTTATTATTTTCACATTTTGTTCTAATTACACATTCAATTGTACTTGTAATGTGTGATTCATGGTATCTTCCTTGTTCATCCTTTTCTATATGATATGTAATTACTTTATCGCCTTTCTTTATATCTTCAACCTTCTTTTCATCATTGTCATCTGCCATCAAAACACGACAACCTTCGGCACAACAACCACCACTCGCTGTATTATAAGCAGACATGGATGTAGGTACAGCCTGCCTTGTTACCCCTGATCTACATCCTTGAGAAGAGTATCTCCCCTGTGGTTTAGATTTCACGTCCCTCTTTGGTGGAGGGAGAGAATCAAAGGTGTCTGATACTTGATCCCTAATTTGATTGAATAATTCTCCAGAAAAGTTTGATACACCCTTATCCTTAAAATTGTTACAGAGCTCATGGCGGTATGCATCCTGTAAAGAACGGAGATAATGAATACCCCATCGTGAGAACCAATCTTCTTGAACACCCTTAGTTGTCCAATTGAGAGCTTCCTTGACTTGACCGGTTAAATCAAAGAGAATATTTGAAAGATAAACATTATCACCTCCTTCTCGCTGAATGTTATCAATCAAACGATTTAGAATTCTTTTGATGGAAGGATCATTGTACTTCTTTAAGTTTATACAATTGTTCAATGTATCAATCGTTTCATGACGGAATTTTTGTTCCAAATAATAATCTCTTGGAGGACGTGGATTTTCATTCGCTTTCAAAACTTTTCCTCCAATATTAAGACTTACTTCGGCGAAATCATTCAAATAATCAAGACCCTGACTTCTACTCCTGGAAGTATTTACTTGAAAGATAAAATTCTTTGATTGACCATACTTCAAAGAATCAATTTTGACATCTAATTCTTGTGCCTTACCATTTTGAACATCACGAAACATGATATCTTTTGATAGTTGAATCTTCATATCTACATTTGTAAGTGCAGTAGTTAGAAGATTACTTATACCATGGATGAAAATATTCCCCAAAAGTGAAGCATCCGGAATAAATGAGAATCCATCTCCACCCGAAATATTTGAAAGGTTCAAGAGTAATTCAGATTGAAGGTTATAACCAAAACCATAACAAGCTATCATACACTTAAATTCATGATCTCTAAAATATTTCTCCAACATATATTCGTGTCCTCGTGGAGGATCAACATTTGGAATACCGTCCGTTAGTAAGAATATACCCTTTACCCTAGATGGTGGAGAGGTTGTCCTTAGAATATCAAGGGAAGTATGGATACCAGCCCACATATTGGTATTACTAATTGGTTTCAATCCATCAAGTTCAATTTCCATCACAGAACGATTTTCAGGAGTACAGGCAACGTTGGAACAAATTGTCCTTGATTCTCCACTGTAAGTTACGATTGATACATTATCATCATCATTCAAACTATGTAGAATTGTCTTTGCAGCCGAAACTGTTAGAGAAAGGACTGAGAATCCATGTCCAATTGTTTCATTACTATCTCCCTTCAAGGTTGCTTCATCAAACATTGAATATGATACATCAATGCAAAGGACAATATCTACAGGTGGTCTCTGTTCAACAGTTGGGACATCAATGTTAATGAACAATTTATTGTCCAAATAATAACTATTCAATTTAATTTCATCGAGTGCAGAAATAAAAGGGACCATTACTTCTTCAGATACAAGTGATTCAATCTTAAGCTGTTCTTCCTTCAAACGATCACGGATTTCCTCAATACTTCTTTTAAGAGGTAGATTATCCACGAGTTCTTCTTGTCGAAGTGGTTCTCTAGTCATAGGTGAAGTACTATTTTGACTCAACCAACGAAGGATTTCTGATTTTTCATAAGAATGCCCATCCTTACCTAGAACAGGTTCTTTCATTAGTTCTCCAGTAATAGGACAATAAAAGTCCTTGGGTACAAATGTTATTTCAGCTTCCATATTATTATTTTATTTACACATTAATTTAAAGTACTAATCAAATTTTATTTTATTTGAAAAAATCTAAAAATTGAAATATTATTTAAAGAATTCTTTTAAATATTTAATTGAACGTAATGGATAATTTAAGGATTTCAACAATTACCTCAATCCTTGAAATTTCAACAGATATTGATTTAAAGAAAATCTATGATTCTGTTCCTATTACAGAATATATTCCTTTTATTGAATATGGTGCTGAAAATGTACCCAAAGGATTTTCAAAGAAAATGTTACGAAAAAAAAGAAAGAAAACAAGAAAGAAAATGTTTTATAATCAAGCAACTGTGCATGTTGTTCATGATAATAAGATTATGAATGTAAAATTATTTAATAATGGAAAAATACAAATTACAGGATTAAAAGGTGTTGAACAAGCTCCTGTATTAATTAACAAATTACTTGAATATTTCCAAGATTTATCAGTACTAAGTTATGATGCATATTTAATGAACCATAAATTAGTTTTAATTAATAGTGATTTTGATTTGGGTTATGAAATTAATAGAGAAGTACTCCATAATGAAATTATTGAAGAAGGTATCTATTCTTCTTATGAACCTTGTATCTATCCAGGTGTCAATATTAAGTACTTCATGAATACCAATAATTTTGATGGAATTTGTGATTGTTTAGGAATGTGTAATGGGAAGGGTAGGGCAGATGGTGATGGAGATTGTAAGAAAGTTACAATTGCAGTATTTAAAAGTGGTAAAGTGATTATTACTGGAGGACAAAATACAGATCAACTTGAAACAGCCTATCGGTTTATTAAAAACTTCATTGATGAAAGAAAAGAAATTTTCGTTTTAAAATAAATATTATATTAAATTATAATAATAAGATGGAATATGGTCAACAAATGCAACAAGCAAAAGACAATGCTATGATGTCTTTCTATCAAAATCCAGGGTACCAACTTGAACGAAGGAATAAGAAAACATTTATTTTGAGGGTTGATTCAGATAATACTATTAATTTTAATAAACCATTACAAGAACCATTAATTATCGATCGTTTATCAGATATTTATTTGGAAAGTTTTTTAACATGGCACGCGGCGACCGATGCGGGCGGAGGATTAAATGGTGCCGACACACTAAACAGTTCTGCTTTTGTCTTAAAAATAAATGAGTTTAATAATCAGGGAAATTCAAGTGAAGGAAATACATTTAATAAAATTATAATTCCACATGTAATAGAAAAGGGTGAGGCAGATTATCGTAAAATACATAAATCAAGAAAATTAAATTATATTTGTAGTATGAACCCTACAACAATATCTAGTCTTAGTGGAACTATTACAGGATTAGATGGTACAACAAATCTGTTTGCAAGTGGTGATATGTTTCTTGCTGAGTTTGTAGTTGTTGCAAGGGATTAATTTCGTTTTAAAAATAATATTAATATTAGATATATAGTAATATGGAATACGGACAAATGATGGAACAAGCAAAAGAGAATGCGAAATTAGCGTTTTATCAAAATCCTGGATATCAGCTTGAAAGGAGAGAACGAAAATCATTTATTATCAAAGCAAATCCTAAACATACTGGTGTATTTAATTTGGATTTACATGAACCATTAGTAATAGACCGTTTATCAGATATTTTTTTAGAGAATTTTACAACATTTCATGGGAACTTTGGCGGCGGGGGTAATCCCGGAAACAGCCCCGAGTGCTCAGCATATGTATTAAAATTTAACGAATTTAACCATCAAGGGAATTCAACAGATTCAAATACTTTTAATAAACTTATTATTCCAAATGAGAATACAGGGGCAGCGGCACCTAATACACGTAAAATTCATAAAGGGAAAAAATTAAATTATGTTGCTAGTATTAATCCATCAACTCTATCAAAGATATCTGGCACTATTACTGATTTAGATGGAGATCCAAACACTATGTTTAATGCTAGTGGTGACATGTTCCTCGCTGAATTTGTAATTATTGCGAGAGATTAAATCATATATTTTTTTTATACTCTTTTTCATATACTATAAATGTCAGATGAAACATTTATTCATCAAAAAATGATCAGTTATATCGGAAATAAACGTAAATTGATTCCTGAAATTGAAGGAATTATTCAAGAAGTATGTACTCTTTTAAATAAAAAGAAACTTAATTTATTTGACGCATTTGCTGGATCTTCTGTTGTTTCAAGATTATTTACTAAATACGCTAATAATCTGTATTCAAATGATATGGAACCCTATTCCTCTATCATGAACAGTTGTTTTTTAATTCAACCAAATGAAGATCAAAAAAGGATCGTTGAATACCATATCGAAACAATGAATGAACTTTCTGAAAAAGGACCTTACAAAGAAGGTATTATCTGTAAGTACTATGCCCCTAAAGAAACAGAGAATATACAAGAAGGAGAACGGTGTTTCTATACAAGGGAAAATGCCCTTATTATCGATACACTAAGAGATTATATTCAAACATTTGTAACTTCGGATTTATTTAATTATTGTATTTCACCCTTACTTATTCAAGCAAGTATCCATGTAAATACGAGCGGTCAATTTAAAGGATTTTATAAAAATAAAGAAACAGGGATTGGTCAATGGGGAGGAACCGCTGAAAATGATTTGAAACGAATCAAAGGAAAAATTAAATTAGAAATGCCAGTATGGTCCAAAAGAAACTATTCTCCCCAAATATTCCAAGAAGATATTAATATATTAATCTACAATATTCCAAATACCTTTGATCTAATCTACTTAGATCCACCCTATAATATCCATGGTTATTCCAATAATTATTACATGTTCAATATTATCATTGAAAACAAAGAACCCAAACAAATCTCTGAAATATCCGGTATTCCCGTCGATTGGACAAGGTCAATGTATAATTATAAGAAAACAGCTCAGGAATCAATGAAAGAATTATTAGAACAATCTTTAAAAAAATCAAAATATGTATTGTTATCCTATAATAATGAAGGTATTATTCAAGCCGATGATTGGGATGTATTATTACAAGATTATAAAGTAAAAAAATATGAAATTCAATATGATACTTACAAAGGCTCAAGAAATTTAAAGGAAAGAGAGAACAAAGTAACAGAAATATTATATCTAATTAATATATAATATGAATGTTATTCTTCTTGTTTTAGTTGTTTTAATTATGTTCTTTGTCATACAGAATAATAGTAAATTCGCAAATAATAAATATCCAATTGATAGCTCTCCTAGAGGTGATCAAGGTGTTATTGTTTCGGGATTTCAAAATCTTTTTGATACTGAAACACCCAAAGATAAAAGAAAGAAATTAGTGAATACATTGCGTCAAATATCAGACTCTGATAAAGTAGTACTTACTGAAGTTGTTGAAAAATGGAGCCTGAATAAGAATATTATTGATCCACAAACAAACGCAAAGAGTGTTAAAATTATTAAAGAAGTTATGGATAGTCTTGAATATTTCGCAGATAATAAATTCTATGTAAAAAATATTGAAAATGTATACGTTATGAAAGATAAAATCGGAAATTTTAGAACTGTAATTAGTGCATTTATCTATGATATTAAGAATTATCATACCGTTAAAATTATTATCGATGTTGTTTATTTTGAAAATATTATGTACATTAATCATATTGATATTGATGAAAGTGGTATCAAGAATGTACTTCAACATTATGATATTAAATATAAATCATCCGGTATTTTAAGCAAATATAATAATTTTGATGCAAATGTTGAAGCGTTACTTGACAATTATTATAAAGAGAAATATAAAGTAATACCATTAAAACCAACCGCAATGATGGATTTAAGTGGTACATTCTCTTTCACAGGATTAAAAGAAAAATTATCTCCCAAAGGTACTCCTAAAAATTCACCACATTTTTGTAATAAAGACAAATTAGAATGGAGTACATATGGTATTCAATATCCCGGGAATGATAATGGTTGTACATTTAATAATTCGTCTGTAAGGAATTACCCCGCACAACCATTAAATATACCGGGTGGAATTGTTAATAATGTTGATATTAATCCATTTTCATGGTTATGGGATCCGGATAGAGGGCATACAGTTTAAAAAAAATATTTATAATAGTATAAATGGGATTAGTTGAAGGGTTTGCTGAATATGCTTTAGAAGGTAACAGTGGAACTGTAACAGAAGAAGAATACCACAATTTTCAAATGAAATTTTTAGCACTTGTTATTGTGATTAAATTATTAATGGTTTTTGTTGTAAGTCAATTCTTATGGCCGAAAGTTGTACCGAAGGTTTTTACAGGTGTCAAATCAAACCCTCGTTTTGTTGATTTATTAGGGCTTGTTGTCATCTACTATTTACTTTTTTAAACAATAACATGATTTTTTGTACAATAATTAATCCATTCCTTTGGTGGTTTTTCTAATTCATAATATTCATACATATCTTCATAACTATTAATATAATGAATGTTTTTTATACTAAGATATTTTAACCAATACAATAAAATATCTTGTATTTCTACTTTTTCACCATTATTTAACATTTTAAGTATTAATTTCTTTCCTATATCAAAAGAATATAACCTCGATTTAAAATTATATCTTTGACATAGAATAAAATCCATATATTTTTCCATGATTGAATAATGTTCATTTTTTAGATAATTTTTATTATGTTGATGACACATACCATAGTTTAATAAGTTTGCTTTCCTTTTACATACAGTTCCTTGTTTGGTTGTACAAATACATCGTACTTTTCCAACTTTTCTTGCACATAGTAATCGTATGTTTTTTTCAGGATTTTTAAATGGTTTTGAAATATCTTCATTTACTCTTCGACAAAGAGGACATTTTATAAAATAATTTTTATCACGATAAACCATATTTATAAAACAACGATAATGAAATTGATGGCCACAAGTTAATGTTTTTTTGATATGATTATCATCAATCTGCTGTAAACATACAGAACAATCTGTCATAGATTAGTTACACTATAATTTGTTCGTCATTCTTTATATAGTTTTTATAATGTTGAGTACAATAATTGTAACCCAACTTACAATTCTTACTACATTTTACACCTTTATTTTTCCCACGTGTTAAAACATGATTACATTTTTGAATTGTATGATTGCTATAATCCATATCATAATCTATTTTTCCATAATGTATTAAAGGATGTATTTTTTTGATCCCTGAAATAATCGGTAAAGTATTTTTATTTGAACGACAATATGGACAATTATTATTTTTCATATTTTTAAAAGATAGATATAAACAATTATAATGAAATGTATGCCCACATTTTAATGTATGGAAAACATCATCGTTTTCTTCGCCGCAAATTGAACACAATAATTTCCCTTCGTTTTTATCTTCCATTATTTAAGTATTACTTACTATAGTATATTGATTTCTTAAATGATTTTAAAATATTCCGATATAAATTTTAAAAAAGAAAAACTCACTTCAAAAAAAAGCAGACAATGTTCTTCGGATTTTACATTTATCCCCCTTCAATATGAGGATAGAGATATATTAATACAAACTCCTCATTGTTTTATTCCATTTGGATTAAATCAATTTTCAAAAATATCGAAAAATAAGTACTTAGATTTATCGTTTCAAGAAAATATTCAATCATTTATTGATTCTTTAAAAAAAATATATGAATGTATTTATGATAAATATTCAGATAAATACCAAGTTGAACAATTTTTAAAAAAAAGTCAATATTCACAATGGATGCGTTTTAAAGTAGATGAAGATTGTCTTTTTTTTGATCAAAATAAAAAAATAATTAAATCATTTCCTTCTAAAATTTTTGGTATTTTTATTATTCAACTATCTGGACTATGGATTATGAATCAAAAAATGTGGTTTAATTGGAATATTCTTCAAGCGAAGTTAAATATCCCTATTAAACTAAAAGATTATGCATTTATTGACGATGAAGTTAAAGAAGTTAAATTTATTCCACCTCCACCTCCACCACCTCCACCACCTCCACCTCCTCCACCGAACAAATACAATCATATGTTAAAATTAGGTATCCCTAAACAAGCAGTTGAACATAAAAAACAAATTGATCGTATTCAAGCATCGGATCTACAAAAAGTAGTACTCAAAAAAACAAAGCAAAATAAAACAAAAAAAAAAAATAAAGATGGTTATACACCATCAATTGATGAAATAAGGAATGCTCTTCAATCCCTACAAAAAATAAATTAAAATATATGCAATAGTATAAAAGAATGGCAAAAAGGAGAGGGTCAAAGACAAAATCGCGTTCAAGAGTAAAAAGATCAAAGGTTTCCCGTAAATCAGTCAAACGTAAAGGGAAATCAAAAAGAAAATCTCGTTCTAAATCCAAAGCGAAGAAAGTCTCCAATATTTTATCTTCGACTTATGGACTAGCTGGAATGTACAAAGAAAATCAAAAAGGGTACAAAGGTCAAAGAGTTGCAAAGAAAGATCCATACAAAATCTCAAAAAAGAAATCTTCTTCAAGTAAAGCAGCCAAAGATTCATTCTTAGCAGGGATTGATTCCAAACCATCCAAAAAGGGTAATTGGATTGAACATGTAAAGTCTTATTGGGAAGAACGTAGAAAATCGGAACCTGGATACAAATATAAAGATGCAATGAAAGATGCTAAAAAAACATGGTAAATATTTTAATTTAAAGAAATAATATAATTTTTATAATAAATGTTTAATACTTTTGAAAGAATAGAAACTTCATCAGAATCCGAAGAGAGTTCTGATGAAGAAGAAATGAGTGAAGAAATGAAACTTACAAGACAAACACATTTCTTAAATATGACAAAATTAGAAGATTATGAAAAAAATAGGAATATGCTTTATACTAAAGATATTTTAAGAAAAAGACTTGTAATTGATTCTCATAATTATTTTCAACCAGAAGGTTTTAATACATCTGATTTTTTAGTTGTTTTTGATTTTGATACAGCAGAAGGGTCTTCTCTTGTAACAACTAATTACGATATTTATCATAATGTGATTGGTTTTCGTTTAGTAAGGACTACAATACGTACTCCACCATTCAATATTAATAGTACAAATAATATTATTAAATATAAAAAATCATCAACTGGTGATACTATTCATACAGTTACTATTAATCCAGGTGTTTATAATATGATTGATTTAGGAAATGTATTTCAACAATATCAAACAGATGTTAATGATGTAAATACCGGTTCATTATTTGTTGCAACTACTACAAATGCAACAAAAAAAGTAAAAACAAGTGATTATGCCCATTTTGTGACTTATAGTGATTCTAGTTCAATTAATACTGGATCATATAATGCTGGAACAAATACATTTACACCATCAAACAATACATTTTCCTGGACGTTTCACAATGTAGATTCAACAAATTCTACATCAACAAATGGTAATAAAGCAATGGCATATGATTTAACATTTAATGGTACGGATGAAATCACTATTCTTTGGGATTTTGATAATATTACAAGAGGTGCCGCACGTTTGTTTGGATTTCTGCCCAAACAAAAAACATCTGTTAGCCAAAAACTATATTCAGATCGAACTCCTGATGTTTCAAGTCATTTTGTTGATCTTGCAATACCACAAATACCGAGTATTGGATGTAAAAGGAATTCTTCCGGAAGAGATATTATTGAAAGAATTCAATTAAAAGCTGGACATGGAGAATATCTCCATTATGGAATCGATGTTGATGAATCAAATGTACAACAATATTTTACTCCTATCACCCTTCATCGTTTAAATATTCAACTCTGGGCTGTCAATAATGTTCTCTATGATTCAAATAATTCTGATGCATCCTTTGAATTTGAAATAACAATGGTGAAAAATAAACAATTATTAACTTAAAGGGATTAGTAATAGTAATATAATTATAATGTTAAAGTTTAATCTTATTTTCCCCATGGCGGGAGAAAGTCGAAGATTCAACTATCAATTCAAACCTTTCCTTCAAATATCAGATCAAACATTTATTGAATTAGCTTATCATCATTTTAAAAAACATGAAACTAAAATACATCGATTATATTTTATTATTACAAAAGAACAAAATGATAATCTAAAGATTAAAGAAAAACTATCTAGTTTGTTTTATTATTTTGATTTAATTGTTTTGCCTGAGAAAACATCTGGACCTTATTTAACAATTCAAGAAGCAATAAAAAAAAATATAATAAGTATTGATTTACCATGTTTTATTTGTGATTGTGATCATAGTATTAATATTGACCCTATGATAAAATTTATTCAACAATGTAATGAAGATTTTGATATATTATTACCAGTTTGGGATATTACGAATGAAAATAGTAGTGATTGGGGTATCGCTTATTTCGATCAAAATGATAAAGTGATTGATTTCAGTGAAAAAAAGATAATTCATAAAAATTATATTTATAAAGGGATTATAGGTTGCTATTATTTTAAAAATTTAGAATATTTCCAAAAATATAATTTTAACAATCTTTCAGAAGGATTGCATAAACATTTCTCAAAAATAAAAACAGTTCAAATTGAAGAAGCTGAATTCTTTGGAGATATGAAAAGGTTAGAAAAAACAATACAAATGAGGAAAAATATTTCAACAGTTTTTTGTGATATTGATGGTACAATTGTAATGCATGATAAGCAGCCCGATAATCTATCATTAAATATTATCGATGGTTCTCTTGAAAAATTAAATGAATGGAAAAAAGAAGGACATAAAATTATTTTAACAACATCTCGAACGAAAGAAGGGGAATTAAAAAATTTATTAAAAAAATATACCGTCCCATATGATGATTTAATATGTGGTCTTCCTTCAGGTTCAAGGATACTTATTAATGATGTAAAATTAGATGTAAAACCTACAGCATATTCAATCAATATACCTCGTAATCATGGTATCATGGGTACCATAATTAAAAATGAGAAAATCGAAATCCTAGAGGTATTAAAAGGAAATAGTTTTTCACAAACATTAGTTGTTAAAGATAAAAAGGATATCTTTGTAAGGAAATATATCCTAAAAAAGAAAGAAACAAAAAGACATTATCATAAATTAAAAAGACAATACTATGATCTTCAAAGGATGAATAATTATAGTAAAAATATATGTCCTAATGTTATAAATGAAGTAGAAGAAGACTATATCTATTGGTATGATTTAGACTATCTTCAAAATTATAGACAATTAACGTTGCAAGATGAAAAAATCCTTTTTCATCTTTTAGATCGTTTAAATAAAGATATTTATTGTACAAAAAAACTAAATTCTGATAATAATTGGATCAATGGATATTTTCAAAATAAAATCAAAATTGATACATATGTTTCTCTTGATCCATTAATCAATGATTTATTTAATTTGGATACAATTATCATTAATAATAAAGAATATATTGGTTACCATAAAATTTTTGAAAGAATTGATTTAAACAAGTATAATCCTATGTATTTATCTGTGATTCACGGAGATTTAACATTTGAAAATATCATGTATAATGAAGAATTTAATGATATTAAATTAATTGACCTTGATGGTTCTGATTTTTTAGATGCAATTGAACTCGATTTTGGAAAATTATTACAATCTTATCTTTCAAGGTATGAATCATGGGTTCAAAAACCAGAAGATCTAATCCATGAATTAGACTTAGATAATCATAGAATAAATACTCTGGATTTACATTGTTCTGTAAATAATGAGTTCTATCAACTATGGTCATCCATTCTAAATGAAAGTGATATAGATACAATTAAAAATAAAGGAATATTTTTTATGTGTTCTCATTTATTACGTGCATTACCATATTTATTTCAAAAAGATATTCGTTTATGCATCTATTGTGTGAAAGAAATTATTGTATGGTTAAATTTTATAATTTAATCCTCAAATAAATATAAATAGAAAATGAAGATAAAAATTTTTTATGATGGTGTTGATTTAAAAAATGAAAATAGTGTCATTCAAGGATATACCACAAATCCATCTTTGTTAAAACAAATTAATCATGGTAAAACTTACAAAGAATTAGTTTTACCATTGATTCAAAAAATAAATAAATTACCCATTTCTCTTGAAGTTATAAGTGATCAAAGTGATAAAATAGTGAGTGAGGCAAATGAATTATCTTCTTGGGGAGAGAATATTTATATTAAGGTACCTATTATTGATACGGAAGGAAATTATAATATTCCTACAATTCAAAAATTATTAAATGATAAAATAAATGTAAACATTACCTGTATTTTTACACAATCGCAAATTGATACTCTTTATCAAAACATAACAATCAATGATTTTTCAAATATCATCATTTCAATTTTTTGTGGAAGAATAGCGGATACAGGCGTATCTCCAATAATTTTAAGTTCATATACTACGAAATTATTTCAAAAAAATAAGAATGTACAAATTTTATGGGCAAGTACGAGGGAAATTTATAATATTTTTGAAGCTGAACAATGTAATTGTGATATTATAACTATACCAGAATCTATCTATCAAAAACTATATTTAATTGATAAAAACCTCGAAGAGTTTTCAAAAGAAACAGTACAACAGTTTATTAATGATGGTAAATCACTTTCTTTATAATCCATCTTCATGCCACCTTTCTCCAAAATTATCCCTTTGTATATCATATGGATATGTTTTCCATCCGTATTTATACCACTCTAAATCAATTCCTTCTCTAGGGAAAGACTTAAATACTTGCGGAGTTAATTGATCACTTAATTTTTTTGTTTCGTAATATTTTTCTGAATTATCATATAAATATTTCTTAGGATCCAATAAATAATAATTTATCATACGATTAAAATTCGCCAAATAATGGGCGCCAATATATGTTTCTGATCTTATAAAATGTTCATAATATAGAGCATAATCTTCTGGTTGAATAAATTTTATTTTATCTGTAATCGCCCATGTATCTAAAGGTAGAGCAAATAAATCAATTAAATCTTCTCTATTACCCCAAAATAAATGATCTCGTGGATGAAAACTAAATTCCGCAAAATTACCTGAAACACAGATTCGATTCTTAGGTTTTTTTTGATCATAATAAAATGATAATTTTTTTTCTTTGTATTCTTCATAAAAAGTATACATTTTATTCATTGATTCATGTGTATATCTTTGATCATTCCGTATTTTGATTGCAAATTCTGTCTCTGCTTTTTTTAATCCATTCAAGGATGAAATGATTTGTAGATTCTTATTCCCAGAACCAATCTGTTGAGGTACTTCATTTTTCATTACAATAATTCTATCATTTGTTATTTCTGGTACATTATCTCCTTCCCAACACGAAATGATAATATTGTTAACAAAATCTAATTCTAAATAATATTCCGCAATTGGAATTACATTTTCATTGTATTTCCCTTGTAAAACTATATCAAATAATTCTATATTTTTGTTAATTATCATTTTAATATTATTATCGCTTTTTTTATTATTTTTAAAAATAAAATCTTGTTCATATTCTTTTGAGATTTCTCCATAACTTGTATCTATTAATTTAAAATTATTATCATTCATATATTTTACTATCTCGTCCTTTGTAAAACTATTCTTATATAATTCTTGAAGCTGAACCTCCATCTGAATAGTATCCACATTACATAATTTATCTCCTAATGATTGTACTACTTTTAAATCTGTCCCTTGTGTATCTATCTTTAGATAATCAATATGATCTATTTTATATTTATTTATGAATGTATCTAATCTTATTGTCTGAACATTAATTCTCTCTTTAAGAGTATCAAAACGTTCAACATTTTGTTCGCAAAAATCATAAAAATTTCCATCTTTATTAAACTCTAAAAACGATGAAAAACGACCATTCTCATAACAATTTAATATTTCTTCTCCATCTTTATCAGAAATAGCACATTGAATTGGGATAATACGTTTATCATTTTCATATTTTTCTTTTAAAATATTAAATTCTTCGGGAGAAGGTTCAATTGCATAAATTAAATCGTAATCTTTAAAATAATCAATTGTTTCTCCAATACACGCGCCCACATCAACTCCGATTTTCTGTTTTTTAGGTATTAATAAATAATCATGTCCATAAATATTTTGATATTCATATCCAAAATCTAATATTGTTTTGAACCTCCTTTGAAACTCTATATCACTAAGTTTCTGAAAATGAATCATATCTTTATAACTTTCAAAAATTATGATAGGTTTATATTTTTGAATTGTTTTCATTGCTCCGTCAAATACATTTTCTTCATATCCTTCAACATCAACCTTCAAAAAATCTAATCCACCGAGATTAAATGAATCCAATGTCTTTAATTGTATGGGATATTCATTTTTTAATTCATGAACATTTTCTAAATAGTGATTACTATTTTCATAACCACTATGATATTTTCCAATCAAACCACTTCCTCCTGGATTATTATATGATATAAAATTTAAATAATCACTTTTATTTTTATCTGAAATACCCATATTATATGTACTCACATTTGTGCATTGATTTAAAACAATATTTTTACACAATAAATCATATGATTCAATCAATGGTTCGAAACAATACAAATATTTTGACATCTTTGATAATTTTACTGAACAAGTACCAATATGGGAACCAATTTCAACACATATTGAATCTTTAGTAACATACTCTTCAATTAATTCATGAATATATTTCTCCCAAATGATATTATTTCTAATATCTTTTGAAATAGGACAATTTTTATAAATATAAAAATATCCATCTTCATTCCCATGATAGTTATTCACTGTATATTGGTTTTCATCTTTTTCTAATGTTTTCTTAAATTCATTTTTTTTCATATTTTCTGGATAATTTTTTAAATTATTTGAAATAATAGTACGATAATTATCATTTATCTTATCATCAGTTAATAATTCTTGATATATCTTATATGATTCTTTTAATTTACCCTTGTGAAAACCACTGTATGCTTTTTGAAATAATAATTGATAATTATCAAAATAAATAAACTCTTTTCTTAGAACCAATTCATTATTATTATTTATCAAACCATTACACGCAAACATATAGGACTCCAACCATTTTTCACGATAACTATAATACAAACTCATTAAATAATTTGCTTCTGGTCTATCGGGTCTTATGGATAGTGCATGCTGAATACATATTAATTCCATAGTTTCACGTGTCCCTTGTTTACTTAGACACAATGACATCCGTATAAGACATTCATAGGCTAGATCATCATTTTTTGTGAATTCAGCACATCTTAAATAATAAGATAATGCAGATGCTGTTTGTCCTATTTCTTCGTATGAGTATGCTAACTCAAAATTAATAGTATCATTGTATGGATCGTTTATAAATTTCAGTAATAAATTATCCATTTGTAAAATAATAAGATTAAATAATACATATTATAACTTAGTACAAATAAGATCATCCAAACGATCTTTATTAATCCGTATTATATAGGATGAATTATCTTGAAAACCAAATGTAATTAATATATCGTCTTTATATTGGGCTAATCCAATACAAAATTCTATTTTTGCTGTCATAAAATTAAATTGACCTGATATTTTATCAATATGATAATTATCATTAAAGATAATAAAACGATGATAATAATCAGAATCTTTATGTCCATTATGATTCTTAGGACGATAATCAACATCGTGACAAATACATAGATATTGATTCTCTTTCCATTTTATTAATGGTGTTCCTCCACGTATTTCATATGGCAATTTTTCTTTAATATTACTTAGGAATACTCTCTCAGATAGATTACTCTCTAAATTTGCTTTTACAACCTCGGTCGGATTTGCCCATTTTACAAAATGAAATGGTTTATTTAGGATTGGCATCCAATTTTTTTCACAATAAGAATTTTTATCCGGTACCTCAATTCTATTTCTTCGTATTTCTTTTACAGAATCACTGCCAATGTCTATTTCAGATAGTTCCATCCTTCCTTGACCATTTGTTGTTGTATCCCTCCTTACACCGCAAAGATAATATGTTTCATTCCATTTTACTAATCTTGCGTCTTCTAATCCAACAAAATCCCACAAAGGTTCAACATCCAATTGACTCGTATCTATTTTATGATATGTTTTAATCGAAAGAGTTTCATTATCTAATAAACAATAAAAATTGTTTGTCTTTAATGTCCTACAATCTTCTCTATGATAATAAGATAAAGGTCCTTCCCATACGGTTTGATATTTTTGATCTCCCTCACTATGATATAATGTATATTCAACATGTCTCATGATTAAATGTATCTTCTCTCCTTCCACAAATAATGAACTATTGCATGTACCTGTTCCATTTGTTTCTTTACTAGGTAGAATTAAGGTTTGAATGAATCCATCATATTCATTAAGAATAGTTTTAACTAAGTTTTCATACATATTATCATTGAGGGATAATTTAATATTTAATTCTAACCTTATTGATATGCATCTCCACCAATCCATAATACAAGACTTTCTCTTTCACCACTGATAACTTCAGTAACACGGTGGAGGAAAAAAGAAGGGAAAAAGAAAACACTTCCTTTTTCTAATGGTGCTTTCTCAGGATTTTTTTTTATCCAATATTCAAAGTCTCCGCCTTCAAATTCTTCAGGGTCATTTAAAAGGATTGAACAACTTAATTTCCTTGAATTATTTTCATTTTCACCGATATCTATATGCCAATCATATTTTCCATCTTTATCGTATTTCGAATATTGGATACTATCCTTTGAATAGTATAATTTAAAATTAAAAATTGCATCATTGGCTTCTTTTGCATAACCATATATTTTCTCATACAACCATTCAGTCTCAGGATTACAATCAATCCATTTTATTTGACTGTCTCTTACACTTTTATCATTTCCAGAAAAAGTAGTACTTTCTTCAAACTCTAATTTTTGAATATAATCTTTTACTTTTTTGATATCTTCATCATTAAAACCATTTTTGAACCAGTAATAGGTTGTTTGATTTGTTGATTTATTATTCGGGAAAATATAACGATTCATTCTTTAAGTTTAATATTCATTTCTTTTTAAATTAATTTACATCAAAATTAATATAGTTACAATCATTTGCATTACAATATGTTACATTTGAATTATCTGTTATTTCAACATCATCACTTGGTAAATCATGTGTTTTAAAAATAAAAATTAGATTTTTATCTTCAACCGTATCAATAACACGATAATCATTTGTATCACAATAATATATACCACTCAATAATGTTTGATTGCATTTTGGACAACTCATATTATATATATATAATAATATTTTAATAATCATCCCCCCCACCACTATCACTACTATCACTACCACTATCACTTGCTACATTAATTGGGACTCTTAATGCCGCGTAAGCAATATGCGACGTTCCTGAATGTCCGCTAGTTTCTACATATATATAGTAACTATTCGAGCTTCCGTCGCTACCCTTTGATGGACCAGTGCTACCAGAAGGTGTTCCCGATTTATCTTGTTGCCAACCACCTGTATTTGATGTTCCTATACCCAAATTACTCCAACTATCTGATTGACTTTTAGTCGCGATTTCATCTTCAATATCAGTTACGGATGTGCTGGAGTAAGAACTCACATTTTCAGTTTGCCGATTAGTTTTGGTCCATGTTTGACTATTCTTTGCCGTTGTAGAGTTACTACTCGGAGAATACAATGTTTGTTTTGTGCTATTATCATCGTATTGTTGAATAACACTACCAATTGCCATATCTGCTCTAAAAAAATTCCAACCATAAAGTATAAATAATAAATATCCTGCCGTTCCATCAGGCTGTGAAACATCATATGTTACTGTATTATAAGAAGAAGAACTTGAAGTATGTTGTTGATTTGTAATTCTTCCTAATTGTGTTAAACTATTATCACTTGTTTTCCAGAAATATAGTGTAAATGTCCCATCTTCAATAGTTGATTTACCACTCGGTTTCCATGAATCATTAAAAGTTGAACCATATCGATGATATTTTACTTGAATATGATTTGTTATATTTGATGAACCAAATGTTTTACCTTTCAAATGAGAATTAATTGATATAGTTGATGACCCTGATGAAATGTTTGTTCCATCTGTTAAACTCGCATTTCTAAAATATGATAAACCAATTGGTGTTGTTGTTTTATTATCCCTTAATTTTCCATTTTGATCTGCTCCAGTCCCTCCCCCTGCTACATATGCAGATTTCAATCCACTAAAAGAAATATTTGTTGTTCCAACACCCGCCATAGTATATTATCTAATAATTTATTTTAATTTATTGATTTGTCCTTGTTGTTCTTTAATACATTCGATTAATAAAGGAATAATTTTCTCATACTTAACTGCTTTATATCCATTATCACGATTAGTTACTATTTCTGGTATAATCTTTTCTATTTCTTGAGCAATCACGCCAACATCATTACCTTTATTAGGATGTATTCTTTCATTTTCAATCCAATCAAATATATATCCATTAATTTTATCAAGTTTCTTTAATGGATCATTTATTTTAGTAATATTCTTTTTTAACCTTCGATCTGAACTATGAAAAGCGGTAATATCATTTGTGGCTCTAATAGTCCCAGTTGTCCCTGAAGCGGATACACCAACACCCAAACTATCTACTTGAGCATCTGAATTAGTTGTAAATCCACCAGTAGGTCCTTGAGGACCTGTACTTCCTGGATATCCTGCACTACCAGTAGGTCCTTGAGGACCTGTATTACCCGTTGAACCGGTCGGTCCTTGGGAACCAGTTGGACCTGTATCACCATCATCA
>TARA_B100000674_G_scaffold498333_1_pt1 | contig 20365 bp, 18 predicted proteins | sample TARA_B100000674 | Tara Oceans TARA_B100000674 (sample SAMEA2622759) | marine metagenome | biome: marine biome (ENVO:00000447); feature: surface water layer (ENVO:00002042); material: "saline water (ENVO:00002010), including plankton (ENVO:xxxxxxxx)" | depth 5 m
TTAGTTCTCCGGAAGGGTTATTTTTTCCCGATACCTACCACTATCCCTGGGGGACAACTGCTTTTTCTTTGTTAAGGATGTCAAAGAAAAAAATGGAGGCAATAATCGAGGAAGAATGGATAGATAGGAACCCTAACCTTGCTTTTTCCTCTAAGTACGAAGCATTAATCTTAGCGTCAATAATAGAAAAAGAAACGGCTAATCCAGCGGAGAGAACTATGATATCTGGAGTGTTTAGCAATCGTCTTTCAAAAAGGATGCGTCTTCAGAGTGACCCGACCGTCATCTATGGGCTTGGAAATTTGTACAATGGAAATCTAAAAAAAATCCACTTAAAACAATGGACGCCGTATAACACTTACAAAATAAAAGGATTACCACCCAGTCCGATAGCTATGCCAGGCAGGGATTCTATCCGGGCAGCACTTCAACCAAAAACGACCGATGCACTATACTTTGTTTCTAAAGGAAACGGATCACATATCTTTTCTTCTTCCCTGAAAGATCATAACCAAGCAGTAAATCGCTACCAGAGAAAACAATAATGGTCTCCGGTAAATTTATAACTTTAGAGGGGATAGAGGGAGTAGGGAAAACGACTGCGATCGATACCGTGACTTCCTTTTGTGAGAACTATCTAAATAAAAAAGTAATAAACACTCGAGAGCCAGGCGGTACTAAATTAGCCGAGCGCTTTAGAGACCTTCTGTTAGAAGAAACTGAGGAGCATCTGACCTCGAGAGCGGAACTCTTGCTATTTTTTGCAGGAAGAGCTCAACACATTTCAGAATTGATAGAACCTGCACTACAAAAAGGATATTTCGTAATAAGTGATCGTTTTATAGATGCGACTTATGCCTATCAAGGTGGCGGTAGAGGGGTCGATTTAAACGTGATAAAAACCCTAGAAAATATGGTGCACCCAAATTTGAAACCAGATTTGACCTTGCTTCTCGATGCTCCACTGGCTGTTTGTGCAAAACGGGTAAACTCTCGAAAATTCAAGGATCGCTTTGAACAGGAACAAGATGATTTTTTCGAAAAAGTACGAAATAGTTATTTACAGAGAGCGAACCAGGAGCCACAACGCATAAAAATAGTCAATGCAAATCAATCCATAAACGATGTTCAAAAATCCATAGAAAATGAACTATTAAAGGCATTTAATGAAAGTTGACTACCCGTGGTTAAATGAAGCTTGGAGATTCCTGATAAATTCAGAGGAAAAGAATAGACTAAGTCAGACTTATCTCTTCAGAACTCAAGAAAAATTAGGTACAGAAGCGCTCATTGACAAATTTGCCGAGGGTTTAATTTGCGAGAAGGAAGGACTAGATGCTTGCGGCATCTGTAAAAACTGTACCTTGCTTAACGCAAAAAGCTTTCCAGATTTAAAAAGGATTGAGTTGTCTGAAAAGCAAAATGTTATTCCCGTAGAGGATATCCGGGAACTCATCTCTTTTTTCTCAACGAAACCAGCTTTTGGAAGCCGAAAAATTGCGATAATTAATCCTGTAGAAAACCTTAATTTTTTCGCTGCCAATGCTTTACTAAAAATCATCGAAGAACCGCCAGTACATTCGTTTTTCTTGTTGAATTGGGAAACTCCCAGACCAGTACCAAGAACCTTGACAAGCAGGTGTACTCAGATTTCCATTCCTAGCCCTTCTAGAGAATCCTCTCTGAAATGGTTGGTCAGCAGAGGGGTGAATATAGAGGCATTTAATGGGGATGACAGTTTACTGGCAGGCTCGCCGGTCGAAATGCTAACTCAAGTCCAAAATAAACATCCCAGTTCATACATTTTAAAAGATGTATTTGGAGACATTCTTACCCTAAGTTATGGACAAAAAAATATTGTCAAACTATCTGAGAAATATCAATCAATCAACCCTATAACGCTATTAAAAACCTTAGAACTTCTTTGTCACACTATAGGTAATATTAAATTCTCTCACTTGCCGAGAAAGTTGCTCTTGTCAAAAAAACAAAATTTGAATTTGCAAAGACTGGCTAATAATTTAGACTTAACAAACGTTTTAGAATTCAATGCCTACCTTCTTGATATTAAATCAAAATGTTTAACGTCAGATGGCATTAAATGCAGTGACTTCATAGAACCCTTACTTTTTAAATTGATGGTATTGTTAGAATCAAAATATAATGAAAAATAGCGTCCTTTCCTTAACAATCAAAGACAAAAGCGCACTATATGCTGCATACATGCCTTTTTTGGAAAATGGTGGTCTCTTTATACCAACAAAGAAACTCTTTAGCTTGGGAGATGAAGTCTTCATGCTACTTACGTTAACTGACAGCAAAGAAAAGCTGCCACTAGCGGGGAAAGTAGTATGGATAACTCCAGAAGGTGCACAAGGGAATAAGACTGCAGGAGTAGGTGTGGAGTTTAATGAATTAGACAAAGGTGCTACGAAAAGTAAAATCGAACAGCTTCTAGCAGGCGCTCTTGGATCTGACAGAAAAACTCACACAATGTAGAGCTCTTCATTGAAAATTTAACCAAATACGAAGTATTCTTAAAATGAAATTGCTATGGGATTAGTCGATTCACACTGCCATTTGCCCCTGATATCAAAGTCTCCTGAAGGGATGGACATAATAGTGTCTGCAGCAAAGAACGAGGGTGTAGAACACATTCTGAGTGTTTCAATAGATCTTGAAACTTCCAATGATGTTTTAGAAAGTGCTAAGAGATACCTTAATGTTTCTGCTTCTGTAGGTGTTCACCCAAACTGTGGGCCAGAAAACTCTGAACCCAGCCCGGACACCCTAATCGAACTTGGATCAAACGAGGAAATCATAGCAATAGGAGAAACAGGTTTAGACTTCTTCTTCGAAGGCTTCGATGTCGAACGTCAGATAAGGCAACTAAAAGCTCACATTTCAGCTGCAAGAGAATTAAAGAAACCGTTAATTATCCACTGTAGGGAAGCCGCTCCGACTCTTTTACCTATTCTCAAATCTGAGAAAGCCGATGAAATCGGAGGCATCATGCATTGTTTCGTTGATGACTGGGATGTAGCTTGTGAAGCAATGGATTTGGGGTTTCTGATCTCGTTTTCTGGAATCGTCACTTTCAAAAATGCTGAAAAATTAAGAGAGGTTGCTAGAAAAATTCCCGCCGATAAAATCTTGGTAGAGACCGATGCACCTTGGTTGGCTCCTGTCCCAAATCGTGGTAAAGAGAATCAACCCGCCTTTGTTTGTCACACAGCTAAACTATTATCTGAACTAAGAAATCAAGATTTTAACGAGTTCTCTCATCAAACTAGTTTGAATTTTTACAATTTGTTTCGTCTAAAGCCAGTAGGCTAAAACCAGTGCAATCGCTACAATTGAAAAAAACACGTAAATTTCATAAAATAAGAAGCGTGGAACTTTTTGGTTTAATCGAATAAGCTAGCGGTTTTTTCTATAGTCACTTTAGTGACACTCAATAAGTTTGGATAAAGCTGATTACGATACAAGGGTATGTTCTAGCTATTAAGCTACCCTCAATCTTCTTAGCTTGGCAAATATTTGCCAAGCGAGAGACAAACGTTCCATAAAACTAATACTATTTAAGGTTGGTCCTATCTATGAGTGAATCTGCCGGAAAATTATTTCGAGAAGCAGTCGTTAAAAACAAGCCTCTCCAAGTGGTCGGAACGATAAATGCTTATTGTGCGATGATGGCTGAAACCCTTGGCCACAAAGCAATCTACTTATCCGGAGGAGGGGTTGCAAACTCCTCGTATGGACTACCCGATTTAGGTATGACATCACTGGATAATGTGCTAGAGGACGTGAAAAGAATCACTTCTGCATCCTCGCTACCCCTACTTGTAGACGTCGACACAGGGTGGGGGGGAGCTTTCAATATTGCTCGAACAGTTAAAGAAATGACTCGAGCGGGATGTGGAGCTATCCATATAGAAGATCAAGTTTCCCAGAAGCGCTGTGGGCATAGGCCAAATAAAGCAATAGTCAGTGAAAGCGAGATGGTTGATAGAATTAAAGCAGCAAGTGATGCAAGAGATGACGAAAACTTTGTAATAATGGCTAGAACGGATGCTCTAGCTGTGGAGGGACTAGCAGCAGCTATAGATAGAGCGGCGGCTTGTGTAGATGCTGGAGCGGATATGATTTTTCCTGAAGCCATGAAGGAACTAGCGGACTACAAGGCTTTTAGTGAGGCTGTACAGGTTCCTATATTAGCTAATATTACTGAATTCGGTAGTACTCCTTTGTTCGATATTACGGAGCTAGCTGGTGCAGGGGTACAAATAGTTCTGTATCCTCTAAGTGCGTTTCGGGCAATGAACAAAGCGGCGGAAGAAGTATATAAAGAGTTGCTTGCTCAAGGCACTCAAAAAGGTCTACTGAAAAAAATGCAAACGCGGGAAGAACTGTATGATTATCTTGGATATCATGAATTCGAAAAAAAACTTGATTCACTATTCGGTTCTGAACAGCTAAAAGATTGAACAAATAGCGGGGTGAGGGCAAACAAGATGGCAGAAAAAAAACTAAGTGGTGCGGGTCTAAGGGGTCAAAGTGCTGGAGAAACATCCTTGTGCACGGTAGGAAAGACCGGGGCAGGCTTAACCTACAGAGGGCACGACATTACAACATTGGCTGAAAAAGCCCAATTTGAAGAAGTGGCATTTTTGTTGCTTTATGGCAAGTTGCCTAACAGGGAACATTTAGACCAATACAAATCTAAGCTGAAAAGCCTAAGAGAACTACCCGAGGCGCTCAAGGCCACACTCGAACTAATACCCAAATCAGCTCATCCAATGGATGTTCTGAGAACGGGTTGTTCCATGCTTGGAAATTTAGAAACAGAGAAAGAATTCAGTGAGCAGTCCGATAAGATTGACCGAATATTAGCGGTGATGCCTTCTGTCATTAACTATTGGTATAAGTTCAGTCACGAAGGGGTTCGAATAGAAACCAGTACCAATGACGATTCCATCGCGGGACACTTCCTATCGTGTCTGCATGGGAAACCCCCAAGTGAGCTGCATGAACAGGTAATGAATGTATCCCTAATATTGTATGCCGAGCATGAGTTTAACGCGTCTACGTTCACTGCTAGAGTATGTGCATCCACATTGTCGGACATTCACTCATCAGTTACAGGCGCGATAGGGTCTTTACGGGGGCCTCTTCATGGGGGGGCGAACGAGGCCGCGATGGACATGATATCCCAGTGGAGTTCACCTGATGAAGCTGAGACTGAGCTACTCGAGATGCTGAAAAATAAAGATAAGATAATGGGGTTCGGCCACGCAATTTACAGAGAATCAGACCCTCGTAATGAAATTATTAAAGGATGGGCAAGAAAACTCTCCGAGGAAGTGGGGGATAAGGTTCTCTATGCTGTTTCAGAAAGAGTAGATGAAGTTATGTGGAGAGAAAAAAAACTTTTTCCAAACGCCGATTTCTATCATGCCTCTGCTTATCACTTCATGGGTATCCCAACTAAACTTTTTACCCCAATATTCGTCTGCTCTAGGGTTGCGGGTTGGGCCGCTCATATTATGGAACAAAGAGCCAATAATAGGATCATTCGACCAAGTGCAGATTACATAGGCCCAGAAAGTTCCGAATGGGTTGATATCGAGGCCCGTTCATAAATTACCCTAAATCCAAAAAAACAGCACAAAAGGGAGTATATTAATGAGTGCGAACGTAGAGTTAAACGAGCGTCCCGCCCCGGACAAAGAGTTAGTTGATATTGCCGAATACGTAGCGAATTACGATGTGGACAGCTCAGAGGCCTTTAATACTGCTAGAAATTGCCTCATGGACACGCTTGGCTGCGGGCTGTTAGCTCTTCGCTTTCCTGAATGTACGAAACATTTAGGCCCTATTGCGCCAGGAACAGTTGTCCCCAACGGCGCACGCGTACCGGGAACAAGCCACGAGCTGGATCCAGTAAAAGCCGCTTGGGACATAGGTTGCATCATTAGGTGGTTAGATTACAACGATACGTGGCTGGCTGCAGAGTGGGGTCATCCCTCAGATAACCTAGGCGGGATTTTGGCGATTTCGGATTTTATTTGCCGAAACCCATCTCTGTATGGAGACAGAAAACTAACGATGAGAGATGTTTTGGGTGCTATGATAAAGGCACACGAAATCCAAGGTGTATTAGCGCTCAAAAATAGCTTTAATAGAGTAGGGCTAGACCACGTTTTACTGGTTCGGGTCGCGTCAACCGCAGTCGTAACAAAACTTCTCGGAGGCACCAAAAATCAAATTGTTGATGCGGTATCTCAAGCTTGGGTGGATGGCTGCTCACTGAGGACATACCGACACGCTCCTAATGCAGGATCGAGAAAATCCTGGGCTGCAGGAGATGCTACATCTAGGGCTGTGCGACTTGCCATGATCACAATGGCAGGGGAGATGGGAGTGCCAACAGTGTTATCCGCTCCTAATTGGGGCTATTATGACGTTTTATTTAATAAGAAGAAATTCGAATTAGAACGAGAATACTCCAGTTATGTAATGGAACACGTGCTATTTAAAATTTCCTTTCCAGCGGAATTTCACTCTCAAACGGCGGTAGAGGCTGCGGTTCAATTACATCCCCTGGTATGCGATAGGTTGGATGAAATTTCTAAAATAGAAGTGACCACACATGAATCGGCCATAAGAATCATCTCTAAATCCGGACCTTTAGCCAATCCAGCGGATAGAGATCACTGTCTACAATACATGATAGCGGTTCCACTAATTACAGGCGATCTAATAGCCGAAAATTATGAAAATCAGTACCATCAAAATGATCCCAGAATTGACATTTTGCGAGATAAAATGCAGATAACTGAGGATAAAAGATACTCGGATGATTATCATGATCCTTCTAAACGCTCCATAGCAAATGCAATCCAGGTCTTCTTTAAGGATGGCTCCAGCACTGAAAAAGTCGAAATTGAATACCCCGTAGGGCACAGACGCCGCAGAGAGGAGGGGATACCACTTTTAGAGGCAAAATTTAAGAAAAATCTAGAGACAAGATTCCCTGCTTGGAAATGTGACAAGATATTTGGAATATGCTTGGACCAGGATAGGCTTGAATCAACTCCTGTTAAAGATTTTATGGATCTCTTTAGAATAAACTAATCTTTAGGCTAGTTTATCCAGTCTTCTATGGCATTAGCTATCAAGAAATGGGATCCTTAGAGACTTGGCCGATAATAAATAGCGCCAATACGATATAGGTGATAGTAAATTATTCAACCTACCTATGGCCTGACTACTACTTAGCCCGTAGGAAAAAGGTAAGTTCATATGACGCATGAATTTACATCTAAATAAGATCGCTTCGTGCTCGGAAACCATAATTACTTGATTATTTGTCCCGTCATACCTCTCCAGAGGCTGGTTCCCTAAAATTGCAGCAACTATATTTGAGACGACTACAGGCATCTGCATTTTAACTGCAGAAATACACTTTACTACTGGCGTATTGGCTATATCCCCAATAGCAAAAATATTGGAATATTTTTTGTGTTGCAACGTATGCTGATCCACATCAATGAGACCTGCTTCATCGGCTAGTGCACTTCTGGCAACTGCAAATGGTGAACGCATAGGCGGCACAATATGCAGAAGGTCATAATCTCGCTCATAATACGTGTTGTCAATGAGGTTACGGAATACAGCAATTTTAGCTTTTGGTTTAACCTCTACTAGTTCTTTTGACAATTTCCAATCTATACTATTTTTTTTAAAACGATCTTTAAGTACATTTTGGCAAGCATCTACTGGATACAAAGCATTAGATCCTGAATAGTAAGTGATCTCATTATTTGGCTCCTTTATGTTAACGGCTAATTTAGCTTGTAGACGCATTATTAGTTCCTTACCGGCAGAGTGCATATTACACAGAGTACTCGGTTCTGTGAAAATTACTTTTCCGCTCGGTTTACTAAAGAGACTCCTGGTCCAATTCAGGGTTGAAAAACTAGCAACACTTGTGATTCCTTCACGTCCTAGCTTTCCATGCAATCCCTTAATTTTTTCCCAATCGGTTTGCAAGCCACAGGCCACCACCAGATAATCATAATTAACCTTAAGGCCAGTTTCCGTTAGAACGTAATTGTTCTCCGGACTAAACTCTCCTGCGGCTTCATTAACCCAATTTATATCATCAGGGGAAAATAACTTACCTATATGACGGTTCGAAGGAATTTCTTTATTGAAAGCAAAGGCTGAGTTTAACCAAGCACTTTGGTAATAATGGAAATCAGAGGGTTCCAACAAAGTTATTTGCAACTCGCCCCCAAGGGACCTCTGACGTAAGCCAGATATTACTGAAATCCCAGCAGGCCCTCCACCCACAACAACTACTTTAGTTCTTCTAACCATAATTACCCAAAATTGTGCGCTTATGCTCTAGCCTATAATTGCGCATAATGTATATTATGTTAAATAGCTTATTCTGCTGCCGTGCTATTCCAAGATGATTAAAGACGGAGACCTGATTACACAAATTTATACCCTTCTCTCTTTGCATCCCTGCACGCAAAGCAGTAAAACCACAATTACAATGAAGACGCTAGGAAGAGCTGGTATAAAACCTATTAGACCAAACACGTCCGTACTACCCAAAGGGTTGTCACCGAGTGTTAACGCGCGGTTACCAGCCGCATTTCCAAACCAATAGAAAATAGTAAACGACCAGGCTACATAGACGAACCCGTAACAGACTAACTTCTTCGAAAGCGACCCAAGATTTAGGTTAGGTAAAATTGCGCCAATAATCAAAACCAACAAGCCATTGGTGACCCCACCACTATGTGCCCGAACCCAACCAGCTTCACTGCCATATACCGGAATCTGGAGTATTCTGCCCGGCCAAACTTCCAATCCACCAATCAGTAAAAACATAAGCATAAAACCAGATAACATGGCTACTGTTAGCACTAATAGGCCATTAATGACCATTATTTTTTGATAACGCTCCATTATTTATTCTCCCCCTCGTTTAATGAAAATGGTACCGGAATATCTGGGTGTGTAGTGTCCACCAAGGGTATACTTTGACCGCTTTCTAGTGTCTTATATCCCTCTAACCAATCGGTCACCCATTTCCCATCTGGAAAGTCTCTTGGGTTATGCCAAGGAAGCATAGCGTGTAATAGAAATGGGCCGATATTCCAAATGACCTCCCCGAAAAGCACCAATAGGTCTTTCCATGTTGAAAGCCGCTTTAATAACCCCTCATTGCTCAACGCGGTGAACAAACCTACGAGGCTTAAACTTAGGACGCCTAAGCTTCCATGGAGAACGCCGACCACCCTAGGAAAGTAGTAGTGTCCAAAAGCGCTCATATAGACATCGAAAGCCACAGTTTTGTGTTCACTTTCTTCAGTTAGATGCATCAACCAGAAGGACGTCATATGCTTATCGCCCCCCTTCCAAAGACCTTTCCTCTTACTCGTCATCCAAATGGAAAAACCTTTCGTCATAGTCTCAAAACCCGCACTGTATGCTAATCGGGTTATTAACTTTTTTTTGGAAAGTTTCTTGTAATGACTCTCTATTTTCCGCTCTACTTCATTGTAATAAATACAGCCATTTTGTTTTAAAAGCTCATTAACTTTACGGTGACATTTAAAATGGGCTATCTCTTGCGCGTTAAAATTGCGGATATCTTTGAGTAGATCTTCATTTTCAATATGTGCAAGAGCCTCATGATTGGTTTTGACTAAATATGGCTCCAAATAAGGCATGGTAAGAGAGATCCCGTTCCAAAAATAGGACCTCACTGGACTGTCTGGTATCCACTCGGGATTCAACCTATCAGGAAAATCAAAGTCAAATTTTCTTACAATAATCTCATCAACCAGCTTCGGTTTATATTGATACTTCTTCGGAAATCTCATGTTGATAATTCTGATTACCAGTTACTACTAGCTTAACTCAGTCGTCGCCTCCTATCCATCCACCATCAACTGTCAAGGTAGAGCCTGTTGTAAAACTAGAGGCTTTACTTGCTAAATACAATGCTGCCCCAACAATTTCATCAGGATTACCGCCCCTCCTTAATGGCATCCTTTTTGCCCGTTTATTAAACTGCTCCATATCCCAAGCCTTAGATATATCCGTAAGAAAAGGGCCTGCCATGATGCTGTTCACCCTAACACTTGGTCCATAGGCATGTGCAAACGCTTGAGTCAGAGAATTTAACCCTGCTTTCGCCGCACCATACGGCTGAGAGCCAGGACTAGGGGCTACTGCAGCCACGCTGGATATATTGATTATAGAACCACCCTGATTTTCCATCATTTGTTTCCCCACGAGAGACATCAATCTAAACGGTCCCTTGAGGTTTAGTGCCACGACTTTATCAAAGAGTTCCTCCGAAATTGAATCTAAGGATGGATAAGTGGGCGAAAGCCCAGCGTTATTCACCAATAAATCTACCGGACCCAAAGCTGAGGTAACCTGTCCAACTGTCTCTGCTAGTTCATCCCAACGCCCAACATGACAGCTCAATCCTATAGATTCGCGCCCCAATTTTCGTACTTGTGCGGCAACAGTCTCGCAATTCTCAAGTTTTCTACTCACTACTGCGACATTAGCTCCCTTTCCAGCGAAAGCTAATGCCATCTCTTTCCCTAAACCCCTACTACCACCTGTAATTAAAGCAGTACGACCTCTCAAGTCAAAAATATCTTCCTCCACCCCACTCTCCTATTTTTATAAAAAAAGGGCCAAAAGGCCCTTTTACAGCTAATATAATTTCGCACACTATTACTTAATGAATGACTGCAGGGCTTCTTCGTATCCTTTATGAAATTGGTCAGAAGCCAAATCGTGCAGGGCCGGTGCAGGAAGCTCAGGATTAACACTAATCGCCTCGAGAGCCGGATGCTTTCCTTCATAGATCAAACCGAGAGGAAGCCTTCCTTCCTCTCGTAGTTCACTCATTCTAACAAATGCCGCTGCCTTATTAGTCGGATCATACCCTTCTTCACTATCCACATCATACACTAAAGTTCTCCAATCCCGGTAAGTATCATTATATGTCACGCAAGGGGATAGAACCTCAACATAACCCATTCCTTTACCATCTCTGGCATGTTTCAAAGCACCTACCACAAGGGATTTAAGCTGGGCTGGTTGACCAGCGTAGGCTCTCGCGATATAGGTGGAACCTGGTATGCTTAAACCGAGCATTATCGGATCAAAATCTTCCTCCAAGTTCCTTCCTCCTGCTTTGAAGGATTTATTTTGCCAACCCTCGGGAGCGGTAGGAGATGCTTGTCCCTTGGTTAATCCGTAAGTACCGTTGTTCATTACGATATAGGTAATACCAGGATTCCGCTTGAAGGCATGCATTAGATGCCCTCCTCCGATAGCATAGCCATCACCGTCTCCACCTACTCCTACTACTGTTAAATCAGGGTTCGCCAATTTGGCGCCCGTGACGGTGGGCAGCACTCTTCCATGAAGTGTGTGATAGCCATAACAAGAGAGATTGTTTTGCAAGGTACCCGAACAACCAATTCCAGCTGTTACGAAGCGTTCATGCTCTGGCACGCCTAGTTCTTCAAACCCACCTATAAGTGCGTGGAGAACCCCAAAATCGCCGCAACCAGCACACCAAATCGGTCGGGATGGAGTAAATGTCTTAGTCATGCTACCTCTTCCTCTTTAATTCCCAAATGTTCTATCACCCTTTTTACGATATCTCCGGAATTCATCGGAACACCGTCATACCTGAGTATGCTGTGAATGTTATTCTCATTTCCACCATTGGCAATGATCACTTTTGCTAGTTGAGATCCTGCGTTGTATTCCAACACAAATACGTTTTTACACCGATGAGTAAAAGCCCCAGTTTCCTCCAACATAGGACAAATGGTTCGCACTTGATGGTACTGACTATGAATGTCTCTTTCAGCAAGAATATCCATTACCTCGAGTATGACCCCATAGGTAAGACCTACACCAATAAAGCCAATATCAGCAGTCTCTATTCCATAAGTAACGGCCTTAGGCAACTCTGATTTCATACTCTCTAACTTTTTTTCGCGCTTTTGAACTTGCTTTACGCGGTTAGTTGGGTCGACAGATACTAAACCGAATTCATCATGCTCATTACCAGTTACTAGAGACATACCACCGGGAGTTCCAGGAGGAGCAAACGGAGACACACCATCTTCGGTAAATTCGTAACGCTTATAGACTTCCATGGCTTCGAGCGATTCTGCTGTCATCCGCTTACCTCTGTCTATCTCCACATCACTCAAATTAAAGCGTTTTACTGTTGCAGTGTTCTGAGATAGGCCTTGATCTAACGCTATAAAAACCGGAACTTGGTACTTTTCAGCTAAATTTGTGGCCTTGACAGCGATATGAAAGCAGTCCTCCGGATGACCAGGGGCAAGAACCACTCTGGGAAAATCACCCGCACCCCCGTAAACCATCAGATTTATGTCGCTTTGCTCCGGTTTTGTGGGCATCCCTGTGCTCGGCCCACTACGCTGAGCGTCCACAATTACCAAGGGGATTTCACCCATACCCAACTGCCCAATCCCTTCCTGCATAAGGGCTATGCCTGGCCCGCATGTAGCAGTCATCGTACGGGTTCCTGTCAGCGCGGCCCCAATAGCCATATTTATAGCCGACAATTCGTCCTCAGCCTGTTTCACTACTCCTCCAAACTTAGGAAGCCAAGGTATAAGCCATTCCATAACTTCTGTAGACGGAGTTATTGGGTATCCTGCAAAGAATTTGCCGCCGGCAACAGCGAACCCGAGTGCAGTAGCTTCATTTCCCGTTATCAGCATATCATCGCTGGAATTACTACCTTTAATTTCAGTTAACTCGTATAGACTATCATCAATAGTCAAACCAGCTTCCTCTGCTAAGGAGAACCCTATATCCAAAGCTAACAGATTAGACTCCAGCATTTGCTTCCCGCGTGGACCAAAGCGCTTGGTAAAAGCCACCTTTAAGGCATCATCACCGATGCCCACCAATCGTCCAATCACAGCGAAAGATATACTGTTCTTATAGATATCTCTTCTGAAATTTTTCACCGCATGGCGGCTTAGGGGCACGCCGATCATTCTAGTGCCACTAGCTAGTCCACAAGTTTCCGGGGATAACTCGCCTATTGAACTATCGTATACCACAACGCTCTTGGTGTTCAGCCTGAAGGCATATTTGCTGACAGCCAACTGGTCAAAAGCGACCAGTAAGTCTATATGACTGCTGATGGTAAGCTTTTCCCCATTATAGGCCCGGAGACTGGAGGCTGTTATCCCGCCTTTAATCCGAGATAGTACATCTCTCTCTGTATATACCTGAAGTCCATTGTTTCGTAGCACATCAGCCAAGATATTTACTACGGTTAATGAACCGTCTCCTCCTTGACCAGACACGATGACGTTTAAATCTTCTAAAGGAGTCTTTTCTGAGGTCATTTCCCTTCTCCTTCTTTCTTGGTAACTTTCTTTTTCTTTGGCGGCGGGGGTGGCAGAGGCCTCCAATCTTTGGCAGATTTACCATCCTCCCAGCCCCGATAATAATTCTTGGGATCAAGATTACCTATGGCCTTCCGCTCCTCCAGATTAGGCATCAGCGCTGGAAGTGGCCGGTTTCTCTTGTATATTGATAACCTCTCAACAATCTCTTTCCCTTTGGGAAACTCCTCCCACTCTTTAGTTTCAACCCAACCGTCGTCAACCAAAGCCTGCCAAGCTTTGTGTCCCGCTTCAGTCCTAATTACAGTATATGTCCATTTATCAAGACCTATACCACCAAATCCTATGTCAGCATTATCGGCTGAATAATCCATGCAATAGAGGCAGGCTGGGCGCGCATATTTACCCATTTTCTTCAAAGAACGAACCTCTTCGCGACCATCCCTGAGTTTTATTTCTATGCGACCTTTGATATTAATGTTTAGTATATCCTTTTTGGGCACCTCACATTCCTCAGCCAACCAATCGACCCCTTGCTCTGAAAACGATTCAGAGCAGAACAGTCCAATAACCAGGCTAATATTGTCCCTATACCAATTAGCCACATCTAGTCTTATGCTAGAATGTTGTTGCTGTCTCACACCGTCAACTTGACAGGGAACACCCACCACAGCTAAGGGCGATACATTTTTTTTCATTGCTTCAACCAATGCAACGGTATTAGGCTGGTAGGTGTAACGGGAACGCGCGCCTTTTTTAATCTCTTCTTCCGAGGTTTGTAGCATCGAAGAACCCATTTGAGGGTTATCGGAATGTTCCTCTCCCGCAACCACACCCTTCAATGTGCCATTTCGCATGCCGTGTATTAGTAATGCACTGCAAACACCGCCGTCTTGCCCGTCTTCCAACAGTGCCTTATCAGTGGCCCGTGCATAACATCCGTAGCCGTAAGGCCCGAAACCTGAGTCAAGTTGTGGCTCGAGAAGACCAATTTGCTCACCCAGATCCTTATCAGTTGGTCTTAAAACAGGACAGACGTCAACACATAACTCACAATACACGCAAGCACTATGTCTTGTGTCTATAGGTTTTTCATTTTCATAATCAAAGACATCAACTGGACAAATGGTCACACAGGCAGCACATCCTATACACTTATCTTGATTTATGACCTCCTCATTGAGCATATCGACGGCTTTAAAGCCACCCCTATTATACTCTGATCGCCAAGAATAGGCCCATTCGTTAGGATCAACATTCTTGTCTTCCTTAAGCTTATGATAACGACCTTGTACTTCTTTAGTTAAATCATCGAGACTCAACTTATACACTCCCCTTTTACAATATTAAAATGCGACGGCTACGACATAGCGTTCGGCTATAAGATAGAACATCACGAAAGACACAGTTTTGTTTTTCTGCAAACATATATTCTACCATTTTTTTATTCTAATGCGAGTAAACGCACCTATCGTAGAACCATCTCCCAATCAAATTAAGCATCTACTGAACATTTACAGTTCTACGAGCAATTTGAGTTAGACCAACATTTAAATAGAAAAATAACGTGCTTTGTTACGATACGGTCTATACGTCAGGCAAGATTCTTTTCCTCTAGAAACCTACCTTTTTTTCAGGCTAAATACTACAGTTATTTTATTAATAACATATATTTATAAAGGTAATGTAAATTATTTATTAGACTAATTGGGTTGATTTTTGAGGACCCAGGATCCGTTTATTACACCTATAAGACCCGTACACAAATCACGTAAGTGTTTTAGAAATACCTGAAAAATTCTAGTTGAATATAATCCTCGTTCCGTAAGCCAAAACTCGTATCATTCCTGCTGGCATCAACAAAAAATCGAACTTCTAGCTCAACTTTCCAAAAATTGGACAACCGTCTGCTAGCCTCTAAATTAAGCATGGTTGAACGATTGTTCATATCGGTAATAAACCCAGCCAAAATCTGGGTATCATTAACATCATTAGCCGCTAGTCTAACCCCCCCAAAAAGATCATGATTAAAGATGGATGGGCTAGAAGCACCTCGCTCGTCCCAGTGGTATTCCGCTAGAATTCCTAAATCCATGCTAGTTTCACCGATTCCCACGAGGGTATATTCTCCTCCCCCTACTCCAGCTAAATAATTCCCAAAATCACTAGAGTAATGAAGTAATTCAAGCTTGTACAAAGTATTACCATACGTCAGCTGAGCATCTACCCCTGTTTGGTGAGCTATTTCATAAAAAGGAACTAAATCAATAAGATTGCCTGCTCGAACTCTTGTAACTATTCTCGGGGACCTGGCGGTACCCCAAAAGTGATAGAGCCCCAAGTCTAAATTGTCGGTGTAGGTGCTGTATCGAATCGCAAAGTCGACATGATTTCTCTTAGCTGGAGATTCAAATTCTGCCTCTTTTCCACGCAATGTCGAGCTAACGTTTGGTCTACCCTCCACGCCCACGAACGTCCTTTCTCTAAAGAGAGGAAGTACAAATAAATCGATTGAACCCCAATCTTTTATAAACGCCAGATTAACCATTGGTTGTCCCAATTTATCTTCTAGATCTAAATTCTCTACAGAATCGCTTTGGTTAATCACGTCTACAAGATGATTGGACTCTGCAACTCCCCAAAATAACTTCCGTACACCTAGTCGCAATTCCCAATCATACTCATTGATAGAATAGGTGAATTCTCGAATATCAAAATGGGTTCTATCAGGATCTTTTTGATCAATTCTTAGGAAAGGGGAAAAAAGAAAAGTATACTTTTCATTTTCCCACTCCCAATACAACTCCGGGCTGAAGCTTATCGAATTACTAAAATGGTGAGATGCTCCTGAATCATTGTCGGCAATGAAGGCCCTGCTCTCATAACTACCATTACCGCTCAATGTCAAAGAAGATGAGGAAAAAACAGTTGATGTTAAACAGGCTGCTAGTATAAAAACAACAAGGCTCAATTTTTCCAATTTTAGTTACCTTTTTTCGGAAATTTATTACATGGGTTGACAGTTAGACAAACCGTTTAAGGCCGTAGATCTTCAGGCACATCAATATCGTGCACAACACCTTCGTCATCAGTGGACAAGGCTACTATTTCGGAACGATATTTTGCAAGTAAATGAGCGGCGCCACTAGAATCATCTAAATTTAATAATTCATTCTTTAAACTGCTGTTGAAACCCACGGGATGCCCTCTAACTCCATCTAGAAATGGAGCACAAATTTTTGCACCTTCCAATATTTTTTCCTTTACCCTATAAATAGTGCTTGGGTTTATGAAGGGCATGTCTGCTAAGCTTACAATCCAACCCAAACTATCTAGTGATATTTTGATTCCACTTTTTAAACTATTTCCCATACCGAGATTTGCATTCTCAGCGGCTAACACTCTAAAACCTTTTTCAAGAAACATTGCCGATGTTTCATCCTTAAGGCTATTGACAATTACTATTAAATTATCCACCGATTCACCTAGAGTCTCTGCAGATTCTAGACCGATAGGATTTCCACTTTGAAGCTTTTTTAAAAGTTTGTTCGAACCGAACCTAGTTGACCTACCTGCTGCTAAGAGAACTCCTGTAATTTGACCATTATCTACAAACACTAATTGATTCAGAGCCTCTGGGTCCCTACCTCAACGTTGTTTCTGCACGCCGTTACATCAGCCATAACAGCGAGGGCTATCTCGTTGACCTTACGTGTTCTTAGGTCTAGTCCTATTGGGCCCTTAACACGTGAAAGTTGGTCACTAGTGAATCCGAAATGCTCTATTAACCGTTGTTCTCTCTTCTTCGCGGTCCTTTTAGAGCCCAATGCGCCGATGTAAAAAGCATTAGTGTCTATTGCCTCTATTACGGCTAGATCATCCACTTTCGGATCATGCGTAAGTGCCAAAACAGCAGTTTGCTCATCACATCTGCCATCTCTTATAAAATCATCCGGATAAGAATCGCTTATAGGTAATGACGATATAGAATCCATATGCCGAAACTCTTTACGAGGCTCACAAACAGAAACTTTGTAATCGAGCATTTGTGCAAACATAGAAACGTGTCGCCCTAAGTCGCTAAACCCTACTATCAAAACCTTCCAAGCAGAATCATAGTGGATAACAAAAAAATCATCTGGGATGGTGCTTTGGGCTTTCCCGATTTCTAAAGTCCAACGAGAACTATTGTCTTTGATACTTATGATTCTTTCCAAAGGCTTTCCTGCTGATAGCTCGTCAACTAGCTCATCCGGATTTTCAAGGCCGTCTATAGGCTCTATAATAAGCTGTAATTTTCCTCCACACGGCAAAGTTTTTGTAGTTTCAGCATCATACTCAATCAATCTACATTCGCTAGGAAAGTCGTTTTTTACCAACTCAAATAATTCTTCTTCTATACAACCTCCGGAAACAGAACCTGAGCTGTAACCGCTGCCCGTTATAATCATTACTGAGCCCGCAGGTCGGGGGGAGGAACCCCAAGTGAATGCGACAGTAGCCAATGCCACTCGTTCACCGGCCCTACATCGTTCTAACCCATCTCGGATTATGGCGGCGTTGCTCCTGATAAGTGTAGCTTCACTCAATCTTGAAATACCTCATTTTTGTTAGCGTCACCAGTCGCATTAAAGCTCCTAATTTCCGTTTCCGCATAATCAACACCTAACTCGAATTTATCTAGAAGTCCTTCCAACCCTTCAGACCTAATGATCGCCGCGTACACCTGTTTCCAATTATCTACGATACTCTCATTGTCTAAAAAAACATCGTATATGTACCAGTTTGCCTCTTTTTTCTTAAGGCGATAGCTTACTAGGTATTTCATACTATCACTGTACACATGACTGTCGACGATCGACCGATCCTTCCTTATTTGCTCACTGACATACACTATTTTTGAAGGTACGAACCCTGCCATTTTAGTCAGATAGATCTCCTCTAAATATTGGGAAAAATAATTGAGCAATTTCTTTTTATCTTGCCTTGTCGCTTCCTTCCAGTCACTATCAATCGAAGTTTGAGAAAGACTCCTAAAGTCAAAAGTAGGACTAAGCACTTCAGCTAAAACGGGCCACTTTTTCTCAGCGACATCATCCTTTTTAGAAAGCACCTCTAGAACCTCAAAAACTGTGGTCGAAACAACTTCGGTTGGTTGATTGGCATCCGCCTTACCTAGCAAAACGGTTAACAATATCAATAGGATGCTTTGGAATCTCATTTTCTATGAATTTTGTATCTGAGTTGTTGGTCAGATTAAGTATCTTCTAAAGCGATACCTATTTCTATAGTTTCAGACCCCACTTGAAAATTTTTCACTAGAACACCGTCAGGAGACGGCGATTCGGTGAATTTTGACGCTAATGTTTCTATTCCAACCGCCTTCGAATGAACGTTTAATGCTGCTTTCAGGGCGTCGCTTGCCTTATAGGTCACCACAATCCTATCCGTTAGATTAAAATCTGCATTCTTTCTCATCGACTGAACACGATTAATAATCTCTCTAGCGAAGCCTTCCGCTCTAAGATTATCATCTAAGGCCATATCTAAGGCCACTGTAACCATGCCATCCTGAGCCATTTCCAAAGCTTCAGTCGACTCAGAATAGATCTGAATATCCTCTAAATTTATAGAGATCGGTTTAGAATCCACTAAAACCTCCAAGACTCCCTCACTAGTAATCTGATCGATTTGAGATTCGGTGAAGCTTGATATTACCGCAGCTGTATTTTTCATGGCACCCCCAAGCCGTGGTCCCAATTTTTTAAAATCAGCCTTAGCCGTTCTATGTACCAATGAACTGGAGTCTTCCACATAATCAATGCTTTTGACGTTGACTTCATCTAAAACGATTCCCTCAATTTTCTCCACATCCGTTTTCATCACGGTTTTATTAGTGACCAAGAGTATTCTCTTCAAGGGTTGACGGACATTCACTTTAGCCTTGTTCCTCATTAGTAAAATCATTTGAACAATTCTTCGAGCTAGCTCCATCCTCCTTTCTAAATCGACGTCAATCAGGCCGTGGTCTATCTCAGGAAACTCTGCTAAATGTACAGATGCAAATCCATCTGTAGACTTATCAACTCTTCTAAATAACCAATCACTAAAAAAAGGCGCGATTGGGCTCATTATTATCGCTACTGTCCTCAGGCATTTGATGGTGGTCAAATAAGCCGCAAGTTTTTGGTCGGATTGCAACGCTCCAGTTGCATTAGTCTTTTTGCCCGCCCAAAATCTTTCCCTAGAACGTCTGATATACCAATTGGAAAATTCATCAACAAATTTTTCTATCGCCCTTGCTGAACCAGTACAATCATAGTTATCGAAACACTGGCTAACCAATTTAGCTGTCGAGTTAAGTCTACTAAGAAGCCATCTATCCAATTCCTCTAAATTATCACTGACCATTGGCGCCTCGTTTCCTGTAAACCCATCTATATTGGCGTATGATGAAAAAAACCTATAGACGTTTTCCAAGGTTCCAAATAATTTTGTACGTACTTCACTCAGTCCTTTTTCCGAAAACTTCATGTCATCCCAGGGAGCGGAATTACTAATAACGTACCAACGAACCACATCGGCCCCATGGCTCTCCAGTACTTTAAAGGGATCAATCGTATTACGCTTTGATTTGGACATTTTTTCGCCCTTTTCATCCAAAATAAGGCCGTTTACAACCACATTTTTGAATGCTTTTTCACCTTTGACCAACGCAGCTATGGCATGGAGGGTGTAAAACCAACCCCGGGTTTGATCAATTCCTTCACAAATGAAGTCTGCAGGAAAACTTCGATCGAACTTTTCTCGATTCTCAAATGGATAATGCCATTGCGCAAATGGCATTGCGCCAGAGTCAAACCATACATCAAGCACATCGGGTACCCTTTTCATTACCGCACCACTCT
>TARA_B100000674_G_scaffold126929_1_pt1 | contig 20287 bp, 20 predicted proteins | sample TARA_B100000674 | Tara Oceans TARA_B100000674 (sample SAMEA2622759) | marine metagenome | biome: marine biome (ENVO:00000447); feature: surface water layer (ENVO:00002042); material: "saline water (ENVO:00002010), including plankton (ENVO:xxxxxxxx)" | depth 5 m
TTGGCGTAGGGTTAATGCTTGTATTGACATTTTTCCTATTCAGATCTGGTTCAAAGAAGTCTGATAAGAAAGAATACTCGTACTCTGTGGATGTATTTGGAATGGATGGAGTCGCGCAGGGTGCAGACTTGACGGAAGTTTCAGAACAAGTTGATGCGGTCGTAAATCAACTTGAAAATCTAAAAGATACCATCAGTGAATTGGAAACTAAGAATGAACCTCTTGAAGATGAATATCGGTCTAAGGATAAATTCTGATCACCACGTTCTTCGACATAATTTAAGAGATGTCTTCATGATGAAACAACGACTTTAGCGGCTTGCAAGACCCTTTCTTTGAACATGTATCCTTTTTCTAGGACTTCAACTACTGTGTTGGTTGGATATTCATCAGAGGCCGGGATTGTGGCGATGGCCTCCATTTTAGAAGGGTCGAATATATCGCCAACATTTCCTACCGAGACCAAACCTTCAGATTCGAGCTCCGCCCAAAATTTCTTTCTCACCAAAGTGAAGCCTTCACTGATTGAAGAATCATTTTCAAGATTGTTAATCGCCCTATCAAAATCATCAAGAACACCAATCATCCTCCTTGATAGCCCCATTGAGCCATACTTGATTGCAGTGGCTTTTTCTGCCATCATACGTTTTCTCACATTTTGAATTTCAGCCTCTTTGTATGCAATTTCTTTTTCTGCCTTTTCTGCTCGGGCTAAAGCTTGTTCGAGGGGATCGGCCTCTTCTTGGATGGTTTCAACAACCATATCAACTTCATCTGAGGTGACAATTTCCTTGTCTTGGACAAGTTCATCATCGACTTGTGAGGATGTATCTCCATCTGAATTGATTTCACCCATGCCAGCACCCAATTGATTGACCTTATTCAATCAGACGCTTCAAGTAAAATCTTTAGGTTCCAATTTCCATGTCCCCAATCCTTTGCATCAAGGTGTTCTCGACCGAGAATTTGTACACAATTTTGACGATTGACGGCGTGATGTAATTTTCTCGCAGCCTTATCATGGGCTTCAAATGTTGGCATAATATGGGGATCTTCTCTTTCATCAAGTGTTTCCCCCAACGCCTCTCTGCGTTTCATCCAATTTTCACAAACATCTTTTGCGAATTGATCTTCGCCAATCATTCTAAGGTTTTCATTTACCTTTTCCCAACATAATTCATCATACATGTCATCAACGTGTTCGATTGGATTACCAATAGCCTGCTCAAGATAAATGAAACAGCGACCTTCCCAAGAGTCCCAATGACCAAATGACGCCCATTCCATAAGGAGGAGTAAAAGCGAGTGATTCTTCTGCATCTTCAATACATCAATAACACGACCCTCACCGACAGCTTGGTCCATGAGGTCAAGGATATCTGATTCAGCATCAATATCGAATGAACGAGATAACTTGGTGTCTTTTGGAGGCCTTTTTTCTCGCAAAAGCCCTTTTTCAAGTTGAACATACATTTCATTCCAATGAAGATTGAGCAAAAAATTGAGACTTTCTTCATCTATCAGATGAAGACGCATTTCGATGCCCATGTTACTGCGGACGACTCCTCACGTTTGAGGGCATCGTTTGTCTTAAGTCAAGCCTTGGTGTGAAGAGCATTCAAGAAGCCTCTATCATTCCCCTTGCATAGGGAGAGAGATGGCTACCATCAAAGAGCAAATTCAGATGCTCTATGATGAGATAAATAAAACCCAAAAAAACAAAGCAACTAATGCACACATTGGTAAGCTTAAAGCAAAGATTGCTCAATTAAAAAATAAAGAAGAAAAAGCTGCTGCTTCAGCAAAGGCATCCGGTCCCGCCAAAGGATTTGAAGTTCGAAAATCCGGTGATGCCACCGTTGCGTTAGTTGGTTTTCCAAGTGTTGGAAAATCAACACTTATCTCTAAATTAACCGATGCAAAATCAGAGACTGGTAATTTTGAATTTACAACTTTAACATGTATTCCGGGGCTAATGGAACATCGTGGTGCAAAGATTCAAATTTTGGACTTGCCGGGTCTAATCAAAGGAGCTGCGGAAGGTAAAGGAAGAGGAAAAGAAATCCTTGGGGTTATACGTTCTGCGGACATGGTGTTGTATATTGTCGATCCATTTCAAAAGTCACATTTTGCTGTTTTGAATAGAGAACTTGAAAACGCAGGCATGCGACTAAATGAAGTTAAGCCAGCGGTTTTTATCAAAAGAACAGACCGTGGAGGAATTGATGTACGTTCTACCGTTGAACAAACGCAATTGAGTGACGAAGAGATTGGTGAAATCATTCGGAGTTTCGGGTATACATCAGCGGTTGTCACGCTAAGATGTGACGTAACACCCGACCAAATCGTAGATGTTCTTGCTGGGAATCGAGTATATTCTCGCTCTGTTGTGGCGGTTAACAAAATCGATATCGCTGAAGAAAAATCAATTGTCTCTATGGAAAAAAGTTTACCTCAAACATGGCCAGTAATGAGAATTTCAGCTTACAAGGATATTGGCTTGGATGCGTTGAAAGATTTCATTTATGATAATCTAGGGTTTATGCGAATTTACCTCAAACCTCAAGGACAAGAGGCAGATATGGTGGAACCGCTCATTGTGAAAGATGATTCTACAGTTGAAATGATTTGCAATAGACTTCACAGAGATTTCGTGAGAAAATTTAGGTTTGCCCGATTAAAAGGACCAAGTGCAAAATTTGATTGGCAAAGAGTTGGACTCGATCATCTTCTCAAAGATGGTGATGTATTATCCATCATCGTCAAGAGATAGTGGGTCAAACGTCAACTTCAAATAGGACCGGACTATGTAACCACCAGTTCAGTAGTTGAGTGATGGAAATGAGTGTAGGAATTGAACCTTTAGCAGCAATGGTGTTACTTGAAAAAGAAGCCGCACCTGAAAAAACACAATCTGGCCTACTTCTTCCCGAGGAAGCCAGAGAAAAAATGAACGTAGGAGTTATTCTCGCTGTTGGTCCTGATGTGGAACATGTTTCCGTCGGTGATCGAGTTATTCATCGCTCATATGGAGGAACAACCATCGAATGGTTAGGAATTGAATATTTGCTCATCAAAGAAGAAGATCTTCAAGCAAAGGTAGGTAACTGAATAGAGGTGTAGATTATGGCAAAAATGATTGTTTATGGAGACGAAGCAAGAAAAAAACTAGTTGAGGGCATTGATGCAGTAGCGGATGCTGTCAAAGTTACATTAGGACCAGCAGCAAGAACAGTTGTTCTAGAAAAATCCTGGGGAAGTCCAACCATAATTAACGATGGAGTAACTATTGCGAAAGATATCGAACTCGAGGATGCATTTGCAAACATGGGAGCCAAATTGATTCAAGAGGTTGCTTCTAAAACCCAAGATAATGCCGGTGACGGGACCTCAACTGCATCTGTACTTGCGCAGGCTTTGGTACATGCTGGAATGAGAAATGTTGCCGCAGGAGCTTCATCTGTTGCCCTCAAATCAGGTTTTGATAAAGCCGTGAAAGCAGTTGTTGACCATCTACAAAATTCAGCAATTGATGTTGATAGTAGTGAAATGATTCGACAAGTCGCTACCATTGCTGCAAATAATGACCCTGACATCGGAGGACTCATCGCAGAGGCTTTCGACAAAGTTGGAAGAGAAGGCGTAATTACAGTCGAGGATTCAAAATCTATGGAAACCGAACTCGAAGTGGTAGATGGAATGGAATTTGACAAAGGCTACATTTCACCTTACATGATTACGGACCAAGAAAGGCGAGAGGCTGTTTTGGAAAATCCATTGATTCTCATTACCGATCAAAGTATTTCCAGTCCACAAGAAATGATTCCGAGTCTAGAAGCAGCCATGCAATCAAAAAGGCCTTTGCTCATGATCGCCAAGGATGTTGAAGGTCAAGCTCTTGCTACACTCGTGATTAACATCGCAGGTAAAGTTCTCAAGGCATGTGCAGTCAAAGCACCAGGCTTTGGGGATGAACAAGGAGATTTGCTTGAAGACATCGCCTTGTTAACAGGTGGCAAAGTCATCGCCAAAGACAAAGGTGGGGATTTACAAAATGAAGGCGCAGAATCTTTTGGAGAAGCAACTAAAGTAGTCATCACCAAAAATAAAACGACTATCATCGGAGGTTCTGGAGATGAATCATCAGTGAAAGAAAGAGTTGATTTGTTGAGAAGCCAAGTAAAACTTGCCTCATCAAAATGGGATCGAGAAAAGCTGGAAAAGCGAGTTGGTAAACTAGGTTCTGGCGTCGCTGTACTCAAAATTGGAGCCGCAACCGAAACCGAAGCAAAAGAAACCAAAGCCAGAGTGGATGATGCGCTTAACGCAACCAGAGCAGCCATGGCAGAGGGTGTTGTCGCTGGAGGTGGATTGGCTTTGTTTAGAAGTACTGATTTGCTTGATAACCTCAAACTCGAGGGTGACGAAGCCCTTGGTGCCAAAATTGTCAAAGATTCCCTAAGTGCTCCTCTTCGTCAAATTGTTGAAAATGCAGGATTAGAATCGGCAGTCGTTGTTTCTAAGATTTCAGACCACGATGGAAATCACGGATATAATGCACGTTCGGGAGAATATGGGGATTTATTTGAACAAGGCGTCATCGATCCAGTTAAAGTCACGCGTAATGCCCTTCAAAATGCGGGTTCAATCGCTGGACTGATTTTGACGACTGAGACACTTGTCGCCGACAAACCTGAACCTGCATCCGCAGATGTACCCGACATGAGTGGTATGGGCGGTATGGGTGGTATGGGTGGCATGGGTGGCATGGGATTCTGATTCGTCAGTTATTCCCAGATACCCATATCCATTCTCGCATCCTCAGTAGCATGAACACGAGGGTCCCATCTCGGTGACCAGACCAGATTTACGTGAACAGAATCTAAGCCGTCCGTTTTGAGAGCCGCTCGATGTGTTGCTGCCATTATTTCAGGTGCGGACGGGCATCCCGGGCTTGTCAATGTGATATCGATTTCAGCATGCATTTGGTCCTCTTTATCGATGATTCTTACGCCATAAACCAGTCCCAAGTCTACGATTGAGATTTTCAATTCTGGATCTTCTACCTCTGAAAGGCTTTTCATTATCATATCCTGATCTAACATCAAAATTTCTCCTTAACCTCTGATTGAATCATATCGAACATGGTTCGAAATCCATTCGAACGACTTGGAGTCAACGAATTAAGTATTCCCATGTCAATGGCAAATTGAGGGGTTAATGAAAGGACAAATGCTGGAGACTTTCCATTCATTACAACGGACAATATTCCCATTAAACCCTGAACTATCTTTGCATCCGCTGCAGCTCTTGTATGCACCAAACCTTCCCGGTTTTCGACAACAATATGTGCTTGGGATTGGCAGCCTCTGACAAGATTATCATCGCTCCATTCATCAAGCGTTAATTCATCGACCTCATCTGCGAAATCCATAAGCAACTCAAGACGTTCCATAGCATCATCTATCTCAGAGAATTCTTCAACTAATTCCTCCAAAGAAGGTGTGTCATTCATGAGAACCTCTCCACAATGCTTTCGATGGTCGATAACATCGTTTCCACTTCTTCTTGTGTATTGTATAGGTAGAATGAGGCCCGCAAAGTCCCGTTGACTCCAAGTTTTTCCATGAGCGGTTGCGCACAATGATGTCCAGTTCTCAATGCGATGCCACGAGCATCGAGCAATCTTGCCATGTCTTCAGGATGCACCTTATCATGAATAAAGGATACTACAGCAGAATCACCATCAGTGTGCTGACCAAAAACGGTCATGCCTGGTATTGCTCTTAACCGATTTGCGGTATGTCTTGCCATATCCAATAACCTTTCATGTTCAAATTGCAAATCGATCTTGGAGAGCCAATTTATCGCTGCGTCCCATCCAACTGCCTCTGCAATCTTGGGCGTCCCTGCCTCAAATTTATGTTCATTTTTCTGATAAGTCGAGCCTTCTAAAGTGACGGTTTCAATCATATCTCCCCCTCCCATGAAAGGTTCCATTTCCAGAAAAGTTCCTGGCGAAACCAACAAACAACCAATTCCGGTTGGGCCACACATTTTGTGAGCACTGCAGGCAAGGAAATCAATATTCATTGAAGTAAAATCAATCCTTGAATGAGGAACAGCTTGTGCAGCGTCGATGAGAACTTTGGCACCGTGCTTTTTGGATATACTTACGATTTCTTCTACTGGGTTTCTGGCCCCCAACACATTGCTTGTATGAACGAAGCAAACAAGTTTTACACCTTCCATAGATGCCCTGAGCAATTCCATATCGAGCGTGTGATCCTCGGCTACGGGCACATAACGTAATTCCACACCTATCTCTCGAGATAACATCTGCCAAGGGACAATATCACTATGATGTTCCATCTCTGTAAGTAGAACAACATCTCCCTTGTTCAGATTATGTTTTCCCCATGCATGAGCTGCTAAGTTAATCGCTTCTGTGGTACCGCTTGTGAAAATGACTTTTTCTGCGCTAAACCATTTTCGTAGGTTTTCTCTACAGGATTCATATGCTTCTGTTGACTCTCCAGCAAGAGTATGAACCGCCCGATGAACATTGGCATTCATCGATTGATAATAATCGGTCATCGCATCGATGACTACCTTTGGTTTCTGAGTTGTTGCGGCATTATCGAAATAAATAAGTGAACGTCCATTCACTTCTCGCTGAAGAATAGGAAAATCATCTCTGATAGCCATTAAATCACCAGACATTGTAAATGCAAAGTTAACTCATCTCTCAAAAAAGCGACCACTTCTTTGTTACGAATTTCTCTAAAAGCGTCGATAAGAAAACCCTCTGCAATAAGAGCAACTGCTTCTTCTTGATTCATTCCTCGACTCATCAGGTAATGGATTTGAGAGGGATTTACTGGTGCTGATGCAGCCCCGTGCCCTGCTTTTACATCATCTGCCAAGACCTCAAGTTCTGGAATAGATTCCGCACGAGCCTTTTCTGAGAGGAGAAGGTTTCTAAAAACTTGATTTGCATCGCTCTGATGACATTGCTCATCTATGGTAAGCATTCCAGTTCCAATGCTTCTGGATGCACCATCGCATGCAGCATGTGAGACCAACGTTGAATTCGTATTTGGGGAAGCATGGTGAATTTCAAAATGGTGGTCATCATGCCTTTTTTCACTACCATAAATAGCAGCACCTACGGCACATTCAGACCCTTTATATGCTAAATTAATTCGAACATCTGATTTGCAGGTGAGACCCCCTCCAGATAGCGTTGCATGTTCAATTCGAGCGTCTCGGTGAATGACCCAATCTTCGCTTCTCAAAAAAACCGAATCAGAGGTGAGTTGATTGACAAATCCAACGCTTAGACATCCTCCAGAGAGTACTTCTCCATGAATTCGAAGGCCAACCCAACCTGCTTCTCCAACTAAACGAATCATCAGTTGAGCGTGTCCTTTTGCGACAATTTTCAAAGAAGATGCAGTGATATGACCAGATGCTTTTACATCAATAGTCATGCATTCATTTGCGATGACAAGTTCTTCTCCTTTACTCATTTCATGTAAAAGAGACCTTGATATTTCTTCGCTTGCAGGCAATTCTGAAGGAATTAATTCTGCCCCAGTAATACTCATTTGTCTTGATTCTGGAACATCGTGAGGCTCTGTAGGGTGCATTCTTTTCCAAGGCGTATAGCGCCATAGGTGTTCAGAAAGATGAGGTATGAGAATTTCAGAATGAGATTTCAACCGATGGAACCCTCCATCTCTAACTCAAGGAGCCGGTTTAATTCAACGGCATATTCCATTGGCAGTTCACGTGTGAATGGTTCAAAAAATCCATTGACAATCATTGCCATGGCTTCATCTTCAGCATGACCTCTACTCATCAAGTAAAACAACTGATCGTCGCTTACCTTTGACACGCTTGCTTCATGTTCTAAATCCGATGATGCATTTCCAATTTCCATGGTTGGATAGGTGTCAGATTGGCTATCTTCATCCAACAAAAGTGCATCACAGACGACCTTTGAACGACAGTTCTTGGCTTTTGGAGATACTTTTAGTAGGCCTCTGTAAGACGACCTTCCACCATACTTCGAAATTGATTTTGACAAAATGTTTGAAGTTGTATTCGAAGCCAAGTGGTGAACTTTTGCTCCAGCATCTTGGTGTTGCCCCTTTCCTGCATAAGCAACGGAAATCACTTCAGCATGGGCTCCCTCTCCTTTCAATATAACAGCGGGATACTTCATTGTCAATTTTGAACCGATGTTTCCATCTACCCATTCTATCACAGCATCCTCGTGTGCTATTCCCCTTTTCGTTACCAAATTGTAGACATTTGCCGACCAATTCTGAACGGTTGAGTAACGAATTTTTGCACCTGGTAAAGCAATTAATTCCACCACTGCAGAGTGCAGACTTTCAGTTGAATAATTTGGAGCCGTACATCCCTCTACATAATGAATGGAACTACCTTCGTCAGCAATAATCAACGTACGTTCAAATTGACCCATATTTTTCGCATTAATTCTGAAATATGCCTGCACAGGCATGGTAACATGGACTCCTTTAGGAACATAGATGAATGATCCTCCAGACCATACAGCTGTGTTGAGGGCTGAAAACTTGTTATCCGAATAAGGCACCACTGAACCAAAATATTTCTTGACTATTTCCGGATGTTCCTTAAGACCTGAATCCATGTCAAAGAAAAGAACTCCCTGAGAGGTTAGGTCTTCTCGGATAGAGTGATAAACAGCCTCCGATTCATATTGCGCAGTTACTCCACCGAGCCATTTTTGTTCAGCCTCTGGAATACCCAAGCGGTCGAAGGTTCGTTTGATTTCTTCTGGAACATCATCCCAATCACGTTCTGTTCCTTCACTCGAACGAAGGAAATACGTTACTGCCTCAAAATCAATCGATTTTAGCATACCTGTGTTTCCCCAATCAGGCATTGGTCTTTCGATAAAATGCTTGTAAGCCTTGAGCCTTATTTCAGTCATCCATTCGGGTTCATCCTTAAGAGCTGAAATATCTCTAACGACTTGTTCAGACAATCCCTTATCAAACCGTATGGTAGCGTTTTCTGAGTCATGAAAGCCGTACTTGTAGTCACCAATTACATCATCTTGAGTCATGTCTTCACCTCCGACTGTGGTTCGAGCCAGTCATAACCGTTGGCTTCTAATTTATGAGCGAGATCAGGACCACCAGATTTTACAAAACCTCCGGCAATCATTGCATGAACATAATTCGGTTTTACATAATCAAGCAAACGCTGATAGTGAGTAATTACAAGACATGCTGAATCTTCGAGCACGCTGTTAATGCCTTCTGAAACAACTTTCAGAGCATCAATGTCCAATCCAGAGTCGGTTTCGTCAAGGATGATCAACGAAGGTTCCAAAAGTAGTAATTGCAATATTTCCAGCCGCTTTTTTTCGCCACCAGAAAATCCATCGTTTACGTAGCGAGATAGGAATGATTTGTCCATGTCAAGCATTGCCATTTTCTTAGATAACAATTTACGGAATTCCCGTGCACTAGGCGCATGTTCTCCTTTGATGCTGTTGACCGATTTTCTCAAAAACGTACCAACTTGTACTCCTGGAATCACGCTAGGATACTGGAAAGAGAGGAAGATGCCTGATCTGGCCCGCTCATACACTTCCATTTCAAGCAAAGATTTCCCCTGATAAACGATTGAACCCGAAGTGACCTGATAATCAGGATGTCCCATGAGTACATTTGCGAGGGTTGATTTTCCTGAACCATTTCTGCCCATGATTGCATGAATTTCCCCCTTGTTGATGGTCAAATTTAGGCCTTGTATAATCTCAACATCATCAACACTCACGTGCAGGTCGTTGATTTCAAGCACTACATCGGCCATGCTAATCCCACGCGATTCACCCTTATGAATCACCGTATTGTCCACTGGAGGGCAAGACTTGAATTATCGCCGCTGTAGCCCACTACATGGATGACGACCTTGTTGCCAAATATCGGGCGGAAGCGGAAGCGGCAATGAGTCAAGAATCTGAGCGTCGAAGACAGGAATATATCGATCCTGTTGAAGAGGACCGTCTTCGAAATCTCTCTCTTTACGACGTTGATGATTTAATCCCCGCACTCATGGCAAGACTCGGCGATGTTCGTCTTGCGCTTGATGGCCACGGAGGCGGGATTGAAATCGTTTCAAAAGTGAAAACCTTAGATGGACTTGACCTTGTGTTGGATCTTTCTGGGGCTTGTTTGGCTTGTGGAGCGGCTCCTGGTACCCTTGAAGGCATCAAATCAGATTTAGAGAATGATAGTCAAATCTCTCGCATCCGTTTCTCCAAGAAATTACTGCAAACATTTGACGAAATAAGTCGTGAATTTGTTGAGAAACACAGTCAAGTAGAATTCGTTTGACAAGCACCCTCAAGAAGAAATCACCAGAGGAAGAAACATGGCTGCATGGAATATTCAAGAGCGGCCTGCCCCCGAACCCTGTAAAGAAAATGATACGGGCGTCTTTGAAATTACCTGCAGAGATGGGAGAGCAAGACTAGGGAAAATTCATACTCAACACGGCATTGTCAACACGCCATGCTTACTTCCCGTCATTAATCCAAACATACAAACCATTTCGCCTCAAGATATGTGGTCCGATTATGGCATTGAGGCACTAATCACAAACTCTTACGTTATCTGGAAGCATGAACATCTCAAAACAAAGGCGCTTGCTGAGGGAGTGCATGCTCTCTTGAATTATCCTGGTGTCATCATGACCGATAGTGGAACATTTCAATCTTACATGTACGGCGATGTGGAGGTCGGAGTCGAAGAGATTATTGCTTTCCAAAGAGACATAAGCGTTGACATTGGCACCATGCTTGATGTTTTTACTCGACCTGATATGGATGAAAACGAGGTAGAATTCGCTGTCGAAGAAACACACAATCGAGCTAAAATTTCCATCCAGACAGCCAAAGGCATGATGCTCAATGGACCAATACAAGGAGGTATTTTTCCTGAGTTGAGAAGGAAAAGCGCCCGACTCATGGGAGAAGAGACTTTCACCGTCCATCCAATTGGGGGCATCGTTCCAATTATGGAGCAACACATGTACGAAAAACTTGCAGAAATTATTCTCGAAACAAAACCATACCTTCCTGCAAATCGTCCAACCCATCTCTTCGGGTGTGGTCATCCGATGCTATTTCCGATGGCGATTGCTCTTGGTATCGATTTATTTGATAGCGCGGCTTATGCACTATTTGCTCGAGATGACCGGTTACTTTGCCCTTGGGGCACTGAGAAATTTGACCAAATAGTCGAATGGCCAATCACCGTTCCTTGCGTGCAATCAATAACACCAAAGCAAGTCAGAGAAATGAGCAAAGAAAGGAAAACCGAAATCCTTGCAAGATTTAACCTCGAAGTTACTTTGGCTGAACTTTCTCGCTGTCGGCAAGCTGTTAGAGATGGACGCATTTGGGACCTCGCAAGAATGCGCAGCAGGCAACATCCTGCCTTGAAAAAAGCATGGGAATTCATCGAAAAACAACAAAAACAATGGATTATCTCAAGCCAAAATATCTCCAACCAAGGAGGGTGGATGTATGAAAATGGGTGCGAAAAATCAGATCCAAGAATTATCAAGTCTTTGGAAAATTTACATCAAAATTGGCGAAGTACCACCCATGAAAAATGTATCATTTTTTACGGTGCACCTAGCCCATGGCGAAATAAATTAAATGACATAATTTTGAAAATCAGAGGGATAAATGAAAACATACTCATCCTCATATCTACACCAATTGGACTTATTCCATACAGCATCGAGGACCTCCATCCATTTGCCCACATAGAAGCAGAAGATGAAAAGTGGACTAATCCGCCGGAAATGGAATTTATTGACCAGCAGTTAATCGCCCTCGGCATTGACTCGAAAAGTCATTTGATCGTTGATATGAACCACGAGCACATGTATGCAAAAATCTGCGACTATCTCGGCAAGGAAATCCAAAAATCTGCGCATAGAGATGTATTGTTTAGGGAACAATTGACAGATAAGATGCAACTATTTTTTGGTGTAGAACCAGAGACATCTGCAGATTTAATTTCTGAGGTCTCTTTCATAGTAGGCGGCACGGGACGGGTTCGGAATGTACTTGACAAAGAAGGTAACCATCTTTTCAGCCCTAGTTTGACCAACGGAAGCCTTGCTGCAACAGCCTTGGGAGGTCTTTGGCTCTCGAAGCAAAAACCCCGTCCTCCTGGTGTGGTCGTGGATGAACATGCTGAACCCTTTGTCAGGAAAGGTCGAAACGTATTCCACGGGTTTATTTTGTCTGTCGACAAAGAAGTAAAACAAGGCGACATATGCTTAATTTACAACCAAAGTGGCGAATATATTGCAATTGGGAAAGCGGAATGTGAAGCAACTGAGATGACTTTGTTCAAGAAAGGAATCGCAGTAAGAGTAAGAGATGGATTGAAAAACGTCGAGGGACATGATTCAAAGACTTGAGCAACAAGGGAGAATCATGGTCGAGTCACTTCTCATCGAGACGAAGAACTTGACCAAATCTTATGGTCCACACGTTGCATTGGATGATTTAAACCTCAGCATTCCTCATGGTGCAACCGGTCTTTTGGGACCCAACGGTGCTGGGAAATCGACCTTTCTCAAAACAATGCTAGGACTCATTCAAGTGACCTCTGGAGAAGGAAGTATCCTCGGTCATGATATCCGCACAGAAGGCGAGCAAATCCGTTCAAAAATCGGATATATGCCAGAATATGATGCCCTCAATCCGAAGATGGATGCAATCTACCAGGTCAAATACAGTGGAGAATTATTGGGAATGAATCCAAATATTGCTCTATCAAGAGCACATCAAGCCCTTGAATACGTAGGTTTGGGAGAACAAAGGTACCGGACAGTTGAAACATTTTCCACAGGCATGAAACAGGCTACAAAATTAGCCTGTGCTCTTGTGCATGATCCTAATTTAATTATTGCCGATGAGCCTTCGAACGGATTGGATGCAAAAGCCAGAGAATTCATGCTTCAAACCTTAGAAAACACGGTCAGGCAAGGTCAAAAATCAGTATTAATGGCTTCACATCTTATGGAAGATGTTGAAAGGGTTTGTGAGAACATTGTTCTTCTTCACAAAGGTAAACTTGCTGCTCAAGGGAAAATAGAAGATCTCAAGGCCATAGACAAAGAGGTTGAAATCCATGTTTGGGGTCATGCAACAAAAATGGAAGAAGGATTGCTCGACAAGGGGATGAATGTACGTCGAGAAGGAAGGGTTATGCGTGTTCGATACCAAGATGAATCCACTTACCATACAATCCTTTCAATTGCAGCAAAATGTGGAACTCAAATTCGAAAGATGCATGATCACGAAGCATCTCTTGAAGATTTATTTCTCGTAATCATGGAACGATTGGGCTATGATGTGAAGGGTAGTGAAGCGCTTTTAGGTGATTTATCATGAGTGAAAACACCATGCTACATCCTGAATCGCCTGTCACTGGTCAAACGAGAATGGATAGCGCTTGGGGTTCCCAAACAGGCGACGAGGATGTGCATGCAAAGGTTACACAGGCAAATGTAGATGCAGGCCAAATCTTCGAACAAGAGTACAAACCATGGGATGGTAAACTCAATCCTAGGTGGATGAGGAATTGGGCAATTTTGAGGCATCACCTCCTCGGAATTGTATTCAAGGGCCATCGCCCTTGGGGTGTTATTACAAGAATTGTCCTTCTTCTCATCTTTTTGGGCAGCCTTAGTTCAGCAGCGATGGTGTTACTGTCTGGTGTAGTGGGTGACTCGACGTTAGTTTCAATGTGGGGAATAAACAGGGAAAATTTGTATGGTCACGTGCTTGGATTCTTCCCAAGAAATATCATTTTTTATCCAATCATTGCCGCTATCTTGGTCGGAGGGATGATCAGCGAGGACCGTTCAAACGGGACATCTGCGCTTTACTTCTCTCGACCAATTTCTCGAGTTGACTACACCAGTATGAAATTCCTATCGATTGCTATCATCTTGTTTTTCGTAATTGATGGGACTCTTGCTGTGTATTACTTTTCTGAGGTATTGGTCATGGGGCGAGGTTGGTCGTGGATTCTTGATACATTTCCGATGTTTTTACTCGCAGCCTTCAGTGGAATATTGCTAGCCATCACATACACTTCAATTGGCTTGGCACTCTCTAGCCTAAGCAAAGGTAGGTTCTTTCCAGGCATTGGTCTTCTGGCTGTGATCATGGGGACAAAAACATTAGCTGCAATTATAGAAGCCCTCTTTGATAAGACTATTTTGTATGTTATATCGCCATACGATTGCATTGCTCATATCGCCCAATCACTGATGTCAATTGAAAGTACTTATCAACATCCTTGGACTTGGAGTTTGGCGTCGATTGTTTGCATCAATATTGGTGCTTTGTACATTCTCACTGCACGAGTATCTACGTTAGAGGTGACACGAGAATGATGCCCGATTTTACTCAAACCGGGAAATCCGAGGATACAACATCGACGACAAAAGATAACGTTCCAGTTGTAGTGTTCAAAAATGTAAGTAAACAATATGGACAAATCAGTGCATTAACTGACATATCACTGGCCATATCGGGTGGAGTCACCGGAATTTTGGGGATGAATGGGGCTGGAAAATCTACATTATTCAAGATCATCATGGGAAAAATAAGACCGTCCGGTGGTCAAATTCGTTTGTTTGGAGAAGACCCTTGGAAAAATCAGTCTCCTTACGCTCGAACTGGTTTCGTACCAGAGCATGAAAAAATGCACGACTGGATGACTGCTATCGATTTTGTAACCACCTTTGCAAGATTGAACGGAATGACAAGAGAAGAGGCAAGACTTGAAGCCGAGCGAGTTCTAACTTTCGTCGAACTTGCCGACGTGATGCACAAACAAATTGGCAGATTTTCCAAAGGAATGCGTCAGAGGGTTAAAATCGCTCATGCATTGGTGAACGATCCTGATTTAATCGTACTCGATGAACCACTACAGGGTTGCGACCCCTTGGCACGAACTTCGATTATGAATGTCATTAGAGAATTGGGGCGATTGGGGCGAACCGTTTTGGTATCCTCTCATATTTTATCTGAAATTGAGCGAATTACAGAGCAAATTGTCATTCTACACAAAGGACGACTCCTCGCCATCGGTAATTTACATGCAATCAGGGATTTGCTGGACCAACATCCTCACAAAATAGCCATTCGCTGTGAGCAACCAAAACGATTGGCAAAAGATTTGATTGACATTGATGAGGTTACGACGGTTTCTATTCCCGCAAAAGATGAATTAATTGTGGAAACAAAACATTTTGGCGTTGTGCACAACCTATTACCGAGCATTATCGTGAAAAACAATCACCACGTATGGGAAATCGACAACCCTGATGACAATCTTCAGAGTATTCTTGAATATCTTACTGGAGGTTTACCATGAGTGAAGAAACCGAAAGAGCTTGGGCCAAACTCGATAGAAAGGCTACAGCCATCGCAGAATTTACTCTGCGCCAATACAGAACTCGCCTTTCAACTTGGGTTGTACTGAGTGTTAGTGTCGGAGCGATGATGTTGCTGAATTTGTTCTATCTCGATTTTATGACGACGGAGCTACGGATGAATGATAACGATGGAGATTCACACGACTATGATGGTGATGGCTATCCAACTGGTCAAGAAATCCTACTCGGGACTGACCCGTTCAATGAATTATCGTACCCAGAAGGCGTCACTCCTGATCCTGCTTCCAAATACATCAATGAAGATGACTTTGATTGGGATAATATCACAAAAGACTCCTTTCAATCCATTGGTTATGATGATGATGGCGATTGTACAAGAGATGGGCAACTGATAACTGACTCGCAAAAAGATAACAATGGAAATCTTATTCCTTGTGATATTGCAGTATATTACAGCAATTTTTCCCAAGTTTATATCATTAGCACTGATGGCAACGTAGACGAAGACCCTAACGAAGATAAGTTCGGGAAAGAAGCCATTCATCGAGCATATATCCTCAGTGTTGGAAAAATGGGTATCGTTTACCTACTTGGAATCTTTTTGCCCCTCTTTCTTGCTTCAGGCTTGGTTCGTAATGAAATGAACGATGGTACGATGCACTTTATGCTTGCAAAACCAATATCTCGTGGCGAAGTGCTCCTGTATCGAATGTTAGGATATTTAGGGATCGTATGGCCTTTTATCATCGGTCTTTGCATCTTAATGGCTCTAATTACTGGTTTTCTGGGCCCAGGAGAAGGATTTTTCCGATTTTCTGACCTTGGAGTTTGGGTTTCGATTTGTTTTGCGGCCATGCTTGTAAGCATGGTATATGGAATGATCTTTTGTGTATTCGGCATTCTTTGGAAACAAGGCATGGTCCTTGCAATTATTTTGGCTGCATGGGAGCTGGGTATGGCGTTTGTTTCTGTCCTTGCTGGAGGAGATACGTACATCCAATGGTTTTCTGTAATCGGCTGGGGTCTCATGATCGTCGATATTGGAGCCGCACTTAACTGGCAAGACTTGCCGATTCTGATTGAAATGGGGAACTGGCATGGTGGTTATCCTAGCGAAAATTCTGGTTGTTATTACCAATTTAATGAAGCATACGACATTTGTGAATCTGAAAAACTACCCGGAACAGAACCACTCGAGTTCTTTGCGTCAACCCATGGTTTAGGCGTGGGGAACTGGCTCGCAGCCATCGTCGCATCCTCTGTGCTAGTCATCCAAGCATTCTTGGCTTGGGTCATTGGTCAAGCAATTTTCAAGAGTAAAGAAATGGAGGTATAGAATGGACCGTTTTCTTGGCGATTTGGACCAACTGTGGACCTTGCAAAATCGCCCACCTCTACACCATTTGACATGGGATTGGTGGTGGTGGCTTGTGATGCTGGAAGGTGATGAACAAACACCTCATGGAAAGCAATTAATGGTGTTGTGGTCAACTAAAGACAATCCCCTGGTCGAAGTGAATGGTATCGAATGGAAGCCGAGTGGAAGACCGGGCTTTGACGAAGAAGGAGGAATTGCAATGGAAGGCATGGTCGCAGCATGGTGGTTTGACGGAGAAAAAATGCTCGAGCCCTTGGTATTAACATCAACAAGAATTATCGTTCTTGGCGGGAATCACTCCCAATGGCCCCACAAGAAGGGGGGAGCCGTAGTAACCGTTACTGAAAATGAGTTATCAATGGGTTTGAACGGTGATGAGAATGAGTTTTGGCTACGATTAGAAACTGACCATGATTGTTTTGATTTGAAAATGACACCTTGGAACAAACCAATGAGCACCGCTCGGTTTGCGAGTGCCTCATATACGAAGAATATGGGATATGAGATACTAAGGCTTCACGGTGCCCTCTGTGAAGGAAAAATTGGAGCAGAGGAAGTTCAAGGGACTGCATATTTTCAGAAAGTTTGTGTTCAGGCACCCTCGCCTCCTTGGTTTTGGGGCATGCTCCATTTTGACGACGGGTCATATCTTGATTGGTTTATTCCTCATCTATCACCTACAATCTCGGCAAAGAATTCATTGGCATGGAAGAAGAGAGATTTATCTCATTGGCCACTTTCAAAAGGCGGACTGTTTCATGACGCCGAATATCAACGCACTGAGATATTCACAAACCTAAACATTGAGCATCGACAAAAAAACGAGGATCTACCTGAATTTTTTGTAGAACTCGAAAATGGAAGAACCTCAATCAAAGCACACGTGTGTGCAGTTAGTCGAGCGAAATGGGAGTTCAACCAACCAACACGAGCGGGAGCATGGAGTCATTTAACATACAACGAATACCCGCTGGCAATCAAATCATTAATCATTGAAAATGAATTTGGAGTTCGTACCTTGAAAAATTGGAATACCATCCATGGAAATGCAGAACATTCATGGGGTATTTTGCATTAAAACCTACACAAGGTTCTTGACCCCTTTGGCTCGTAGCGTAAGTAGGTGGCCCTATGAGCGAAGAAGAAAGCCCCGAGCCAGTCGAGGAAGAAACACCTCCTGCAAATGAACCTGAACCGGAAAAAGAAGAACCAAAAGAAAACAATCGTGAGTTTCTTGTAAAGCGTTTTCGACTTACAAACGACGAAGAAGTACTCATGACGCAAAAACCATCCTTTTTTGCGTTCATAGAGTTACACATCTTGGCATTATTGGTCATTGGAATTCACGTTCTTGTAGGCCAACTACATTCAATGGTAGACGGAGATGATGTGAGTATATTCCTAAAGATTCTCGGATTCATTATGGGAGGTCAAATCGGACAAATCACAGGCGTGGTATTCCTCATGCTTGGTTTGACATGGATCAACCGTATGCTCAACACGCCTGGAAGCGGAGGATGGGTGACAACCTATCTCTTATTCGTAGCCATTTCTCCGATATTGTTGGGAATTGATGAGGTACTCGCCGCCTTCACTGAAGACGGTCAAGGAGTCATGCCATTCAACATCGATTATAACGCAACTACTTTCGGTATCATATTTGGAGTCTTGATGAGCGCTTTTACAATATTTTACCAAAGAAGTTTCCTATATGCAATCACAAATCACCGAGTCATATACACCCAACACCTGTTTATACCAGGCGATGGAAGGAGAATCTTGTATGAAAATATCAACGAAGTGCGCATCCAAAGAACTCTGCTTGGTACCTTCTTGGGATATATGACAATCATTACAGATACCGGAAATCAAATGGAAATGGTTGAAGAAGGTATGAGCGTTTCTGCTGGGGGCGCGAGCGACAAAAAGAAAGGGATTTTTGGCAAAATTTTTGCATTCGTAACATACCAGAGAACAAGAAAAATCGAACGCCCAGATCCAAAAATATGCTTTTATCAGGTCCGCAATTGGAGAGCAACTGAAACCCTACTCAATGAAATGCATCAAAAACACAGCCAATCTGGAGCCTTGAAAGATTTACAAGAGAAGCTCGAAAACGCCATGAGTTAAGTCACATAGCATTCAAGAACCTAAACCATGCCCACCGGGCATGTCAGATGACAAAATGCAAGAAGCGGGGATGGCCCTCGCACGTGGAGACTTTACCAACGCAATGCAACTGTTCGATGTATTAAGAGAAGAAATGCCAGAAAATGCTGCCGCTCACTACGGTTGGGCAGAAGCGGCCTTCATGCGACTCTCGATGGATATGGAAGAAGATGTGCCTGCGGGGAAAATCATGCAAGTATACAAGAAAGCCATGCAACTTGATGAAGAAAATCTAGAGTACGTCGCTTCTTTTGCGAATTTCTGCTTGGATTGTGGTCGTATTCCAATGGCCATTAAGGAATATCAACGTCTTGAGAAAATGGCTGAATTGGAAGAAATTCCTGTTGAAGATACACTTTTTGATGCGAGTCGTCTCATTGTTGAAGCCATCGACCGCGTTGGACAAGGACGAGACAATGCTATGGTCAAACCTTGGATTCGCCAGGCATTGGTATGGGCAGTCGGCGGCTTAGGATACAACGCAGAAGATGCCGCAGAAATGCTCACGAGTGAGTGATTCAGGTGGAAAGCGCTACGGCGCGGATTTTTTTTCGTTTTGGCCACATTGGTGAAGGTTTTCACGGAAGCCAAATGCAACCCGGCCTCAGAACCGCTCAAGGGGAATTATTGGACATATTCTACAAATGCAAGTTTATTGACAATAACAAGGCCATACAGATGGCAAGCAGAACGGATGCAGGAGTCAATGTAAGGCAAAATGGCGGCATCGTCGATATGAAACGCTCAAAGTGGGATCCAATGGGAGAGAAAGGATTCATGAAAGCAGTAAGAGATCGCCTTCCAGGCGACATGGCTCTCTTTGATGCTATGGAAGTGGAGGAAACGTGGTTGCCAAGAAGAAATGCTACTCGAACCTATCTTTATCGATTAGAGGCCGTTGAAAAGTGGAAACAACCAAATATTGTCGATTTCAAAAATTGGTGCCAAACCTTCGTAGGAGAACATAATTGGAGTAATTTCTCACGTGTTGAAGAAGGTAAAACATACGTTAGAGAAGTACTTGAATGTGAACCATGGGTAAACGAAAATCGAATCATTGGCTTCAAAATTATTGGCACTGCATTCGTATGGAATCAGGTGAGACGAATTGCTTCAGCCCTTGTTGGTCTTTCAAATGGAACCCATGATCTTGAAAAGGTGAAGGCAGCCTTGCACCAACCAAACCAATACATGGATCTCGGATTATGCCCACCTGATTGGCTAACACTATGGGATGTT
>TARA_B100000674_G_scaffold23760_1_pt1 | contig 20102 bp, 17 predicted proteins | sample TARA_B100000674 | Tara Oceans TARA_B100000674 (sample SAMEA2622759) | marine metagenome | biome: marine biome (ENVO:00000447); feature: surface water layer (ENVO:00002042); material: "saline water (ENVO:00002010), including plankton (ENVO:xxxxxxxx)" | depth 5 m
GAAAAATTACGGGAAAGTACTGCCTACTCGGGATTCCACTACTTTATAGCAAAACCCAAGATTCGCGGATAAAAAGAATTCTAGTAATCGACTGTGAGGAAGATATTCAAATCAAAAGAGCTATGGCTAGAGATAATCTTAACAAAGAGGATATTGAACGAGTCATATCATCTCAGGCCAGTCGAAAGCAGCGGCTTGCCTTAGCCGACGATATCATTAGCAATCAAGGAACTCTAACAGAGTTGAAAGAGAAAATTGTAGCATTGCATAAGCTTTATTCATCTTTGAGTGATAAGCGATGACAGTAATCTACGAGCATCCCATCACGGAGCATGCCAAGTGGCTCAAAAGAATTGAGGTAACTTATTCAAAAATAGAAAATCTAATAAAATCACGAAGGCAAGATGTTTTTGCAAATATAATATTTCTTATAATCGAATTAGAGACACTAGTCAGCGGACAGGAGAACCGGACAGATATCCAGAAGATTTTAAACAAAAAAAAGAGCTTTCTAGTGAGTCTCTCATCCAATCCTGACGTCAATTACGAAATTCTGGAAAAGACTCTCGAAGAGCTAGAGGAAGCAGACAAACGCCTGCGATGTCTCGAGGTTCCTCCAGGGAATAACCTTCAAAAAGACCATTTGATTCAATTAATAAAGTGTAAATACAATATTAAGGGACCTCTCTATGACTTCGAGCTTCCTCATCTAAATTACTGGATTCATCAAGAACTGGAGCTTCAATTAGATAGAATAGAATTTTGGTTAGAGGATTTAATTCCCATTGTAAAAGCTGCAGAGCTGATATTACGAATATCGAGAAAAAGCGGGCAAAAAACTATTTGTACAGCCGAAAACGGTTTTTATCAATATGTGAACGAAAAACAAACTAACCTGGATTTAATGCAAATTAAGGTTCATCCAAATCTGCTAGAATTTCCTGAGATAACTGGAAATAAGCACAAATTTTTAATTAGGTTTTTAGAAGAAAAAAACACCCAGGTAAAACCGCAGCAAGCTACGAAATCGATTAATTTTGAATTGTTTTTGATAACCCTGTAAAACCAATTTCAGATGTAATCGAGATAGGGAAGAGATCTGTCGACTTCCCGAAGATACTCTGCACAATCTGCGCAGTTCCATAGAGAGCTTTGGACAGCAATGCCTTGGCAACCGATTTGTCTCGCGGAGACAACGTCCAAGTAAGAAAGACCTCCTAAAGCGAAGACGGGCACAGAACTTTTTTCCACCATTTCAAGAAGCCTACTCCAGCCTAAAGGTGCTCTATCTGGATGAGTTCTTGTACGTTTGATCGGAGAGAAATAAACAAAATCGACACCAATCTGTAAGGCATGATCTAATTCCGCAACATCGTGGCATGAGGTGCTGAGAAGATCGCTTTTAGAAATTGGCCGATTAGTGTGTTTAGAGGCTTCTGATCGACTCAAATGGAGTCCTCGAAAAAGGGACGAATCAAAATGCGAAACCTTACCGTTAAGCATCAGAATCACGTCCATTGCTCTCAATTGATCAGCCATTCTCACAGCAATTTGTTCTATCTTGTTAATATCAGCTATGTGAGGGCGAAGCTGAATCAACTTAACTCCACTTTTAGCAATTCTTAGTATACTTTCGATATAGTCATCAACACTGTTTAGTAGCGGAGGAGTCACAAATGCTAGAGTTGGTAGTGTAATCGCAATATTTATAGAAGTGTTGTAAAGAGGAAAAGAATAACCAAATATTGCATCCTTACTTATCCATTTAGTTTCTTGACCCTCTTTCCCCTCCGGGAAACCGGACCAATTTAATACCTCGAAGACATCTAAACTCAGAAGACCGTCCTCTACTTTTTTGGTAACGTTAATAAGAGGACGTGCAGAAATAACAGATATTCCGATTTCTTCTTTTAGCTCCCTCCTCAAGGTATCAAAATTTGTCTCTCCAGGCTCTTTTCTACCTCCTGGCAGCTCCCACTCCCCTCCCAGCCTATCCCGTCGTTTTCGTCGCGAGATAAGAACCATATCCTCTTTCACCAATACACCCAAAACTACTGACAAATTGTATTTCACCTCAAGAGTAAGTAAGACTGGCTACGTGCAAAATTCAACTTCGATACTCTGCATTAATACGAACGTAGTCGTACGATAAATCACAAGTCCATACTGTCGTATCACATTCTCCATTATTTAGATCAACCCGGACGGAGAACTCTTTGTTCTTCATAACTGAAGCCACTTTTTCTTCTCGATAGTGTGCATCGAGAGCACCCTTACTTGCCACCCTATGTTCGCCAACAAATAAATCCACTTTGTTAAAATCTAATTCCTGAACGCCAGAAGCACCGACAGCAGAAAGAATCCGACCCCAATTGGGATCCTCCGCAAATAGGGCTGTTTTCACCAATGAAGACTCTGCGACTGAATAAGCCACCAAAGCAGCCTCATCATCGGTTTTAGCTCCGGTAACCTCCACCGATACCAATTTAGTAGCGCCTTCACCGTCTCTGACAATATCTTTTGCAAGCTCGGAGCAAATCTCACCAATACTTTGTAGCAGCTTTATATATTTAGGGTCGCTTTCGGTGGTTATTTTGTCGGAGCCAGCTCTGCCTGTAGCGATAAATACGACTGCGTCATTTGTAGAGGTCTCCCCATCTACTGTTATTCGGTTAAAGCTTGACTGCAAGACGGTTTGACCAATCTCTTCTAAAAGGGGCTCAGAAACACTAGCGTCCGTAGCTATGTAGGCTAACATCGTAGCCATATCCGGCCTAATCATTCCACTACCCTTACATATACCGGTTACCGTATGAATGTCGTTTCCTAATGTGAATTTCTTTGAACGAACCTTTGGAAATGTATCAGTAGTCATTATGGCTTCTGCTGCTTCTGTCCATCCTCCATCAGTCACGCCGGAGAGAGCTTTTGGAATGTTATTTACTATCAAACTATAGTCTAGCTCTTCACCTATCACCCCTGTTGAAAATGGCAATACATTTTCGAATTCGCATCCAGCCTCAGCAGCTAATGACTCACAAATCCTACTAGCGGCTGTCAAGCCATTTTCACCTGTCCCAGCATTGGCATTACCTGAATTAATAATTAAGTAAAGAGCCTCATTCTTTTCTCTATTTCGCTTAGCGATTTCAATAGGGGCCGCAGCAAATTTATTTTTAGTAAAGAAACAACTAGTATTACTACCCGGACTTATAACAAAAATTGCTAGGTCCTGCCGCCCCTTATATCGCAAACCAGTGGCAGCGGTTCCAACCAGAACACCTTCAATGGGGAAGATAGGATCTCGTTTTTTATGTTCTTTTACGTCATTTTTTTTCAAAACATTATCCTTTGCGCAAAAGTGTACTGCTACTTAATTACTTATTTTTTTTACGCTTTTTCCTTTGCTCTTTTCTTTTATTCTTGGTAGAGCTATCTAAACTAGACGCCTTTTTAGCCACGACTCTTGAGGATGCTTCCGGCGCCTTTGGAACGTCAGTTTCCTTTGTTATTTCTACCCTTAGCAATATACCAACAACGTCTCGCATAATTTTAGATAACATCTCAGAGAAGTACTCAAAAGCCTCTCTCTTATACTCTTGCTTTGGGTTTTTTTGAGCAAAACCGCGAAGGTGAATTCCTTGCCTAAGATAGTCCATAGCCGCCAGGTGATCTTTCCAATGGGAATCCAAGACCTGCAGCATGACGTTTTTCTCAAATGTCCGCATAATATTGAAACCGGCCAAAGATTCTTTTTGAGCGTATTTTGCGTTTAAGAGACTCTTTATATGTTGCTTAATGCTGTTTTCATCAGCATGCTCATGTTCCTCCAACCAGGCCACCAAACTGAAAGAGAGACCAAATTCAGTCCGAAGTTGTCGCTCTAATCCAGAAACATCCCAATCCTCCTCGAAACTCTCAGGTGGTATAAAATGGTCTAACATCTCTGCCACAACGTCATTCCGAATTTCGGCAATGTTACTTGAGACATCTGAAGCTTCCATAAGCTCTCGACGCTGCTCATAAATATGCTGTCGCTGATCATTGGCTACGTCATCATATTCTAATAACTGCTTTCTGATATCGAAGTTCCTACCCTCTACTTTTCTTTGCGCATTCTCAATTGCTTTGGTGACCCAAGGGTGCTCGATTGCTTCCCCTTCTTTCATACCAGCTAACTGCATGTATTTCACCATTTTTTCAGAAGCGAAAATTCTGATTAGATTATCCTCTAGGGAGAGAAAAAAGCGACTAGATCCTGGATCGCCTTGCCTACCCGACCGTCCACGCAGCTGATTGTCAATTCTTCTAGATTCATGCCGCTCAGTACCGATTATATGGAGACCGCCATTTTTAATTACTTCTTTATTTCTTTTCTCCCAATCAGATAGCTTATTATCTGAATGAACATCTCTATCTGTTACAACCTCAGATTCATTACTTCCTCCTAAAACAATATCCGTACCTCTACCTGCCATGTTAGTAGCGACAGTTATCGCTCCAGGACGACCAGCATTTGCTATAATCTGGGCTTCTTTTTCGTGAAATTTTGCATTTAAGACGGAATGTTTAATCCCTTTATTCTTAAGTAACTTGCTGAGATATTCCGAGGTCTCAATTGAAGTTGTCCCCACTAAAACGGGCTGGCCTCGTTCAGAGCAATCTTTCACATCTTCGATTATTGCATCAAACTTCTCTTTAGTTGATAAGTAAATCAAATCTCCATGATCTATCCTTAGCATGGGCCGATGGGTTGGTATTACTACAACCTCAAGGTCATATATTTCCTGGAATTCATAGGCTTCTGTATCTGCAGTTCCTGTCATTCCAGATAATTTTGTATACTGGCGAAAGTAATTTTGATACGTAATAGTGGCGAGTGTTTGGTTTTCTGCTTGAATCTTTAGTCCTTCTTTTGCCTCTATAGCTTGATGCAAACCTTCTGACCAACGACGACCAGGCATAGTGCGTCCGGTAAATTCATCTACAATCACAATACTTCCGCCCTTAACCACATAATCCGTATTTTTTTTAAATAGTTTATTCGCTCTAATGGCAGCATTAACGTATTGCATTAAAGAAACATTTTTCGCGCTATACAGACTTTCGCCATCAACAAGTAGTTTTTCCTTAACTAATAATTTCTCAACACTTTCATGCCCGTCTTCGGTAAGGTTCACTTGTTTGGCTTTTTCATCGACAAAATAATCACCCTCTCCTTCCTCTGATTCCTGTGAACTTAGGAAAGGAATTATTTTATTTACGGTCCGATAGGTCTCGCTTTTATCATCAGCTGGGCCCGAAATTATCAAGGGCGTTCTTGCCTCATCGATTAGTATAGAATCCACTTCATCGACAATTGCGAAAGCTAAGTCTCTTTGCACCCTTTGTTCAGCAGAGAAAGCCATATTATCCCTTAGATAATCAAATCCAAATTCATTATTAGTCCCATAGGTGATATCACAACTGTAAGCTTTTTGACGATCAGAAGGATCCATGTCATTCAATAAGACGCCCACTGAAATACCCAGCGCCTCAAAGATCGCCCCCATCCATTCTGAATCTCGACGTGCTAAATAATCATTCACAGTAATAACGTGGACAGGATTTCCACTCAAGCTATTTAGGTAAGCCGGTAAAGTAGCTACTAGCGTCTTACCTTCACCAGTTTTCATCTCAGCTATTTTCCCTTGATGCAAAGCCATGCCACCCACTAGTTGAACATCAAAATGTCGCATCCCAAGGACTCTTCTACTCACTTCTCTAACCAAAGCAAAGGATTCTGGCAGCAATTCGTCTAAGGTCTCCCCACCTGCATAACGCTCTTTGAATTCTAGCGTTTTTTGCTTAAAACCTGGTTCATCAAGGTCTGAAAATCCTTTTTCTAGAGAATTGATACCCTCTACTAATTTCAGGTAATTTTTGAGCAAACGCTCATTCCGACTGCCAAATATGGATTTCAAAAATCCTAAAGGATTATTCGATAAAAACTTTCTCATCTTATGGATATTGATAAATCCTTAGTTAGTTCTCATTAAGCCATGGTTAAAATAAAAAAACGATTTAGGAAGAAAATCTCCGCAATCATCATGAGCCTTAGTTATGCTTTTCTATGAATTTCTTAGGATCGACTGGTTTGTCTTTATAAATCACTTCAAAATGAACATGTGGCCCTGTCGACATTCCGGTCGAACCAAGCAAGGCAATGGCTTCGCCCTTGGTTACTTTTTGCCCCAGAGCGGCCAGGTTTTCCTTATTATGAGCGTAGCGAGTGAGGTAACCGCTTCCATGATTTATTTCCACCATATTCCCGTATCCCCACCTGCTTCCAGACCAGGTAACTACACCTGATGCAACCGCCCTGACAAAGGTGTTAGCCTTTCCAGCAAAATCAATTCCATTATGGAATTCTCGTCTTCCGCTTATCGGGTGAATCCTATAACCATAAGTTGAGGAAATCCAGCCGTTTCTTACTGGCTTTCCGATAGGCTCAACAGCCTCCTGAAGTTGTTTCTCGGCCAAAAATGACTCAAGTAAAGTAAGTTTACCGTGTCTTAAATCAATTTCTTCCTCCAAGGCTGTAATATCAGCTAATAGACCGGCCCACTCGAGTCGATCGACAGTGCCCTCAATTGGACCACCGCTCGGGGTAGGATCTCCAAAGGAAAATTCAGCTGGGTCGAGGCGGCTAGATTGCGCAACGCGCTCCGCTACAGCATCAAGTCGACTTAAATAACCATGCAACCGGGCAGCAGAGGCAGAAAAAGCGACCAAATCAGCATCCATATCTTTCTTCAATTCATTTAGGAAGTCTCGCTGCTGCTGAATCTCAAGCCGAAGCACTCCGGGTTCCTGCGCAAAACCGTGGTGCAGCCCTAGATTGTAGCCCCAATATCCTGCCAAACCGAGAACAGAAACAAAAATCGCAAAAACAACACCGAGCCAACCTCGATGAAGCCTTATTTGATTTTTCAATCCAGCTGACTGGGTAACAATGAGAAGATCCAACTTAGGATCCTTTAAAATGTGACAAAATGATATAATTATCCATCAGGTAATATTAACGCAAATCACGATGGCTGGCCCAGAAAAAATTAAAAGTATTTTACAGAACCTAGTTGACATCGATTCTCTCACTAAGATAGCCAAAGCAAATTATGAGTTAGAGCAAATTTTGTCTGGAACGATTCCACCTGAAATAGAAGAAGATGTATTTTTTGGACACTTTGAGGACAAGATAGTTACGCTCCTAGTAAATAGTTCAGCAGTCGCGACAAAGGTTCGATTTTTAAGTCCAGAAATACTTAGAGAAGCTCAGACTAGAGCACCAAACCACGATATCCAAGGAATTAAAATAAAAATCTCTTTGAACAAATTAGGATTAAACCGTAAATAGCCGTTACTTTGGAAATTTAGAATTTTCATACAGAGCTTGGACCTCCAAATCTAATCGGCGCATCCGACAAGTTGTCAAAGGATACCAATTCCCAAGCGTCTTCATCACGCAAGACTTTCTTTAAAAGTTCATTATTGAGTTGATGTCCAGACTTGTGACCATGAAATGCCCCAATTAAGCTGTGACCCATCAGATACAGATCGCCGATGGCATCTAGTATCTTATGTTTTACAAATTCATCTTCGTAACGAAGGCCATCCTCGTTAAGGACTCTTTCTTCATCTACTACTACAGCGTTCTCAATGCTCCCACCCAAAATCAGACTTTGTTCTCTTAATTTTTCAACATCTTTCATAAATCCGAAAGTGCGAGCTCGAGATATTTCTTTAACGAATGATGTCGTAGAAAAATCTACTACCGCAGTATTAGTTTTCTTATAGAAAAAAGGATGATCAAACTCAATGCAGAAAGATACCTTAAAACCTGAAAAAGGAGAGAATTTTGCGTACTTGTCACCCTGACTAACAGAAACCTCTTTTTTAACTTTTATGAATTTTTTTGGTATCTTCTGTTCTACTAAACCGGCCGATTGAATTAAAAAAACAAAGGGGCTGGCGCTGCCATCCATAATCGGAACTTCCGGCGCAGTTAATTCAACATAGGCATTATCTACTCCTAGACCAGCAAAGGCAGACAATAAATGCTCAACTGTAGATATATGGACACCTTCCTTTGTCAAGCTAGTAGATAGGCTTGTATCTCCCACATTTTCGATGCTCGCCTTTATATCCACATCGGACGATAGGTCCGTTCTTCTGAAAACAATCCCAGTATTCACTGGGGCCGCTCTTAGGGTCAGAAAAATTTGTTTCCCTGTATGAAGCCCTACGCCTGTAGCTTTAATTGAATTTTTTAATGTTCTTTGAGTTATCACTGGGATTTAATGATGATTATTTAGCATATGCCTGATGTTAGTGTAACACAAGAGTACGTAATGCTCTCCTCTTAGAGCAAATTGGGAAAACTCTAGACATACTTATTTTTAACTGCAAATCAGTCTGCTTGCCTCCTAAGGAAAGCTGGTATGTCCAGAACACCTTGCTCAGGCTCCACCTCAACACTTCCTTGAATAACAGTGGGAGTCGTGGTGTTAGATGCTTTTGAGCGGGAGGGAGATTCGGTGTCCTTAGCTTCTTTTGACCGATTTTCGATATTACCCTCACCAAGCTGGTCAGTTTCTAGGCCCGTCGCCACGACAGTGACCCGGATTTCGTCATCAATTGTATCATCTATAACAGTCCCTAAGACGACATTAGCATGCTCTGAAGCAAATTCTTGCACCGTGTATCCAACTTCGTGAAATTCTTGCAATTTTAAGTTAGACCCCGCAGTTACATTCACCAGCACACCTTTTGCACCATTTAAATCGACATCTTCCATGAGAGGACTATGCACTGCAGCTTGTGCTGCTTTTTTTGCACGATTTTCCCCAGTAGCCAACCCAGAGCCCATCATAGCCATTCCCATTTCCGACATGACAGTGCGCACATCTGCAAAATCGACATTTATCAGGCCGCGACAATTAATTATTTCAGAGATACCTTTCACCGCATTTAGCAATACATTGTTCGCCGCGCTAAAAGCATCCATCAAACTGGCATCCTCACCTAACACACTTATCAATTTATCATTAGGAATAGTTATAAGAGAGTCGACGTGATTTTGAAGTTCTTGAATTCCTGATTCTGCTACTTTTGCCCTAGCTTTTCCCTCGTGAGAAAAAGGTCGCGTTACTACGGCTACCACGAGAATGCCTTCTTCTTTAGCGATCTCTGCAATAATTGGCGCAGCTCCGGTACCTGTACCACCACCCATTCCAGCAGTTATGAAAACCATATCAGCGCCTTTAACAGCCGTCCGAATCCTTTCCCTATCTTCGACCGCCGCTTGCCGTCCAATCATAGGATCTGCTCCAGCACCCAAACCGTTGGTCACTTCATCTCCAAACTGTAAGGTCGTTTTTACCTCCGAATCTCTTAGAACTTGAGCATCAGTATTTGCACAAATAAATTCCACTCCTTCTAGTTGAGAAGTCAACATGTGCTCTACGGCATTGTTACCTCCGCCGCCAACACCCAAAACTTTTATTACCGCTTTATTACTACACTCTAAAATTTCAAATTGAGGCATTATATTTTCTCCGTATACAGCAATTTATTACTTATTATCACACCGTTACTTTTTCTAATTCAGAAAGATTTATGAAACCAATTCTTCATTTTTTCGTAAACAGACCCATCAAACTCAAAACGACCAACATTTTGCTCTGTATCGCCATGCTTATTCCCAAAAATCAGAAGTCCTACACCTGTCGAATAAATAGGATTTCTGATGACGTCAATAAGACCTGAAACATATTGCGGGGTAGCGACTCTGACTGGCATATTAAAAACCTCTTCAGCTAATTCAATAACGCCCTGAAGCTTAGAACCACCACCAGTAAGCACCACTCCCGCTCCTACTTTCTCCAAATGGCCACTTCTCGCCAATTCATCGTTCACCATGTTAAAAAGTTCTTCGTAGCGAGGCTCAACAACCTCTGCCAAAGTTTGCCGAGTTAAACGTCGCGCAGGCCTATCACCCACGCTTGGGACCTCGATTGCCTCCTCGGCATTAGCAAGCTGCGTCAAAGCACACGCAAATCTTATCTTCAAGTCTTCAGCATCTTTAGTTGGCGTCCTCAACGCTATAGCTATATCGTTGGTTACCTGATCACCGGCGATTGGGATGACCGCAGAATGCTGGATTGAGCCGTTAATAAACACTGCAATATCAGTAGTTCCACCACCAATGTCACAAAGACAAACCCCTAGATCCCTTTCATCTTCAGTTAGGACTGCATACGAGGACGCCAGCTGCTGCAGGATGATAGAATCGACCTCTAGCCCACATCTTTTTATGCATTTTTCGATGTTTTGCGCGGCTGAAACAGCACCGGTCACCATATGCACCCTAGCCTCTAACCTGACACCAGACATTCCAACCGGCTCTCTTATTCCTTCCTGGCCATCAATAATATATTCTTGGGCAACAGTATGTAGAAGCTTTTGATCTGCTGAAATGGGAACCGCTTTAGCTACTTCAAGCACCCTGGAGACATCCCCCGCTGTTACTTCGTAATCCTTTATTGCAACCGTGCCATTTGAATTGAGACTTCTAATATGACTGCCCGATATTCCTGCAAAGACACCCACTGCCTCACACTCTGCCATTTTTTCAGCTTCCTCTATGGCTCTTCGAATAGATTGAATAGTAGAATCGATATTTACGACGACCCCTCTTTTTAATCCTCGCGAAGGATGCCAGCCTAATCCGATCACTTTTATTTTTTCGCCATCAGATACTTCTCCAATGATGGCAACAACTTTTGAAGTCCCTATATCCAATCCCACTATAAGCTTCTTTTCTTCCCTCTTTGCCATTTAAAGTGTTCCTCTCATTTCTTTTATTTGCCTTTTTTCCACGGTTAAACCATTTGAGTACCTGAGATCAATCCTAGTAACCGAAGGCCAATAGGCATTAATATCCCTCTCGTAGGCAAATTGAAAACGAGACAATTTCTCCCTAATATCGCCTCTACCCAAGTTAATTCTTTTCTCATCCGTAGTTAATACCAACCATTCTCCTCTGTCATTAGCTCCAAAGTGTTTAATCAACACACCAAAATGTTCAAACACTTGTTTTACTATAAGAAAATTCTCTACTACATTTTTTGGACTATCTTGAAGACTGAACAAAGTCACTAAATTGTTGAATCCCTCCAGTTCTCTAGGTTCGAATACAGCTCCGTTAGAGGACAGAAGCGCGCGCGCACCCCATTTAGCGACCGGTACTTTTTCTATTATTTTTACACTCAAACCCGGAGGCCAAACCTTTCTAACAAAAACATCCTCAATCCAAGGTTCAGCCAATAGGACATTCCTGATCTGTCGGGTATTTAGATACAAGAGACCAGCGTCAATGCTCTTTTCTACTTCAGACTTTATATGAGAAACATTCGAGTATTTTAGATCTCCCACTATATAAACGGACGTAATAGGCATAGTATCCCTATCTAAAAGATATAGGCACCATATTAAAAATGAGATTATTACGGTAGTAGCCACAAGAAAAAATAATAAGCGGGTAATCGGAAACGCACCCTTGCCGGGCCTAGCAGATGAATATGGATTAATCACTTGTTGGCATCCTCTTCAATCGCTAGTCGTAAAATTTCGACGACTAATTGTTCGAAGCTAAAGCCTGCTCTTCTCGCGGACATGGGCACGAGAGAATGACTTGTCATCCCAGGCACCGTGTTTATCTCTATGACATGGAATTCACCATCATTGTCTTGGATGAAATCCACTCTTCCCCAACCACCACATCCTAGAGACAAATAAGATTGCAATGCCAAACCTGAGATCTCCTTTTCCTTCTCGAGAGTCAAGTCGCTTGGACAAATATAACGTGTTGTATTTGAGTCATACTTTGCAGAGAAATCGTAAAAGTCGTGTTCTGTCTCTATCTTAACTACCGGTAAAGCTTTTTTTCCAAGCACCGGAACGGTGTACTCAAATCCAGAAATATATTTTTCAACCATGATTTCTGAACCATAATGATCAGCCACTTCTAAAGCACTTCGAAACTCTAATTCACTTCTCACCAAAGAAACACCGATACTGGATCCCTGGCATGGGGGCTTCACCACAAGAGGAAATCCAATATGTTCTACCTCTTCTACTGTGGCACCCTTACCAACGGAAACAAAATCGGGTGTACGCAATCCCATATGACGCCAGATGATTTTTGATTTGCGCTTATCCATCCCTAAGGCGCTAGATAAGATACCAGAACCTGTGTAAGGAACCCCTTTTATATCTAATACAGCTTGAATACTCCCATCCTCCCCTCCTTTTCCATGGACCGCTATAAAAAAGAACTGAAATCTTTCTTCATCAAAGATATTCAATGACTTTCCATCCCAAACTACAGGTTCTGCGTCGAAGCCCGATCGATCTAAGGCTTGCCAGATAGCTCTGCCACTTTTAAGTGAGATCTCTCTCTCGGCGGCAACCCCACCCATTAAGACCGCAATTTTTCCAACTCGTTGACTAATCCGAGTCATTTCACTAAACCCAACCTTCATCATATCGTCTCCAAGGCCCTAGATATCGAATTGCCAACGATTTTAACTTCTGTTTCTAAAATCACCCCTGTCTTGCATTTCACGATGTCTTGTATGTGAAGTATCAGACGTTCTATATCAGTTGCAGAGGCATTGTTCTCATTGAGGATAAAATTCGCATGTTTTTCAGAAACCACCGCCCCACCTATTCGGCAACCTTTAAGGCCAGAGGTTTCTATCAAGCGACCTGCAAAATCTCCTGATGGGTTAGTAAAAACAGAACCACAACTTAACTTTCCAATAGGTTGAGTGGCTCGGCGTTTTTGAAGTAATGCTTGTAGTTTCTCAGAACTGTCTCCCAAGAAATTCTCTTCCATCCGGAGCTTGGCCCCAACAAACCAGCGGGCAGGCCCTCTAACATCTCTGTAACATGGCGTGAACTCGGTCTTTTTCTGCACCTTAATGTTGCCCAGTGAATCAATCGTTTCAACTTCTTCAACAAAATCCCAAATCTCGAACCCCAGAGCCCCAGCATTCATTCTCAAGGCCCCACCAATAGTACCGGGAATACCCACTAAAAATTCCAGTCCCTTACGATTTTTTGCAGCAGCTTCTCTGGCCACTTTCGCGCACGAAACTCCCGATTGAACATAAAGTGATTTATTTTCATCTCCCCAAATTATTTCTCTCAGCGCTTTTGTAGTCGATACTACAAAGCCTTTGAAGCCTCCGTCCCTCACAAGAAGATTACTGCCCAAACCAAGCCATATTATCTCTACGCAATCGTTTTTTTCTCGGAGAAAAGAAGATAACTCATCTACTCTTTGAGGCTGAAAAAAGAAATCGGCCACACCACCACACCTCCAACTAGAATGTCGACTCATTGGCTCAAACTGCCTTATATTATTTTCAAATTTTTTTGCCCGATTACTCATAATCTATGCCGCCAAAAACTCATCAACTAGACGGCCTATACTTCCAGCTCCGATAACTGCAATAACGTCATCATTCTTTACTACTGCCGAAACTGCTACATCTAAACTGACAAAATGATCGAGGAAAACTGGATCAAAGTTTCCTCGGTTCCTTAGCGACCTAGCCAAGCTTCTTCCATCCGCCCCAGCAATAGCTTTTTCCCCTGCACTGTATACTTCGAAAAGGATAACCATATCTGACTCAGATAAGACATTAACGAAATCTTCAAATAACTCCTTCGTCCGAGAAAATCTATGTGGTTGAAAAAGGATTACTAGCCTATTATTCGGCCACCTACGCCTCACTGTTTTAATGACAGCTTTAATTTCTGTAGGATGATGACTGTAATCATCTACAACCGTAACGTGAGAAGAGGAGATTTTCACTTTCTCATAAACCTGAAACCTCCTATCAATACCAGCGAAAAATTCTAAACTCCTTTTTATCGTATTTATTTCTACTCCTAGATCAGCAGCTACGGCAATGGCGGCTAAGGCATTTTGCACATTATGCTTGCCTGACATATTCAGCATGAAGGGAAGAAGCTCCGAACGACCAGAAATCGAAAGATCAAAAAATTCCCTACCCTTATCATGCTTTATGTTAAGTGCCCTATAATCGGCACCCTCACTTAAACCATAGGTAACCACATTTGCTTTAATATCGCCTATAAGATCAAGTGCCTCTGAATCATCCGCACAGACATAGGCAACCCCGTAAAATGGCAAACGTTTCAAAAAGCTTCCAAAAGTTTTTCTCAAGACATCGAAGTCACCCGCATAATTCACTAGATGATCTCGATCGACATTGGTCAAAACAGCCAGCAATGGATATAAAAACAGAAAAGAACCATCACTTTCATCTGCTTCAGCGACTAAAAACTTACCAGTCCCCAATTTTGCACTTGTTTTTGCCCCCTTAACCAAACCGCCAATGATAAATGTGGGATCTTCACCAGCATCTGCCAAAACTGTTGAGATGAGACTCGTCGTAGTCGTCTTACCATGAGTTCCTGCAACAGCTATTCCGTATCTGAAACGCATTATTTCTGCTAACATTTCTGCTCTTGGTATCACTGGGATTCTTTTTTTCCGAGCAGCCAGCAACTCTGGGTTTCCTTCATCAATAGCGCTGGAAAAAACCACAACATCAGCACCTACTACGTTTTCCTCGGAATGGTTTTCATTTATCACAATTCCTAACAGAGACAGCTTTTCGGTAGCTTTTGATATTACAAGATCGGAACCACTAACTTTATAACCTAAACTCAAAAGAACCTCTGCAATCCCACTCATTCCAGATCCGCCGATTCCAATACAATGGATGTGTTTTACCCTACCAAAGCTCTGGTGCTCAAATCTAACCATCTCTAGAACCTAATACAATTATTAACAACTAAGTTAAGAGAATTCTTAAAGCCGACACCATGTGCTGACTTAGCCATACTCAGAAGGCGTTCTCTATCTGATAAAAGTTTTCCAAGAGTTGCTGCAACTTTCGAGATGGACAACTCTTGCTCTTTTATGACTAGAGAGGCGCCGGTTTTTTCAAGATGGGTAGCATTCATCTGCTGATGATCATCTACAGCCCCCGCAAATGGTACCAGAACAGAAGCTACTCCGACTGACATCAGCTCAGACACAGTAACCGCACCCGCCCTTGCTATAACCAAATCAGCCTCGTAGTAAGCACTACTCATGTCATCTATATAGTCGATTACTTTTACGTTAGAGGTATCATCAAGCCCCTCATAGCCTTTTCCAATGGACAAGTCATTCCCGCTTCCCGTTTGATGTAAAATGGATAGATTGTTAATGCCGCACTGGACAACCCCCTGAGGAACAATCTTGTTTATGATTCTAGCTCCTCTGCTACCCCCAAAGATCAACACACTTAGGTGAGTTCTCCCTTGAACCCTAACCTCCGGAGACGGCAACAAAGAGATAGAACTTCTTATTGGATTTCCAGTAGTTATTGCATTAACCTCTTTTCTAAAAGTTCCCGGGAAGGCTTGCAAAGTTCTATCAGCTAGAATGCTCAGTAACCTATTAGTTAAGCCGGCGACCGAATTTTGCTCATGGATAACCAATTTTTTTCCACACAACTTTGCTGCAACCCCCACGGGGCCACTCACATATCCACCCATTCCTATTACCACCTTCGGTTTAACCCTTTGAATTACTAAGACTGCCTGAAGAATAGCGAGTGTTATCAATATCGGGGCGGATAATACCCGCGCTAGCCCAGATCTTCTAACACCTTTTATAGTTATGGGTAAGAAGTTGAATTTATGGCGTTCTACAATCTCAGCTTCCATGCCTAATTTCGCGCCAACCCAGTTCACATTAAAGCCAAGAGCTCTAAGCTTAGTACCAACAGCAATACCAGGATATATATGACCTCCGGTTCCTCCAGCCGCAATAATAATTGAATCCATCAGGAGATCTCCTTGGTTTTCTTGACTTTAGAATTGCTCAGGATAGTCCTGTTTTCATACGCAACTCTCAACACTATTCCTACTGCTAGACAACTGACTAACAAATTATTATTCGCATAACTTAAAAAAGGCAAAGGTAAGCCTTTGGTGGGCAACAAGCCCAGATTCACTCCGATATTCATGAAAGCCTGTATTCCGATCAAAAAGCCGACTCCATATGAGGTATATGCGGCGAATATTTTATCTTGGTTTAAAGCTTCCCCGCCTATTTTAAAAAGACGCCATACTAAAAAAGTAAAAAGAACGATAATCAATGCCGCTCCAACCACGCCGAACTCTTCCCCTAAAATCGCAAAAATAAAATCAGTATGGACTTCTGGAAGATAAAACAATTTTTGTACACTATTTCCTAAACCCACACCCAACCAACTTCCGTTGCCGAACGCGATCAACGCTTGAGTAAGCTGCCATCCACTGTTTAAAGGATCGGACCAAGGATCGGTAAAACTCATTAATCTCGTTAGTCGATAGGGCGCTGTAAGAGCAACTGTCGCAAGCAAAGCACTTAAGGCAACAGTCCACGCAATAAATCTTTTCAGAGGCACTCCTGCTAAAAAAAGCATCCCCAAAACCGTCATCGACAATACTACAGTACTTCCGAAGTCTGGCTCGAGCACAAGGAGAGAGCAAATTATTGCTAGGATAAGGAAAGGCTTTACAAACCCTACAAAATCATTTGCAACCTGTGTTTTATGTCTAACGATGTAGCTGGATACATAGAGGATTATGACTAATTTTATCCACTCAGACGGTTGATAGGAAAACCCAAAGATTCTTAACCACCGTCGCGCTCCGTTTACCTCATGTCCTATGTCTGGAATTACAACCAAAAATAGAAGGAATATGTGCAAGAAAAGTAAAAAAGTACTTACAGCCTCTAAGTACCTAAGAGGAATAATCAAAACGGAAAACAAAAGAAAGCATCCCAAGGCAACGGCAAAAAGCTGCCTCCAAAAATAATATAACGAAGGAAGAGAATATGATTCTGATAGTGGCAAGGAAGTAGAAGAGACCATTACTAGTCCGACTAAGATTAGAAAGCCCAGGATTCCCAACAGTGGGACATCCAAATTCGAATCACTATCTCGCCTGATCTTGATAGGGGTAGCTTGAGGTCTCATAGCTTTATTAATCAATTTTCTTTGGCCCGATTCTGAATAGCGTTTTTAAAAGCTAAACCACGAGCTTCGAAACCTGAGAACATATCTAGGCTACTACAAGCTGGCGATAATAAAACCACTTCCCCATCAGCAGCAAAAGCTGAAGCGACACCTACCGCTGACGTCATACAGTTTGCACGTATACAAGGTACCCTACCCCGAAGTAGACGATAGAACAATTCAGCAGATTGACCGATTAAAACCACAGTATGGACCCTTAACTCAATGGTCTTAATTAAATCTTCCAAATTTCCTCCTTTAAACAACCCCCCCAAAATTAACACCCCTTTTTTCTCTGAAAGACAAGCGTTAATGCCTGCTTTGGTGGCTGATATATTGGTAGCTTTCGAGTCATCTATGAAAGTAGTGCCTTTAAATGTTCCTACCAATTCAGACCTATGAGGCAATCCCTTGAACGCTTGCAATCCTCGTATAACTTTTGGACTCAGTTCTATAACGACACCACAGATAGCCAGGGAAGCTAAGGCATTTGTAATATTGTGCTTACCAAAGATCCGAAGCGACTCAATATCAGCATACTTAACGCTTCCTTTAGAGAGATGATGTCCTGCAAAATCTCTCGTGAGACCATAACTTTCCTTTGTTGGCTCGTTTTGACCGAACCTAACTTTTTGCCCAGAAAACTCTACGGAATTCAGCACATCATCATCACTGTTAAGTACTGCAACCTTTGCATTTTTCAAAATCTTTAATTTAGCCTCTAGATAGTCTTGGGAACACTCATATCTGTCCAGGTGATCCTCTGCAAAATTAATTAATGCCGCCACGGTTGGCTTCAAGGAATAAGTAGTTTCAAGTTGAAAACTCGACAATTCCAGAACGTAGAAATCTGGTACCGGCTCAGATAAGAGATCGAGTGCTGGGCGCCCAACATTACCTCCTTTTAATACTTTCAACCCACCAGCCGTCAACATATTGCAAACTAAATTGGTAACAGTAGTTTTTCCATTTGTTCCGGTGATAGCGATAACAGGTGCTTCAACGGACTGAGCAAATAGCTCAATATCACCAATAACCTTTGCACCGTATCGAGCAATAATATCAAAACCCAAATCAGCTTTACCTATCCCAGGACTAATAATTATTTGCTGAGAAATTTCTAAAAAATCATGATCGATTCCTCCCTTGATGAGCGGAGTCATGCTCTCCAAACTCTCTTTACTTTGGGGTGGTTTCTTCCTCGTATCCATAGCAACCAGACTAACGCCTTTTTTCAGTAAAAATCTGGCTACGGATTGCCCAGTAAGACCCCAGCCTATTACCACAGCATCGCATTTTAATTGATTTTTTTTATTTCGCTGAAGAAGGGTCATGGAAATCTCATCTAACCTTCAGGGTAGCTAGTGCAAACAGAACCAGAAGAGCGGTAACTATCCAAAAACGAACAATTATTTTTGGCTCCGGCCAGCCCTTCAATTCAAAATGATGGTGTATGGGGGCCATCTTGAATAGGCGCCGGCCGGTAAGCTTATAACTAGCAACCTGAAAAATAACAGAAAGAGCTTCTACTACGAAGATGCCTCCCATAATCAGAAGAAGCAGCTCCTGGCGCACCATCACAGCCGCTGTGCCTAAGGCCGCCCCCAGAGACAGAGAACCAACATCACCCATAAAGATTTCTGCCGGATAACTATTAAACCATAGGAATCCAAGCCCAGCTCCAACCAACGCCCCACAAAAAACACATATTTCACCAACACCTCTAACATAGGGTAAAGCCAAATAATTAGAAAAATTTATGTTGCCAGCTATGTATGCCAGTATAATTAAAGCGCCTCCAATCATAACTGTTGGCATGATAGCTAGACCATCTAAGCCATCGCTTAAATTCACCGCATTACTTGTGCTCACAATGACTAAACTTGTGGTGAAAAAATAAAATAAGCCAAGTTCGTAATTGATATTTTTAAAGAAAGGAAAAATCAACGTAGTCTCTGCGTTACTCTCAGCATTAAAGAAGAGAAGAAAGGCTAAAAGTAGCGCGGCTATCCACTGAAGGAGGAACTTCAGCTTGGCTGAGAGTCCGTCTGAATTTCCTCTAGATAGTTTGAGAAAATCATCTACTAGGCCAATTAGCCCGAACAGAAAGGTTGACAATAAAATAATAATAATAAATCGATTCGATACATCTGCCCACATTGTGGTGCTTATTCCAATAGATATTAACATCACAGAGCCTCCCATTGTGGGCGTACCGGCTTTTGATAAGTGGGTGTGTGGACCATCTGCTCTAATGTTTTGGCCTATCTGTAGTTTTCGGAACAAAGATATAAAATAGGGACCAATACAAATTGATATTGCTAGTGCTGTTATTACAGCTAAAATAGTTCTTAGTGTTAAATATTGAAATACATTAAAACCAGACTGATATTCAGACAGATAAGTTGCAAACCACAAAATCATTGGTTCTCCTCCGAGATGGCAAGTGCATTTACTACGACCTCTAACTGCATCACGCGAGAACCCTTCACAAGTAAATTAATATCCGCTTCTGATTCAACCGAAATTTCCAAAATTCGGCTGATCAGTTTCTCCTTATTCGAAAAGTGCTCAGCCAAACCTTGAAACCCGTTAGCTAAATGAGTTCCCATCTCGCCAATCGTAAACAATCGATCTACACCAGCATTTTTCATCTCTTTACCAGCTTCACGATGATATTTACTGGACAACCCGCCTAGTTCTTTCATATCCCCCATGATGACCCATTTCGCCCCATTCTTATTTCTCAAAACATTCAATGCAGCGAGCAGTGCAGAAGGATTTGCATTATAAGTATCATCAAGAATGCTGATTCCATTTTTTCCTTTAATGGGATAAAGCCTGCCTTTTGTTGGCATGCAAGAAGCTAGGCTTGTGGCAACATCTGAAATTGAAACACCAACTGCA
>TARA_B100000674_G_scaffold497743_1_pt1 | contig 20087 bp, 19 predicted proteins | sample TARA_B100000674 | Tara Oceans TARA_B100000674 (sample SAMEA2622759) | marine metagenome | biome: marine biome (ENVO:00000447); feature: surface water layer (ENVO:00002042); material: "saline water (ENVO:00002010), including plankton (ENVO:xxxxxxxx)" | depth 5 m
CCAGCAGAGTCTTCTAAAAGTTATTTAAATATAGAAAAAATTATAAAGGTAGCGAAATTAGCAAAAGTAGATGCTGTTCATCCTGGATACGGTTTTTTATCAGAAAATTCGGAGTTTTGCTTAGCATTAAATAAATCTAAAATTAAATTTATTGGTCCTTCCGTAGAAGCCATAAAATCAATGGGTGATAAAATTATTTCAAAAAAGATCGCTAAAAAAGCGGGGGTAAATATTATTCCTGGAACGAAGGGTGCTATAAAAGATTTGAAAGGTGCCATTGAAGCATCAAATAAGATTGGCTTTCCTGTAATGATAAAAGCTAGTGCTGGTGGTGGTGGAAAAGGAATGAGGGTCGCTTATAATTTAGAAGAATTAAAGTCAGGTTTTCAAAGTGCTAAAAATGAAGCAAAAAACTCATTTGGTGATGATAGAGTATTTGTTGAAAAATTTATTGAAGGACCAAGGCATATTGAAATACAGATTTTAGCAGATAATTTTGGAAATGTTATATATTTAGGTGAAAGAGAGTGTTCTGTACAAAGGAGGCATCAAAAAGTAATTGAAGAATGTCCCAGTCCATTAGTTGATGAAGAGATGAGAAAAAAAATGGGTGAACAAGCTATGCGTTTAGCTAAAGCTGTAAATTACTCTAGCGCAGGTACTGTAGAGTTTGTTGCTTCAAATGATAAATCTTTTTATTTTTTAGAGATGAATACCAGGCTACAAGTGGAGCACCCTGTCACAGAAATGGTTACAGGAATAGACATAGTAGAAAATATGATAAATATAGCTGCTAATAAGTCTTTGAAAATTACTCAAAATGATATTAAGTTAAACGGTTGGTCTATAGAGGCTAGGGTTTATGCTGAAGACCCTATCCGTAATTTTGCTCCTTCAATAGGAAGAGTAAAAACATTTATTCCTCCTAAAACAGACAATGAAGTTGTAAGACTGGATAGCGGAGTAGAAGAAGGGGGTGAAATCTCCATGTATTATGATCCTATGATAGCCAAGTTAATTACCCATGGTAAGGATAGAAAAGAAGCATGTTCAAAATTGAGTGAAGCATTAGATTCATTTGTAATAAAAGGTTTGAATACAAATATTAGTTTTGTAAATAGTGTAATTACAAATGATAAATTTAGATCAGGAAATATTACTACGGCATTTTTGGATCAAGAATATCCAAAAGGATATGATGGAAGTTCAAAAGATACAGAGAGAAAATATTTAATTGCACTGGCAGCTATGTCTATTGAAGCTATTGAAAATAGAAGGAACAATTTGGAAAATAATGCTTCTTTATACAATAAGCTAATAACTGTTATAAATACTGATATATATGAATTTGAATATAAAATATTATCTGCTAGAGAAAGTTCTGAACATAAATTGAGTATAAAGTCCGAAAATAAAAATTTTAATATTATAGTAAATTGGTATTATGGCTCTTCAATTCTTAATATCTTATTTAATGGGCATAATTATATCATGCAAATTTTGAGAGAATTATCTGGGTATAATATTAAACATGCAGGCTTTGATTTATCTGTAATAGTTCAAACTGAACCTGAGTTAAGCTTATCCAAATTAATTCCTGTGAAAGAAAATTTAAATTCTTCCAAAATATTAATATCACCTATGCCAGGAAGAGTAGTTAAAGTCTGTGTAGCAGAAGGGCAAGAAATTGCTCAAGGTGACGATTTAATCATTTTAGATGCAATGAAAATGGAAAATATACTTAAAGCTGAAAAAGATACCAAAGTACAAAAAATTAAAGTGAAAGAAGAGGATACTGTTTTTGTTGACCAAGAACTTATTGAGTTTGAGTGATTTAAAAAAAGTCTTTTATAGTTTTTTTAATTATTTCATCAAATTCTGTAATTTTTGTATTACATCCAAGTTCTCTAAAAGAAGTAACGGGATAGTTATTTAGTCCGCAGGGTATAATTCCATTATAAAAAGATAAATCAGGGTCTATATTTATAGATATGCCATGGCTTGTAATCCATTTACTAATTCTTACACCTATAGCTCCAATTTTTGATTCTCCTTTAGGACCTTCTACCCATAAGCCAATTCTATCTGCTGCTGTATGTGCTTTAATATTTATTTGCTTTAAAGACATAATCATCCAATTTTCCAGTGTATGAATATATTTTTTAACATCTTTTTCTCTATTCTGTAAATTTAGCATAATATAAATTATTCTTTGACCCGGCCCATGATATGTAACTTGTCCGCCTCTTCCAGAATTTATTACGGGCGTATTATATGTGTTTAATAAATCATCATTTTTTGCACTTCTTCCGCAGGTATATATTGAAGGATGTTCTAGTAACCATATAATTTCAGGAGATTTATTATTTTTAATATCTTTAATATATTTTCCCATATTTTCTATAGCAACATTATATTTAATTAAGTTACTACTTGTTTTCCATTTTATTAAATTAGATGATGATTCTATATATTTATTTTTCATATTTAAGCTCTAGAATATTTTTGCTTATAAAGCTACAATAAAGATAATATTATCATTCAACTATAGGATTTTTAGGAAAATGACAAATAATTCTAAAACTATAGAATCTAAAAAGAAAAAAAATAATAATGCTAAAGGTTTTGGTATTTCTAAAGATCAATTAGAAAAAATTAGAGATAATATTAGAAGTGAAAATATTGAATTTTTAAAAAATAATGTATTAAATTTACATCACGCAGATATTGCGGATATCTTTGAAATATTATCTGAAGAAGATAGAAAGTTATTGGCTGTATGTTTAGAAAATTCTTTACCAGCTGAAGTTTTGGCCTCAATAGATGAACAAGTTTTATCAGAAATTTTAGATAATTATAAACCAGGAATCTTGGGTGATTTAATTGGTAAGCTGGATACAGATGAGGCAGTATATGTTATTGAAAATATTGATATTGATAGACGAGAAGCTTTAATAAAACAAATACCAAGTGCAGAAAGAAAACTTATAAGACAAGCATTAGAATTTCCTGAAATGTCTGCAGGTAGATTAATGCAAAGGGATTATGTTGCTGTTCCTAAATATTGGAATGTAGGACAAGTAATAGATTATTTAAGAGGGTCTGTTAAAGTTCCTGATCAGTTTTATTCCATATTTATTGTTGATCCTAAACATGTTCCTGTGGGTACTGTTCCGTTACATAGAATAATGAGGAATAAGAGAAATATTGTTCTTACAGATATCATGATTGATGATCCTGTAGTTGTAAAAGTAAATACAGATCAAGAGGATATTGCATACTTATTTGAAAAATATGATTTAACTTCTGCTCCTGTGGTAAATGCTAGAAACAGATTAATTGGTATGATTACAGTAGATGATGTTGTGGAAGTTATTCAAGAAGAGGCAGAAGAAGATATGCTTAAACTTGCAGGTGTTTCTGGTGATACTGATTTATATATGGCGGCATGGAAAACTGCTAGAAGTAGATTCTCTTGGTTATTTATAAACTTACTTACTGCTATATTAGCTTCTATTTCTATAGGCTTTTTTGAAGGTACTATAAAGCAGATAGTTGCATTAGCTGTTTTAATGCCTATAGTTGCTTCGATGGGTGGAAATGCAGGTACGCAAACTTTAACAGTGGCGGTAAGAGCTATTGCTACAAGAGAGCTAAACCCTTCCAATTCTTTAAGAGTATTTGGCAAGGAAATTTTGGTTGGTTTAATAAATGGTATAGTTTTTGCTGTTATAGTGGGTTTGGTGGCTGCTCTTTGGTTTGGCGAACATGGATTAGGAATAGTTATAGCATTAGCAATGATGTTCAATTTGTTAGTAGCAGGATTTTTTGGAGCATCTATTCCAATAATGTTGCAAAAGTTGAAAGTAGATCCGGCTTTAGGAGCATCTATATTGTTGACTACTGTCACAGATGTAGTAGGTTTCTTTGTGTTTTTAGGTTTGGCTCAATTAATGCTTGTTAATTAATTTTTTATAAGAGGTGAATATGATTACTAATAAGCCAGAAGATTTTAATTTTAATTTAGGTGAAACAGCAGAAATGATTAGAGAATCTGTAACAAGTTTTTCTAAAAATGAGATTGCTCCCAGAGCTGCTGAAATAGATAAGAATAATGATTTTCCATCCGATCTTTGGAAAAAAATGGGAGATTTAGGAATACTTGGAGTTACGGTAGAAGAAAAGTGGGGTGGAAGTGGTTTAGGTTATTTAGAGCATACTGTATGTGTTGAGGAAATTAGTAGAGCTTCTGCTTCTGTAGGTTTATCTTATGGAGCTCATTCAAATTTATGTATAAACCAAATTAGACTTAATGGTAATGATAGACAGAAAGAAAAATATTTACCTGGTTTAATTTCTGGAAATAAAGTGGGAGCTTTAGCGATGAGTGAGTCAGTTGCTGGCTCAGATGTTGTAGGTATGAAAACTTTAGCATCTAAAAAAAGTGACCATTATATATTAAATGGTTCTAAAATGTGGATAACTAATGGGCCAGATGCAGATTATTTAGTTGTTTATGCAAAAACAGAAAAAGATGCAGGATCTAAGGGAATTACAGCTTTTTTGATAGAAAAAGGTTTTAAAGGTTTCTCTACTGGTGAAAAATTGGATAAATTAGGAATGCGTGGATCAAATACATGTGAACTTGTTTTTAATGATTGTATAGTGCCAGAGGAAAATGTTTTAGGTGAAGTTAATAAAGGTGCAAGAGTGTTAATGAGTGGTCTAGATTATGAAAGGGTTGTTTTAGCAGGTGGTCCTTTAGGTGTTATGCAAAATTGTTGGGATATTATAGTTCCTTATGTACATGAGAGAAAACAGTTTGATCAGCCTATTGGAAGTTTCCAATTAATACAAGGTAAGTTAGCAGATATTTATACTTCTATGAATGCTTGTAAGTCTTATGTTTATAATGTTGCTCAATCATGTGATAGAAATGAGACTACTAGAAAAGACTCTGCTGGCGCCATTTTATATGCAGCTGAAAAAAGTACACAAATTACACTTGAGGCTATACAAATATTAGGAGGAAATGGTTACACTAATGATTATCCTGTAGCTAGGTTATTACGTGATTCAAAACTTTATGAAATAGGTGCTGGAACTAGTGAAATAAGAAGGATGTTGATAGGAAGGGAAATTTTTAATGAGACAATATAAAAATGTTAAAGGTAGGATTGATTTTTTAAATATAGTTATATCCTTCTTTATAATATTTAGTTTTAATTCTTATTCTATCGCGCAAGATAATATGCCTGATTTTCCATATGACCCTGAAGAAAAAGCTACGGAAACAAAAATTTGTGCAAAAGTTTGCCTAAGAAGAAGAGATGCATGTATTAGAAGGGAAGCAAGTAACCCTGAAAGAGATCAAATTTGTCAATCTCAGATGATAATTTGTGTAAATCAGTGTAGATAGATATAATAGGGAGAATATTTATGAATAATAATGATATAGTTATAACTGGTACCGCTAGAACCCCAATGGGAAGTTTTCAAGGTTCTTTATCTAATGAAAAAGCTACACGATTAGGAAGTATTGCAATTGAGGCAGCATTATCAAAAGCTAATATAAAAAGTGAAGATGTTGATGATGTAGTTATGGGGTGTGTTTTACCGGCAGGACTAGGTCAAGCACCAGCAAGACAATCTGCAATTGGAGCAGGTATTCCTAATACGGCAGGTGCCACTACAATAAATAAGATGTGTGGTTCTGGTATGAGAGCTGCAATGATTGCAAATGACCAATTAATTGCTGGATCTAGTAAAATAACAATAGCTGGCGGTATTGAAAGCATGTCAAATACTCCTTATGTTTTGCCAAAAGTAAGGTCAGGTTTAAGAATGGGTCATGGAGAATTAAAGGATCATATGTTTTTAGATGGATTAGAAGATGCTTATGAAGAAGGTAGGCTTATGGGTTCTTATGCAGAGGCAACAGCAGAAGCTTATCAATTTACAAGACAAGCTCAGGATGAATTTGCAATAAGGTCTTTGAAAAGAGCTAAAAAAGCTAATGAAGATGGTTCTTTTAATGAAGAAATAGTTCCGGTTGAAGTTAAAAATAGAAAGGGTTCAAAAATAATAAGTCAAGATGAGCAACCGTTTTCAGCTGATATTAGTAAAATTCCAAATTTAAAACCTGCTTTTTCCAAGGATGGTACAGTTACTGCTGCAAATTCTTCTTCTATATCAGATGGTGCTGCAGCTTTAGTTATGATGAGTAGAATTGAAGCAGAAAAATGTAACTCCAAACCTTTGGCAAAGGTTGTTGCTCATGCAACTAATAGCCATGATCCAGCCTGGTTTACTACAGCTCCAATTGGAGCAATTAAGAAAGTTTTAGATAAGGCAAATTGGAATATAAAAGATGTAGGGCTGTTTGAAATAAACGAAGCTTTTGCAGTAGTTCCAATGGCTGCAATGAAAGATTTGAATCTATCTCCTGAAATTGTTAACGTACATGGAGGAGCATGTGCATTGGGTCACCCAGTAGGAACCTCAGGAGCTAGAATTATAGCTACTTTAATTTCTGCTATGCATAAATACGATGTTCAAAAGGGTATTGCCTCTTTATGTATAGGTGGAGGAGAAGCTACAGCAATTGCAATAGAGAAGAATTAACTAATTATTGTTTAAATTAATAAAATGTGAGTGTTATGGATATACTTAAAAGTGGTATTGATACTGAATCAAATGATTTTATAAAAAATAAAAAAAAAATGAAGTCCTTGGTTAAGGAATTAAATGAGAAGATTTTATTTGCACAAACTGGTGGTGGTCAAGAGGCTATAAAAAGACATCGTTCTCGAGGTAAATTATTACCAAGAGAAAGAATAAATTTTTTAATAGATCCAGGTTCTCCATTTTTAGAATTTTCTAATATTGCGGCCTTAGATTCATATAATAATGAAGCTCCTTGTGCGGGTTTGATTACTGGTATTGGAAGAGTTTCTGGAAGAGAATGCGTATTAATAGTAAATGATGCTACTGTAAAAGGTGGAACGTATTATCCAATAACTGTAAAGAAGCAGTTAAGAGCTCAAGAAATTGCTATGGAAAATTTTTTACCGTGCATCTATCTTGTAGATTCAGGAGGAGCTTATTTACCTCTTCAAAGTGAAATGTTTGCTGATAAAGATGGTTTTGGTAGAACTTTTCATAATCAGTCTAATATGTCTGCTATGGGAATTCCCCAAATTGCAGTGGTTATGGGTTCTTGCACTGCAGGTGGAGCATATGTGCCCGCAATGTGCGATGAAGCTATTATTGTAAAAAATCAAGGTACCATTTTTTTAGGAGGTCCTCCGTTAGTCAAAGCCGCTACGGGAGAAGAAGTAAGTGCTGAGGAATTAGGAGGAGGAGAAGTTCATAGCAAAAAAAGTGGAGTAACAGATCATTTGGCAGAAGATGATAAGCATGCTTTACAAATTGCAAGAAATATTGTGACAACATTTAACAAAAAAGAGCATTCTGGTATTGATTTTAAAAGGCCTGAAGAACCTAAATATGATTTAGAAAGTATATATGGTGTAGTTCCTTCTTCATTATCCACACCTTATGATGTAAGAGAAGTTATTACAAGACTTGTTGATGGAAGTAAATTTCTAGAATTTAAAAAATTATATGGTCCAACTCTTGTTACTGGATTTGCACGTATCATGGGGTATTCTGTCGGAATTATTGCAAATAATGGTATTTTATTTTCTGAAAGTTCGTTGAAGGGTGCCCATTTTATAGAGTTGTGTGGACAAAGAAAAATTCCTTTAATTTTTTTACAAAATATTGCAGGGTTTATGGTTGGCAAAAAGTATGAAGCGGCAGGAATAGCAAAAGATGGTGCAAAATTAGTTACAGCTGTTGCTACGGTGAATGTGCCTAAGTTTACTGTTATAATCGGAGGTTCTTTTGGAGCAGGTAATTATGGCATGTGTGGGAGAGCATATAGCCCTAGATTTATGTGGAGTTGGCCTAATTCTCGAATTTCAGTTATGGGAGGTGAACAAGCAGCTAATGTCTTATCTACTGTTAGACGTGATGTAAGTAAAAGAAAAGGTATTAAGTGGTCAAATAAAGAAGAAAGCATTTTTAAGAAAAAATTGCATGATCAGTATGAAAAAGAAGGTAATCCATATTTTGCATCTTCTAGAATTTGGGATGATGGTATTATAGATCCAGCTGACACTAGAATGGTTCTAGGTTTATCTATATCTGCTTCATATAATAGACCTATCGAAGAGAGTAAATACGGTATATTTAGGATGTAAATTATGAGTGAAAAAATTATAATAACAAATCAAGATGAGAGAGGAATATTTTATCTTAACTTAAATCGTCCAGAAATAATGAATGCATTTGATGATGAATTAATCCATCAGCTAAATAATATATTTTTAGACTTAAGAAATAATAAAAATATTAAGGCGCTAGTTGTTACTGGAAATGGAAAAGGTTTTTCTGCGGGCGCAGATTTAAGTTGGATGAGAAGAATGTCTGATGTCAGTCGTGAAGAAAACTACAATGATTCTATGAAATTAGCAGAAATGCTAAACACTTTATATAATTTACCTTTTCCAACTATTGCAGCTGTAAATGGAGCTGCATATGGTGGAGGAGTTGGTTTAGTGACTGCATGTGATATTGCAGTTGCAAATAAATATGCAAAGTTTTGTTTATCGGAGGCTACATTGGGTTTAATACCGTCTGTAATAAGTCCTTATGTTGTTAAAGCAGTGGGAGAAAGAAATGCTAAATATTTATTTTTCACTTCTGCACCAATTTCTTCAGAGGAGGCTGTAAAAATAGGCATGGTAAATTTTTCAGTTGAAAATGAAGAATTAGAAAGTACTGTAGAAGAAATAATATTAAAAATTTTGCAAGGAGGGCCAGAAGCGATTAAGTCTGCAAAGAAACTTATTTATTATGTTGAAAGTAAAGAAATAAATGAAAAGGTTATGAATGAGACAGCCAAAAGAATTGCTAATGCAAGGGCAAGTTCAGAAGGAAAAGAAGGTATTTCTGCATTTTTAAATAAGAGAAAACCAAATTGGCAGGAATAAATTATGATTAAAAGGTTATTGATCGCTAATAGAGGTGAAATAGCAGTTAGAATAGCGCGTACTTGTAAAAAGATGGGAATAGAAACTGTATCTATCTATTCAGATGTAGATAAAAATTCTATGCATGTTAGAGAGACTGACCACTCTGCTCACATAGGGGCCTCAATTTCAGAAAAAAGTTATTTAAATATAAAAAAAATTATTAATGTAGCTAAAGATTTTAAAGTGGATGCCATACATCCTGGTTATGGATTTCTATCTGAAAATCCATCATTTTCAAAAATGGTGAAAAAAAATAATATTATTTTTATAGGCCCTTCAGAAAGTTCGATGAAAAGTATGGCCTATAAAAACGAAGCTAGAAAATTAATGGAAGACGCAGGTGTTTCAGTTTTGCCAGGTTTTCCAGTCGAGAATATGTCTAATAATAAAATAGTTAATAAATGTAATGATATTGGTTACCCACTTATTATTAAAGCGTCCGCTGGCGGTGGAGGCAAAGGTATGCATGTTATTAGAGCAGCTGATGAAATAATACAAAAATTAGAACAGGCTAAAAGAGAAGCTCTTAGTTCTTTCGGAGATGATAAGGTTTTAATAGAAAAGTATTTAGAGAGTCCAAGACATATTGAAGTACAGATAGTTGCTGATAATTTTGGAAATATTCAGGCTTTGTCTGATAGGGATTGTTCTATTCAAAGACGGCATCAGAAAGTAGTTGAAGAAGCTCCTGCTCCATTTATTAAACAAAATATAAAGGATAATATGGCTAAACAAGCAATAGAAGTTGCAAAAAAAATAGCTTATTCTGGAGCAGGTACTATTGAGTTTTTGTATGAAAATAATGAATTTTACTTTATGGAAATGAATACTCGACTTCAAGTTGAACACCCAGTTACGGAAGAAATATTAGGGATTGATTTAGTTGAGGTTCAAATAAGGATTGCATGTAATGAGAAATTAGAAAATATAATAAAAAAAATAAAAATTAATGGCCATGCTTTAGAAGTAAGAGTATATGCTGAGAATCCGGAAAATGATTTTCTTCCTTCTCCTGGAAAAATCAAAAAATTTGAAGTTCCAAAAGAGGATTATATTAGATTAGATACTGGTTATGAAGATTATGATGAAGTTAGTCCATATTATGATCCAATGATAGCAAAAATTATTACTTATGGAAAAGATAGAAATGATGCTATAAGAAAAATGTCGTTAACTTTAGGTAAAACTAAACTATTTGGACTTGATAATAATGTTTATTTTTTAAATAATATTATTATAAATAAATATTTTTCTAAAAAAGATATTAATACACAGTTTATAGATAAATTTTGGACAGAATTAGTTACACCCGCTAAGTTAAAAGAAGATTTTAGAATATTATTTGCATCATTATTTATTTATTTAAGAAATAATGAAAATAATAGTTCTTTTTATTCTCCATGGAGTAATAAAGAAAATTGGCGACATGTAAATAATGATAAAGAAGAAGTATTATTCATAGATAATAAAGATGAGTTTAATTTTAAGTGCCAGATTATTAGTGAGAATGAGTATATAATTTTTTCTTCTTTAGAAGAAATTCAATTAGCTGAAATAAAATATTTAACAAATGAAAATAATTCTATCTTTAAAGTTTTATTCAATAATAAACCATTTGAATTTGAAGTTTTTGAAGATAACAATGAATATTATTTTTCTAGTATGGGATATAGTTTTAAATACGTCAGTAAAGAAAAATATGCAAATATTTTGTCTGAGGACTCTGTAGCTGGATCTTTTGATGCTCCTGTGCCGGGAAAGGTAGCAAAAATATTTACTAAAGTTAACCAAAAAGTTAAAAAGGGTTATATAGTAGCTGTAATAGAGGCCATGAAAATGGAACATTCTATAACTGCACCCTATAATGGTAAAATTAAAAAAATAAATGTAAAAGAGAATCAACAAGTTGATGAAGGTTTTACCTTAATAGAAATGGAAAAAGAAAATGAATAAGGTTGCAATATATGAAGTAGGCCCTAGAGACGGGCTTCAAAATGAGAAGAATCCAGTAAATACAGAAGCAAAAATAGAGTTTGTAAATATGCTTTCTGATACAGGTCTTGAGTATATTGAATGTGGGGCCTTCGTATCTCCTAAGTGGGTACCAGCTATGGCTGATTCTAATGAAGTTTTAACTAAAATAAATCGAAAAAAAAATATATCATATCCTGTATTAACTCCTAACTTAAAAGGATTAGAGGGAGCTGTTGCAATAGCTGCAGATACGGTATGTGTATTTGCTACCCCAAGTGAAACATTTTCTAAAAAAAATACTAATTGCTCAGTTTCTGAGGCTTTAAAAAGAGCTAAATATGTAGCTGATGAAGCAATTAGTAAGGGTCTTAAAGTAAGAGGATATATCTCAACAGTTATAACATGCCCTTACGAAGGAGAAATTTCTCCTGTTGAAGTAGCAAAGTTATCTGAGGAATTAATAAAAATGGGATGTTATGAAGTATCTCTCGGTGATACGATTGGAAGTGGAACTCCTATAAAGACTAGAAAAATGGTTTCTGCATGTATAAATGCTATAGGAGTAGATAAATTAGCGGTCCATTTTCATGATACATATGGCCAAGCTTTAGCTAATATACTAGCAAGTATAGAATTAGATGTTAAAGTTGTAGATACATCAGTAGGAGGTTTAGGTGGATGTCCATATGCTCCTGGAGCAAGAGGCAATGTTGCAACGGAAGATGTGTTGTATATGCTAGATGGGATGGGAGTAGAAACTGGTGTAAATCTTACTAAAATATGTAATGCCTCTAAATTTGTTTTTGAGCATTTGGGAAGAACTCCTTTTTCTAGAGTATACAATGCACTCGAAGCAAAAAATAAAAGAACTTAATTATATATATAATGAATTTATTAAAATTAGCAGTAGGAATAAAATCCTTTAATGAACTAAAATTAAAACAGTCCATAAGATTTAAACAGCATAATCAAATTATTCATATTACTAGATTATTTCCAAAGAAATTTGAACTTATTAAAAACAGAGGATCAATGTATTGGATTATTAATGGCTATATATCAGTGAGACAAAAAATTATAAATCTTGAAAAAGTTAAGCATGAAGATGGAAAAAACTATTGTCACATTATTTTAGATCAAAGATTAGTAGAAACAAGACAAATTCGCTATAGGGCTTTTCAAGGTTGGAGATATTTAAGGCCTGAAAACACACCCGAAGATATACAAGGTGGAAAATATAAAAGTAATAGTCAACTATATAAAATATTAGAAGATTTATGCTTAATATAGTTATATGCTAATATTAGGTATATTTAATTAGAAAGGAAAGAAATATGAAAATTTTAAATTATTTTTTAGTTTTGTTAATGATAGTTTTTTCAGTAAATACTTCCATTGCATTGGAAAATAAACCAGTCATGGATTTAGCATTAGCAAAAAAATTGGCAGATGCCTGTGAAGCAAAAAAAGCTACTACTGATTGGAGACCATTAAATATAGCAATTGTAGATGCTGGAGCAGATTTAATATTGTTTAGACGGCAAGATGGCGCTTTTTTAGGAAGTGTTGATATAGCTATAAATAAAGCTGTATCTGCAGTAATGATTCCATACCCTACAAGAGTAATAGGTGATTTAGCTTATGGTAAGGATGGTAATCCTGGTAGAGTTCCAGGTATTTCTACAGTAGATTTTTTAGTTCCATTTGCAGGAGGGCTACCTATTAGAACTGAAAGTGGGCATTTAATTGGAGCTATTGGTATTAGTGGCGCTAGTTCTGATCAAGATGAAGAATGTGCTCAAGCAGCAATAGACGCGGTACAAGATTATTTAAAATAATGTTTGATCTTATTTTTAAAAATGCTTGTATCATTGATGGGACAGGTAAGCCTCCTTTTTATGGAGATTTGGCTATTAAAGATAATATAATTGTTGATAGAGGAAAAAATCTAGGTTCTGCAAAAAATGTAATTGATGCAGAAGGTAAGTTTCTTACTCCTGGTTTTATTGACACTCACACACATTATGATGCCCAATTGACCTGGGATCCATGGGCCCTACCTTCGCCATGTTTAGGTGTTACAACCTTATTTATTGGTAATTGTGGCTTTACTATTGCACCCTGTAAACCAGAGCATAGAGATTTAACTTTACGAAATTTAACAAATGTAGAAGGGATGTCACTTGAAGCTTTAAGACAAGGAGTGGAATGGAACTTTGAGACATTTCCTGAGTATTTAAATTATTTAGAACAAAGAGGGTTGGGGCCAAATATTGCAGCTTATATAGGGCATTCTTCTATAAGAGTTTACGCTATGGGTGAGGAAGCCACCAATAGATCAGCAAATCAAGACGAGATTAAAATAATGCAAGATATTGTTCATGAATCTATGACATGTGGTGCTATAGGATTTGCGACATCAACTTTTGAAGGACATAATGGTGAAAACGGAATTCCTATGCCTTCACGTTTAGCTGAACATAAGGAAATGATATCTCTTATTAAAAGTATGTCTTTGAGTGGCAGAGGTGTTTTTATGCTAACTAAAGGACTAGATACACCAATTAAAACAATTAAAGATTGGATGCAAGGGACTAATAGACCAGCGGTAGTAGCTGCTTTATTGCATAATCCTATGTTTCCTAATGCTATGGATAAACAAGTACAATCGATTAAAAATGCAACTGACGAAGGTATAGAAATGTGGGGGCAAGTTTCTTGTAGACCACTAACTATGGAATTTACCATGAAATCGCCATATTTATTTGAAGGATTTTCATCATGGAAAATTGCAATGCAAGCTGCTAATGAAGAAAAATATGCTGAAGTATTGAAATCTACTGAATTGAGACAAAATATGAAAGAAGAATTAGCAGATCCAAAGAGAGTGAGACTGTTTAATGATAATTGGGATGAGGTCATAGTAAGAACAGTTAAAAACGATAAATATAATAAGTTCGAAGGCAAAAACTTGAAGCAAATAGCTAGTGAAGAGGGTATGCATGCTTTTGATTGGCTATTAGATCATGCTTTATCTGAAGGTGGTATGGAGACTGAGTTTATTGTTTATTTATTAAATAAAGATAAATCTGCGGTAGGTAGACTTTTGAAAAGTGAAAATACTAGTATTTCATTATCTGATGCTGGTGCCCACCAAACATTTTTTTGTGATGCTGGTTATGGATTATATATGTTAGATAATTGGGTAAAAAAAAGTAATTTAATGAGTATCGAAGAGGCTGTATACAGATTAACAGGAAAACAAGCTGATATTTATAGAATTGACCAAAGAGGGAGGCTTGTTCCAGGTCAATATGCAGATATCCTTTTAATAGACAAAGATAAAGTAGGCGTAACAGAACCTTATAAAGTTAATGATCTTCCTGGAGGTGCGGTTAGACTTACAGTTGATTCCATTGGATTGGATGGCGTATGGATTAATGGTAAAAGAGTAGTTCAGAATGGAAGTTTGGTAGATAGAAAAAATCTCTCAGGACATCTCATTAGAGCATTTCACGCATAAATACTTAAAATAAATGAAGGAAAGAAATATCTTTCCTTCATTTATAAAATTTTACTACCAAATATTTTGTGCAGAAGCCATTGCAAATAACATAGGAACAGATAACAAAGTATTAGTTCTGCTAAATAACATAGCTGTTCTTGCTGAAGCTGCTTTAGAATCTGCGTCAACTTCTACAATCCCTAAAGCTCTTTTTTGGTTTGGCCAAATGACAAACCATACATTAAACCACATTATAGTTCCAAGCCACATACCAATTCCAATAGCAGAATGTTTTGCAACGCCATCTATTAAACCTAGAGTGATTGCTTCTATTAAGTAACCATTTACATGCGCTAATAATATACCAGTTACTATAGTAGCCATTGCACCCCATCTAAACCACCAAAGTGCTGCAGGAGCAATAACTTTTCCAATTGCTGGTTTTTGTTCGTCGGGTATTTTTGGCATATTAGGAATTTGCACAAAATTGAAATACCAAAGTAAACCTATCCACATTATACCTGCTAAGACATGTAGGTATCTTAAAATTAAAGCCCAGAAACCTGTATCTAAAGAACCTCCAGAAGAAATATAATATAAGATAAATATTAATGTAAGAACTATTCCAGCCCCTACTGTTTTATGAAGTGATGTTAAAATATTTGCCATAGTTACCTCCGATTTAAAAATAGTAATAAAATTTTTAATAAAAATATATCAAATAATATTGATCCCATAATTTTTAGCCCATTTTAAACTATCTTTTGTATTCTTTAAAGGATTATATTCACATCCTATATAACCTTCATATTGAGAATCACTTATAGTGTTAAATAAGAATGGATAATTTATTTCCCCTTCATTTGGTTCATTTCTTCCTGGAGGAGAAGCTATTTGTATATGCTTTGTATAAGGAAGTGCTTTATTTATTAGTCTTGATAAGTTTCCAGTCATAATTTGTGCATGATATAAATCTAATTGTAATTTCAAAGCTGGATGATTTATTTCTTTGATTATATCTATGGCATCTGAAACGTAGTTTAGGTGATAATCAGGAATATCAATATTATTTATGGGTTCAATTAAAACGTTAAAATTATTTTCTTCCGCAATATTTGCACAAAAAAAGAGATTTTTTAAATAAACGTTTCTACATTTAATTGTATCATTTTTGTTAGAATTAATTCCAGCCATAATATGAATATTAGGACAATTCAATATTTTCGCATATTCAACGGTTTTATAAAAATTCTCTTTAAATTCATTTTCTCTTTTTAAAACACTTGCTAATCCTCTTTCACCTTTTTCCCATTCTCCTGGATGTGTATTGAATAGGACTAAAGAAAGTTTATTTTCATTCAGAAGTTCTTTAATTTCATTGACATTATATTCATATGGGAATAGAAATTCTACTGCTTTGAAACCTACTTTTGAGGCCTCTTTAAATTTTTTTTTGAAAGGCACTTCATTAAATAAAAATGAAAGATTTGCAGAAAGTTTAATCATACGTCATTATGCAATAGGATAGATTGAGGTTCAATATAATATGAAAAGTTGTGTAAATATAATAACATTTTTGATTTTTTTTCTTGCATTATTTAATATGTGTAAATTGGTAGCCGAAGAAATAATTGCACCTGATGATGCTTATTCATTGGATATAGTAGGAAAGTATATTAAAGCACCTCTTATAGAGGAAAATACTATTGGAGATGCAAGGATTGCATTAGTAAATTTTACTGCTTTAATAAATGAAGATAATTATTTTAATGGGGCATTTATTGATTGTAAACTGACTGCTTATGCAGCTCCTGGAAGAGGTGGATTTAGTTGCGGCTTTGCCCAAATGGAAAATGTAAGCGGTTATTGTGTAATTACAGATACTAAGGGTGATTCGTTGGTGTCAAAATTAGAATGTTCCAGTGGGTCAACTATGACTCAAAATGTAAGGTGCGAAGGACGTATAGATTTTATTACAGGTACAGGAAAATATGCAGGTGTCTCTGGATTTGCTAAATTACATATGGATCAAATTTTTACTATAAGTGAAGAACAAATTCAATTCTCAGGGTATCTAAAGTTGCCTGCATTAAATTTACAATAATTAATCTATATATCTTATTTATTTCTATAAACTGCTATTTTTGGTAGTTCTTGTAGCGCATTTTTAAAATTAGATTCAGGGAAATGATTTAGTGACTTTATAGCACATTCACTAAATTCTAATGCCCTATTCATAGTGATGTTTATACCATCATATTTTTCTATGATTTTTAATGCTCTCTTAAAATCATCTTCATTTCTATTTTCTAATTCTATAACTCTTTTCCAAAAATTTTTTTCTTCTTTATCACTATTCGATATTGCAATAATTACAGGAAGCGTTATTTTACCTTCTCTGAAATCATCTCCAATTTTTTTTCCTAATTTTTCATTTCCTATATAATCTAATGCGTCATCGACTAGCTGAAAAGCTGTTCCTAAATATTCTCCATACTTTTTTAAGTTTTTTTGAGTTTGATTATCCTGATTAGTCAATAATGCACTTATTTCGGAAGCGGCAGAAAATAAACTTGCTGTTTTTGCTTTAATTATATTCATATAAGACTGGTCATCGGTTAAATAATTTTTAATTGTGGTCAGCTGCATAACTTCTCCTTCAGCTAAAGTAGATGAAGTTTTAGATAATATTTTTAAAATTGATTTTGAACCATTTGCAACCATAAGCTCAAAAGATTTTGAAAAAAGAAAATCTCCAACCAATACACTACTTTTATTTCCGAATAGATCATTAGCTGTCGGTATTCCTCTTCTCATTTTACTTTCATCTATTACGTCATCATGTAATAAAGTAGCAGTGTGAATTAGTTCTACACAAGCAGCTAACGATAGATGGTTTTTTCCTGAATAATTACATAATTTAGAAGTTAATAATGTGACAATGGGTCGAATTTTTTTTCCACCTGCAGTAAGTATGTGGTTAGCTAAATTATCTATTAAAGGAATTTTGTCTCCTATATTATTCTTAATTATTTTTTGAACTTCAATAAGGTCATTTTTTACTAAATTATTGATATCATCAATATTGTATTTTTTTTTATATAATCTTTTTAACAATAAGTTTCCAATAAAGTTTTTACTTAACTATAATATATATTCTTTTATTATGAATTATAGATAAAAGTATCTGTAATATTTAATATAGTATTTTTTATGTAAATTATATAATTTTTAATTATTTGTCTTTATAGAAATTTTAATTGGTTTATTTAATATGGAAATTACAAAAAATAAAATTTTGAATGGAGAGCTTTCTTTATATCAACCTAAGGATGGCTTTAGATTTGGAATGGACTCTATATTATTATATGCCTCTATTAGTAATTATGTTAATTGTATAGAGTTTGGTTCTGGTGTTGGGGTTGTATTATTGTCTCTAGCAAAGAGGTTTCCTAAGTCTCGATTAGTAGGAATTGAAAAAGATAACAAATTGATTAGTTTAGCTGAAAAGAACGCAAAATTAAATAATTTAGATCATTTAAATATAGATTATTATTGTTTAGATATTAAAACTAGAAAATTTTTATTAGAATTAAATAATTCATTTGATCGAGTTGTAATGAATCCTCCTTATTTTAATTCTAGTTCTGTCTTGTTTTCTAAAAATAAATATAAAAAAAACTCTAGATATGAGGAAAATATAAAAACCTGGTTTGAAGCAGCATATAATAAACTAAAACCTAAAGGATATTTAAATTTTATATTTAGATCTGATTATTTAAATATTGCTATGGAGTGTTTATCAGAAAAATGGGGTGAAATAAAATTATTTCCTTTATGGCCTAAGAAAGGAAAAAAGTCTAAATTAACCATAATACAGGCAAAAAAAGATTCCAAATCTAACGTAAATTTATTGCCAGGATTAATATTACATAATAATGATGGAAGTTATACAAAAACTTGTAATGATATACTAAATAATAAATGTTATATAAATTTAAATTAAATAGAGGATTTAACTTAATGAAACTAATTTCAAAATTTTTTAATAAGAAATTGCCTGTTATAAATATAATAAGAATGTCAGGGGTTATATCAAGTGGTTCCCGTTTTCCTTCGTCAAGCCATTTATCTCTAGAAGGTTTAGAAAAACAGATAGAAAGGGCATTTGAGGGAAAAAAAGTTTCAGGCGTTGCTATTGTAATTAACTCTCCAGGTGGTTCGCCTGTTCAATCTGCTCTTATATCAGAAAGAATTTTGGAATTATCTAAAAAAAATAACATTCCTGTATTTGCTTTTGTAGAAGATGTTGCAGCTTCAGGAGGATACTGGTTGGCTTGTGCAGCTGATGAGATTTTTGTTATGCCGGCATCTATTGTAGGTTCAATAGGAGTTATCTCTGCTGGATTTGGTTTTGTTGATGTGATAAAAAAAATTGGAATAGAAAGACGAGTTTTTTCTAAAGGTGAAAATAAAGGTATGTTAGATCCATTTCAACCTCAAAATCCAGATGATGTTAAATTGATTACAGATTTGCAGCAAGAAATTCACGAACAGTTCAAGGATTGGGTTTCTTTGCGACGTGGTAAAAAATTAAATATAGAAACAATTAAAAAAGAAGGCATATTTGAAGCTAAAATATTTTCTGGAACAAAGGCTTGTGAAATAGGCTTGGCAGACTCAATCGGTGAACTTAAACAGGTAATGAGAAATAGGTTTAATGATAAAGTTATATTTAAAGAAATTACTGGTAAGAAAAAATTAAGTCAAAGACTTGGGTTTTCAGCTAGTCATTATTCTAAAGTTATTGATTACATTGAAGAAAGAATTGCATTTGCAAAATTTGGCCTTTAATTATAGATTTCAGTAAACAGGAGATAAAATGTTAGGTTTTAGTTTGCCAAAAATATTATTATTAATATTTATTATTTTCATAATTTGGTACGGATTTAAAATGATAGAAAGAAGGGCTTCTGGAAAAGTAGAAAGCAGTAAAAATAAAAAATCCTCCGAAACAGATACTTCAGAAGACGTCAAAGATTCAAAAAAGAAATATACAGATGCTGAGTATACAGAAATAGATGAAGATAATGAAAAATAATTCATTTCAATCTATTATATTTAAATTACAAAATTTTTGGTCTAAAAACGGTTGTATTATATTGCAACCTCTAGACATGGAAGTTGGTGCAGGCACTTTTCATTCCGCAACTGTTTTAAGAGCATTAGGAAAGAAACCATGGAAAGCAGCTTATGTCCAGCCTTGTAGAAGACCTACGGACGGGAGGTATGGTGAAAACCCAAATAGATTACAACATTATTATCAGTTCCAGACTGTCTTAAAGCCTTCGCCAAAAAATATACAAAAGTTATATTTAAGTAGTTTAGAAACTTTAGGTATAGATTCAAAAAAAAATGATATTAGGTTTGTAGAAGACGATTGGGAAAGTCCAACACTAGGTGCATGGGGATTAGGATGGGAAGTTTGGTGTAATGGTATGGAAGTA